>WNFL01404086.1_pt2 | contig 27329 bp, 28 predicted proteins | sample 5400361 | NCBI WGS metagenome assembly WNFL01 (sample SAMN13153351, study PRJNA577476) | soil metagenome | isolation source: 40 cm soil on Douglas fir-dominated hillslope | place: USA:California | collected 2013-09-17
TGAGTATTGTGCGAATATGCTCAAATGTATCAATGCTTATACTTCCGCTTTGAAGAAGTTCATACGCTGACATTATCCTTTTGTGTGTATCTTCGGGAATTCTCATAATTCAATTATAACAACATTTCTCTAAACAGTCAGCAAATGATTATTGGAATTGAGCCATTTTCTATGCTGCTTGAAAGCCGGGGTATATTTTCCTACCTCTCTCCAGAAATTGATTCCATGATTTTTTTCTTTTGTATGAGCTAATTCATGTATTACAACATAATCCATGACCATAAGAGGTGCCATAATAAGTCGCCAGTTAAATTGGAGACTATTATCTGGACCGCACGTTCCCCATTTAGTTTTCGTATCAGAAAAAAGTAAGCTTTTGTAGCGCGCATTCATTTTTCCAGCATGATACGAAACTCTTTGACTAATTCTATTGCGTGCTTGTCTTATAAACCAATCTGTCAATTCCTTGTGGATGCGAAATCTCAAAGCAATTGGAAATAAAATTTCATCTTCTCTAACAGCTACTTCAATGCCATCATAGAATTTTAATTCCCTTGGTAGTCCCTCATACCAAAATTCTTCACCTTCTTTATATTCTTTTGATCTTACCTTCTTTATGCTAATTTTCTGAAGTGTATCTAAAATCCAATCACTTTTTCTTTGAATAAATTGGTTAATAATAAAATTAGGCGTAAATAAAGGTGCATTAACTATTAATTCGCCACCTGGCGTAACCTGAAGAGCTATAGATTGTCTTCTGGAGCGTTTAATATATGGAGATGGAATATTGGGCATAAATGGTCATATTGTTATAGCACAACAAGTCTATTTTTGCCAGAAGAAATCAAAAAATTGAGGTTACTGAATAATTCCAAGAAATTTTCCAGCTTTTTGGCAGGACTCTACAAAAAAATCTATATCTTCTTTAGTATGTGAAGCATTGATCTGAATACGAATTTCATCTTTTCCTTTTGCAACCACAGGATAATTTATATTTGTAACTAAAATTTTGTCTTTAAATAACAATTCTTTTAATTGTTTTGTTTTTAAAGTATCTCCAATAAATAATGGTTGTATGGGATGAACTGATTCTGTAACAAAAGTAAATCCAGCAGTTTTAATTTTCCTTTTAAAATACGAGAGATTATTCTCTAATTTCTTAAGTAACAGTTCTCCTTTTGAACTTCCTACTATTTCAACAGATGCAAATGCTGCAGCAGCAACAGTAGGTGAAATTGAATTTGAATAAATGTAAGTTGCTGCAGATTCCCTAAGATAATCTATAAGTAATTTCTTTCCTACTACATATCCACCATCCACTCCAAAACCTTTCCCAAATGTCCCAACCAATAAATCCGCAAGACCCTCAGTTAATTCTTCGCATCCTCTTCCTGTCTTACCACATGCTGCAATTCCGTGACTATCATCTACTATAAGCAACACTCCCTCTTCATATTCCGTAGCGTATTTATCAACTATTTTCCTTATCTTTAACAGATCAGCATATTCACCAATCATGCTGAATATCCCATCAGTTACTACAACTGCTCTTTTATAATTCTCTTTATTTTGCTCCAGTACTTCAGAAAGATTTTGATAATCTAAATGTTTATAAATTTGCTTTTGCTCTTTATCTATACTTGCCGCGCGAATTCCATCTATGATACTTCTGTGATTTAGCTCATCAGAAATTACTACAACCTCATTTGACAGGAGAGAGTCTTTGCTTTGTCCACGCAAAAAGCATGACATAACAGCAATATTTGTTGCAAATGCAGAGGAAAATATCATTCCATCTTCTCTACCATGAAAAGTTGCAATAGTTTTCTCTAAATCTTTATAAATCTTTAATGTTCCTGAGATAAATCTCACGGCTCCTGGACCTACGCCATACATTGATCCCGCATCTTCTTCTGCTTCTTTTAGAGATCTATCAAATCTAAGTCCTAAATAATCATTTGAGTTAAAAATTAGATAGTTTTCGCCTTTAATTATTGCTTTTGGAGATGGTTCTTTTGTAAATCCCTCAATAACATTTTCATTGCGTTTTGCAACTCCTGCGCTGTCTATTCTATCTAATTCTTTTTGAATTTTTTCGTAAAACAGATTATTTCCCATATTATTTTAGTTTTTTCTGAAGATTTTCAAGCATAACTTCTGTCATTTTCTTAAGATCATATTCATGATTCCATCCCCAATCTTTTCTGGCAATTCTGTCATCAATAGATTTTGGCCAAGAATCTGCAATTTTCTGCCGTTGATCTGGTACATATATTACATCAACTTTAATATGTTTCTGAATTTCTCTAGCTAACTCTTCTGCAGAAAAACTAATCGCTGCTAAATTATAGCTAGTTCTAATAGAAATTTTTTGAGGATCTGATTCCATCAACATTATGGTTGCTCTTACCGCATCGTCCATATACATCATTGGCAAAATAGTATCTTTTCGCACAAAGCATGTATATTTATGTGATTTTATCCCTTCATAGAAAATAGCGACAGCATAATCTGTTGTCCCTCCACCGGGTGGAGTTTTATAACTGATAATTCCGGGGTATCTGACACTCCTTACATCAAGTCCGTATTTTAAGAAATAATATTGACATAAAAGTTCACCCGCAACTTTAGTCACACCATACATTGTGGTTGGCTCAAGCACAGTACGTTGCGGCGTATTATCTCTTGGGGTTGTTGGACCAAAAGCTGCAATAGAGCTGGGCCAAAAGACCTGGATTTTTTTCTCAACAGCAATATCTAAAATCTCCTTGAGTCCACCCATATTTATCTTCCAGGTCAGACTTGGATCAACTTCCCCTTTTGCTGAAAGAAGAGACACTAAGTGATAAATAGTAGTAATTTTGTGTTTTTCAATAATTGCTTTAAGAGAGGCAACATCTTCAATACTTGTCTTCTCTACTATGCCATCAAAGTTTTTTGGGATATTACTATGTCCAAGAGAAATTACAGAATCCTTCCCATGTTTTTTTTGAAGAACAGGAACCAATTCGCTTCCAATTTGACCAAAAGCCCCTGTGACGAGAATCTTTTTACTTACCATAAACTTTAACTATAATATCTTTTTATTATGAGTTTGACAAGTGGATTAGGCATTTCTACAGATTGAGAGGATGTGAGGAAGTTGTAATATTCCAAACTGAGTTAAATTATGAAACATACAAGGAATAAAATCATGTAGGGGCAAGAACGTGAGGAGAATTAGCCCTATTCCGAGTAATATTAATGTCACAATATTTTGTTTGAAAAATAATGATCCAAACATTTCTTTTTGTCCTTTTCTCATATATTCTGCAATTGGAATAAGGTTAATAAATACTGCAATAGCTGGAAAAAGTAATATCCAAACAAAAAGAAACGGAGGCCAGTAAAATGGCGTATGAGTTAAATCACTTTGAAATATTCTTGAAATTAAATCTACCCCAAGTAAAATTATGAATGGCATAAGAAGAAGTCCGCCAAAAATATTGTAATTGTTTATGTATAAATCCTGTTTTAAATATTTCTTCATACCTTTTTTATTTATTTCATTAATATGTTCTCCAAGTACACTTTTCAAAATATCTGTGGATTGTGAAAACCAAAATCTTATTCCTGCCTTGCCGTGTTTTACCAATTCATCCCTGTACAAATCTTGGAAAAGTAGTGATATTTCTGCCGCATATCTTTTCTGATATGCACTTGGGTACAAAAAGAGAAGCGTACGGAATATTGTAACTGCATTTGTTGGGATAGTTTTATCAGATACTTCATACATAGACAAGAGCAAGCTTCACCACTGCTGGAGCCTTTAATAAATTTCTTTTTCTAGCAAGCTCTACAATTTCATTTAGACGCTTAATCTCAATATTCATAAATCCTAATCCCTTTTCAGTAAGTTTGTAATATCTTCTACGCACATCTGCGCCTTTGGGACTAGGTATTTCTAAAATAAGTTTCTCATCAAGCATTCGTTTTATAGCGCCATATAAAGTTCCTGGTCCTAAATTCACTTTTCCACCTGAATCTAAATTTACTTGCTTCATGATGTCATAGCCATGTTTTTCTTTTGTGGCCAAAGATAGGAGAATATAAAAAATTGCAGGAGTTAGCGGTATATAGTTTTTTGAGAATTGTTTTGCTTTACTCATAATAATGAGTATATCACTAATAGATATATTGTCAATAGATATATTTTATGAGAAATAATTTATTACAAAAAGTGCTTGACAGATATAAAAGCATTTGTTATAAATTGTTTTCATATGGCAGATCAAGAAAATCCACATAAATTTACCGGAGAAGGTGTACCTGGACCTGGAGGAATAAATATTACAGGGGTTGAATATAACAAAGAAGGAATGGTCATTGACGCTAACGTATTTGGGATCGGATCAACTCTTGAAGCAGCGGAGTTTTCAGCTAGACATACTGTTCAGCATTTAGGTGAGGGTCTTGGAATGGAAGATAGTAGCCCCATAAGTGACTCTGAAACAGGTAGAAGACCATCTTTTGGATTTAGTGGAAGCTTTGATAGTAACCATCCTAACCGTTCTAGATGGCAACCTAAAAGCGCTTTCGAAAGAAATCAAGAACCTAAGAGGCCCGGAACTCAGGGAATGAATAATCCAGAACTAAATTAGTTTATTTGCAATTTCTTTTTGAAGCGCTTCTATTCCTTCATTTGTTTTGACAGAAATAAAATACGAGACTGCAGGGTCATACTTTGAAGATAATTCTTTTCTTACTTCGCTGCTTACATTATCCATTTTATTAAAGACATATAATGTGTTTTGCGTAATATCTCTTCCTAGACTTTCCAAAATCTCGCTTACAACGCGTATTTTATCCTCCACTTCAGGGTCGGATGCATCAATAATATGTAAAAGAATATCTGCATGGAGTGACTCCATGAGAGTTGACTTGAACGCACTTACTAAAATCATAGGTAAATTCCGTATGAATCCAATTGTGTCCGTTATCAAAACTTTTCCTTGCAATTCTTTAATATATACTTCTCCAACGCTACTATCCAAAGTCACAAAAAGCGCATTTGCAACTAATTTTTTTTCGCCAGTCAAAAGGTTAAAAATAGAACTTTTCCCGGCATTTGTATACCCTACTAAAGAAACAGTTTTAAGTCCTGCTTTTTTACGTCTTGATAGCTGTAAGGTCTTATCTGTGCTTAATTTCTCAAGTTCATCTTGTACTTTTTTCACTTCACTTCTCCAGTGACGCTTCATAAGTTCTGTATTTGTCTCGCCAATTCCAGAGGTGCCTATGCCTCCCCCCTGCCTGGACAACACAAATCCCATTCCATAAATTCTGGGTCCCATATACCGCATCCTGGCTAGTTTAATTTGTAATTTTGCTGTAGTTGTGGTTGCGTGCTTGTCAAAAATATGAAGAATTAAATCAACCCTATCCCATACCTGTAAAGAAGGCTTTGCCTTGGATAAAATTTCTGTAAGCGCATGTACTTGTCGGGGTTTTGCTACTGCATTGAGAACAATAACGTCTATGTTTTTCTCTTTTACTTTCTCTAAGACTTCATCTACTTTTCCTTTACCTATGTAGGTTGCATTATCAGGATTATCGCGTTTTTGTATTACTCTATCTATTATTTCCCCACCATAAGTTGTAATAAGTGACTCCAGCTCTTCACCTGTGTGCAGTGATTTTTCACGATTAGAACGTGGATTAATAACATGTATTGGTAAAAATCTATTACTCTGACTTAAATTTATCATAGCTGTAGTAGTATAGCGCAAAAGTGGAGTCTATGAGGTGACTAGGAAGGTCTTCTGGACATTTCTACTCCTAATTTTCCCATGGCTGTTCTGAATTTTCCAGCAAATTCAGGTCCATTCGCAGGGACCATATTTACAAATGCAACCCCTAAATTAACAAAATTTCTTTGTAAATCAAGATCGATATCCATTTCATCTAGATCTAGTTCTTGAGCCTCAATTCTATCTTGTGGAGTAATTCCCCTCAATCTGTCACTATGTCACTAAAACTATGATCTCCATTCAGATATGCAATTGTTTCTAGTGCATAGACAATCTCTGGCGTTACGTGAGCTATGTCCCAAGGATGTATATCTCCTGAGTGTTCTTCTGAAGGAATCATAGTGTCAATCAACATCACGGCAGAAGACGTAGTAGGTGTTGGAGGAAGATCTTCACGGCTTCTTCGTACCCCTTTCAACATGTCAATCATTACTCCAGCTGCTGTTTCTGATAATGATAAGCTAATCTTCCTTCTTGATTGGTCATTAAGATTTAGAGTGCGGCTTTCCATTGTATGTAGTAAGTTCTGAACCTCATTTATAACTGCGACTCTAGGATTTGGAACTTTTTCTATAGTACTTACAGCTGCTTCTAAGTCGCCTAAATGATCTTGAAGATAGCTACTTATTCCTGCGGCTCTTGCCGGAAGTGATCTCGCAAAACTCCTATCTATATCATTTGCAGCCCATTTCCAGAATCCAACAGCAGCTAACACTGACAAGCCAATTGCCCCTCCCTCAATTGCAGTTGGGCCATTTGCTCCAATTGGCTGAAGCTCAGTAAGAAGTCTTCCTCCAGCAATTTGTATACTTTCTTTTGCATACTCAAGTGCTGCAATACCAAACCCACCTCCGCCTACAATTCCCAAAGCGCACCCTCCATAAATACCAGTTGTTTGATCTTCAACGTCTTGGGCATACCTTCTGAATGACCTTACATCTTTTCTTGTTATTTGTTTGCCTGCCAGAGAATCTTCTATAAGAGGCAAGGTACCTAAATATCCCCTTGCATGCCAAAAATTCCGCTTGCTTTTCCCAAGACTTGATAACGCATTTACAAAATGCAGAACAGAATCTGTTTGGAGTCCTGCTATTTCTTGAGGCAGAGTTGCTTGTGAAGTTTCTCTTGGCATTTGATTTGTCTATCTTATAGAAAACAAATTATAGTGTCAATAACTATTTTTCCCTGATATAAGAATAAGAAATAGTAATTCTTTTAATAAACAAATAATGTGTACGGAAGTTTGAGTTTTAGCTTTATTTATGATATATTTCAAACAATTATGTCTATAGTATCAATTAGAGAAGTCACACCTCCTGAATACTTTCCTGAAAAAGCACCAATTGACCAGGGACTTACCTTGAGTATGAAGACAGTACTTTTAGAAACAGGTCGATTGGTACTAGGCTCTGCTTTTGCAGAAATGGATCCAAATGGATTTTCTATTGCTGAAGAAGAATTGGAAAGAGCCTATTCAATATATAATAAACTTTATCCTCGCAGTTTTGAAGAGTTCAGAGCAAATCTACAAATTCATAGGTTATCTTTTATCTATCCTGTCTATTCTGATGATCCAGATAATGTTACTTTGTCCTTTGGCATTGGTCAGTCTGGAAGAAATAATGGATTTGCGGTAAACTTAGCTCCATCAACTTTAGAGTCTGATAGAGAAAGCCTAATTGTTTTACAGCGTAATATGCAAACAAACGTACCTTTAAGCATAGGCGCGGGAGAATATGAAGGATACTTTGGATATGCAGGCCCTAGTTTTATTTTTGATAGACATGGAAATAGAATTGTTGATGCTGTTGAAGAACCAGCCTCAACATCAATTCCAGCCGAGGCAAGGCTATTTATTATTCCGGGCAGAATTTCAACTGGAGTAGACCTTGTACCACAGCCAGATCCAGATCCTAAATGGGGTGGATGGGCAAAACCTAGACTCAGCAGGTCTGATGTATTTCATGCTGCTCAACTCCCACGTATAGAATTAGCTACTAACGAAATCCCTCCTAGTCCGCATATTGTTATAGTGCGATGGGCAGCAGTCACTTCAGGAGGGGAAGACCTAGCTACTCCAGAAAAAAGAGCTAGAATAGCTGACAAAATGTGGTAATAATTCTTAACTACGTCTTCTATTTCTAAAAAGCGTACATCTGGAAAAAATTTAAATCAATAGATATAATGCAAACTCATGAGTAACCTGCCTAAAGAAAGTGACAGCATACAAGCTCTTGAAATTTCTAGAAGGCAAATGTTAGAAAAAACATTAGCTGGAGCATTGCAGCTTGCTTTTATGGCCAACATTCCAAGTGCATTCGGTCATCTAAGAGATGAGGGAGACATAGTTAGAGGACAGAAAATAGATGAAGCACGCCTTCAAAAAGATGCTCAGCTTTTCCGTGATCATAATACTATAACAGAATATTTACAAACAGCATTAGTTTCGTCTGCAATAGCCTTAGGAGATTACATTGCAGTTTCTCATCTTAGTCCAGTAATGAAAGAGCGAGGATTAGCCTTAGGAGGCAAATCATATACAACGGCGTTATCTTTATTCGATGAAATAAGAAAGGAGCCTGAAGAATTAAATGGCCTTGGAAAAACGATAGTAACATTTCAAAAACCACTTATGGTACTTTCAGCCGTTGCAGGAATGCCTGTTCTGGAAGAAGCAATCTTCAGAAAAACTGTTGCAGATTTATTTGCATCTGACTTACCTTCTGTGGGAGTGGGTTGGAACATTGGAATTCCATCTTCAATGCTATTTGCGATTTATCACAATGTCTCAATTGAAGGTAAAGTTGATGACCCTATGAATCCACTTGACATAGCAAAACATTTAAATTTTGACACCAAAACAATACCTTTACCACAATTCATCCTTGGAATGATGTGTTGGTATCTCATGAGAGAGAAAGGTTTACTTCATGCAACAGAGGCTCATGCAGTATGGAATGGAACAAATGCTGTGGCAGGGCTAGGCAGGCGGTTAGCAAAAACGGTTTCAGAAAGATACGAATCAAGAGGACGTTACACAAAAAAACAATCGTAGAGTAGTCCCTAGATAGGACAGCGGTTTCCTAAGTCATCTTTACTGTCAAAGATGAACCAAAGATAGTATCTTTGTAGTTAGAATAGTCTAGAAAAATTAATAAAGACAACATTATTTCTTGTTTTTCTCCTCCTTTGGCAGAGGTTGTGGATTGCTTTTTTCACCTTGCTTTTTTTCTACAATTTCGACAGTTGTGCTCTGGATGACTGTAGGTTGAGAGATCTGGGTTGCTGACTGCGATTGTGAAGCAGATGAAGAATTAGAAGAATTTGTTATGGAAGTTTGGGAGTTATTATTTCCTTGATCGCTTTGTTGTTGGCTATTTGACTTAGCTTTTTCTGCATTAGTTGTATTTTTGCTTGAGTCATTGCCATTGAAAGGAATAATTTGTGGTGAAATTACCGACTTTTTAATAACTTTTGAAGAGTTAATTATTTCCCCATGAACAACAACGATATCACCTGCTTGTATTGACTTTAAGCTAACTTCTGTATCCCTTCCTTTGATTATTGTTTGATTAGTTACATTTACCTGGATCGGTATTCCATTTTCTGAAATAACTAATGTACTATTTTTTATATTAACCTTTAAAACAACCACCGGCTGTGGTGCTGCAACTTGTTTTTGCAAATTAGTTAATACAAAAGAAGGAATAAATTTATCTTTATCAAAAGAACCAATAAACGCAACAGTTGTACCAATAGGGATTGACGAAATCTTTTGACGAATAGAAGTAGTTTGTCCTCGTGATCTTATCTTGATCACCAAGTTATCAGGAATAATAATTTGTTGACCGCCTGCTGTCCTCACAATAACTTCATTATTTTTTGTTTTAATCAATTCTCCAATCAGTGGTTCTTGAAAAGGATTTGTTGAATTTTCTGCCTTAGGTATAAAAGGCTGAATATTAACAAGAGTTGATCTTGCCTGAAGAGCAATTGTTTTAATTAGTTTATTTCTTTCGCTTTTATTAAGCTTCATAAGTTCGTCTCCCAATATTGAAAACCTTGTCTCAGATATTGATTGCAGAGCTGCTTGTAGTTCAGGATCAGAAATTATCGATTTATCTTTTGCAATTTGATTGAGTTGCATCTGTATATTTTCCAAAATCGCATTTCCTTGCTGATATTTTCCCCTATTAATTAATTCTTTTACTTCCGCTAGTTGTAACTTGATATTTTCTACGTCATCTTGTATCCACGAAGGAAAGATCAAGCCTTTTTGCAGAAATTGATTGATTCTAATTAAGAAATGCATGGGTGAATCGGCGGGTATTGAAACCTTTGGAAGTTGAATTGTATTAAAAGATAATGATAAATCACTTGCTTTAATGCCTAAATCTGCTGCAGTAATTTTCGGGATATCTAAGTTAGCTATGGTGCTTGCTCCAAGGACAGCATATCCGGTGCTGGAAGCCTTGTTCAAAACAATTTGACCAAATGGCTTATCCGAATTATCGAATTCTGCAATAGCTTTTTGTATAGGAGAACCTACCAGACTAAGATTTTTTGTGTAAACTAGTTCTGATATATGAGCAACAATATTAGGATCGCCAAGGTTTGTGAAAATACTCAGAACATATGGACCAGTCGGAGCTACTATTATTCCACCGTCATGATAAAGGGGATCTAGGTCACCATGCTTATGGGCAATAACAATATTTTTTGGTAACAACAATGGAATCATGTTATTTATTTTCTGCTGACTTAGAACTGCAAACAATTCTTTTGCCCCAGGAATTTTCATATTTTTAATAAGAACAAATGCTCTTGAATATTCCTGTGCTGTAGTAGTATTAAAGCCATAACCCGGTGCATCAAACTCATATTGCTCTTGGCTTGAATCTAGATTAAGCTTTGAACCAACAGAGCTATGTATTAATCCTAAAGAATGAATGTAATCTGTAACTTTCTGTCTATTAAGCACGTCAAGAAGTACATTATATGCAGTATTGTCACTCTGAGTGATCATTTGTTTAATTAGTCTATCAATAGTAATGTACTGTCCTTCTTCCAAAGTAGGCAACTCATCAGTTGCTAGTTCTGTTGGTACAACATTCTTTGCCTCAATAAGCACAGAGTCGTACTGGTTAAGTCTATTTTTTGAAATTTGATTATATGCAAACATCGCAACAAATGTCTTAACTGTGCTTGCTGGAAGCCAGTGTCTATCCTGATTTATGGCAACTGTATCTTGGTAATTTCCATCAAAAGCATAAATGCTTACATTATCAAGATACCCTCGTACAGCAAGATCAGCATAGACAGCATCCGAAATACTGACATTTGAGTCATTATCTGCAAGAAGACTCCTGTTGAACTGTGTACTTAAATCATCAGAAATGAAAGTATTATTTACACCTGTGGAAGGTGGAATAATAAGAGCTACACCCGAAGATAAAGATTGAGGATCATGTATATTATTTTTACTTGCAATTGTATCCCAACTAATCCCAGAGCCATAATATTTATCTGCTATTCCCCAAAGTGTATCTCCATTTTTAACAACATACTTTAATCCTTTTCCATTTACTTCTGAATCTGCTAAGGAAACTGTAGAAGAAACGGCAAGTATGTGTATTGGGGAGCTGACAGCAATAAATTCCATAACCATACAAAAAACTAACCCCAATGGTATATTTTCAAGTTTGAGCATGGGCGTAGGGTGATTATCTCAACAGACAGGATAAATGTCAAAACAAACGCCATTAAATATCAAATTATATTAAATGAGTGTTTGGAGAAACAGCTTCACTTAATAGCCTACCAGGGTTGAAAAGTATCTTGTTTCAAATAATCAAGTAACGCTTGCCCTGATCTGTCCCCAGGCCTAAGCCTAAAGAGAAAGTATTCATTCTCTTGTGTCTGCACAATTCCAGGAACTACAGAAACAGCATTAGTAAATCCAGCTCTTTTAACAATTTGTACAGCAGCTCTATCGAATGAACCATACGGATAGGCAAAAGAATTTATGGGAAGATGCAACATTTCTTGCAATACTTTTCTGCTTTGTACTATTTCATAAATAGCTTCTTTAGTATTCATTCCTGCTAATGCATAGTGGTCCATAGTATGTGCCCCAATTTCAACAAGCGGACTTTTCGCCACTTCTTTGAGCTGAAAAGTAAACATGTAGTTGGGTCTATCAAGAAAATTAGGGACAACATATGCAACAGCTTTTACATTTTCTTTTTGAAGTATGGGAAAAACATCCGTATAAAAATCTATATACCCATCATCGAAATTAAGAATAGCAGGTTTTTTTGGGAGTTTCTTTTTTTCTAAAAAGGCTGTGGCTAAATCATCCTGCGTTATAAATGTGTATCCCGCACCCTTAAGTGTCTCTATTTGAGCAATAAGAATATTTGGCTCGATATTGAGTTTTTGTCTTCCAGGATCATTGGAAACATATTCTACATAATGATAAATAAATATTGGTATTCGGATTTGGAGCTCTCTTTGTAATCCTACTCCAGTCTTTGCGCCTAAAATGTGCTGAAATTCTATAGGCAACACAGTTTCCTGATTTTCTTCTCCTAGGTCAGGAATTGTGCGTGATTGATAAAATATAAATCCACCACCAAGCACAAATATTACTAAGAATAATGGAAGAAAAATTAAGAAGATACTCCAATGTATTGTGTTTTTAGAATATTTATTTTTTCTCAAAGTTTTCTTTGACACATTAGTAGCATATCAATGTTAGATACTTCTGAGAAGGGGTAAAGTATAAATTGCGCTCGATTTGACTTCAATATTTCTATCGGAAACACTAAGAATAAGAGGATATTTTTATGTTTTTCTGATGAACTTAGCATGTTACAATAAGTAGATGGATAAAAGTGTTTTTCAGAATAAGCCGTTCCTTTTCATTCTCTTCACGGCATTTCTATCTATTCTTGGAATTGGGATAATTATCCCTGTTATTCCGTTTATTGTTGCAAAATACGTTAAAAGTCCTAATGAAGTTGCATTTCAAGTAGGACTTCTTATATCACTCTATTCTTTCTGCCAATTCTTTGCCTCTCCAGTTTTAGGTGCCTTAAGCGATAAATATGGAAGGAGACCAGTTCTTCTTCTTTGTCTTTTGGGCTCGGCCCTAGGATACATTTTATTTGGAATTGGAGGAGCCTTATGGGTATTATTCTTGGGTCGCATTATTGACGGTCTAACAGGCGGGGATATAAGTACTGCAATGGCTTATGTTGCAGACGTTACATCGCCCCATGACCGCGGAAAATATTTTGGAGTAATTGGAGCAACAGTGGGATTTGGATTTATAATAGGTCCCACAATTGGAGGGTTTGCCTCGCATATTTCACTTTCTGCTCCTATGTATATAGCTGCCGGTCTGACATTACTAAATATGGTGTATGGATATTTTATATTGCCTGAAAGTTTGGTTAAAGAGCATAGAATGAGTGATTTTACGATTCATCATCTAAATCCCTTCGCTCAGCTTAATTATATATTAAAAAATCCTCTTCTTAAAAAATTGATGCTGATTGGATCCTTCTATTTCACGGCTTTTGCTATGCTTCAAGGAATAAGCGCAGTGTTTTATAAAGACGTTTTGCACAGAAGTCCTGCAGACATTGGAATTTACTTTCTCGTCTTAGGACTTGGAGATATGTTTACTCAAGGATATCTTGTGGGAAAGCTAACTAAAAAAGTAAGTGTTATTAAATTGGTTATTAGCGGCTTTATTATTACTGCCATTGCATATTCGATTAATGCTGTATTGCCTATTTTCCCAATTACATTTGTCGCATTTATCTATTTCTTAATTTATGCTCTTGGAAGTGGACTTTTTGAGCCTTCATTTGGAGGACTTATATCTGCTGCTGCAAGTCCGCAAGAACAAGGAAGAGTTCAGGGAGCTGGACAATCATTCCAATCAGTGACTAGAATTATTGGACCACTTCTTGCTGCATTCTTATATCAATTCAGCCCTTCTTTTCCGTGGATTGTCTGCGTAGTGCTTTCTATAATTGGAGCGTACATTCTTTTTGCTAACAGAAAAATAATTTCATCCCTCCACCCAACAATACATTAATTTTTGGGTATAAAAAAATGCTATTGAGGGTATTCGACGGAAGTAGGATCAAATCGAGGATTGCAAATGGAAAGCATTTTCATCTTCCCTGAATCAAAATAGACAGTTCCTTTTGGAATAGAAACAAGATCATATTTTTTGACAGCATACTGTTTACCTTCAATGGTAAATACTCCCTCTCCTTCAAGAACAAAGTAAAAAATATTACTTACAGTATGTCTAATTTTTTTATTAGTACCCTTTATGGTAATTATAGCTATGCTTATTTCTTCTGAATTTTCAGCAGACAAAAGTTCTTGAAATTGTATAGGATCAAATGACTCTATTTTTACTTGAGAGGAATCAATAGCTGAAACATGCATAATTATTCAGGTTTATCTTTGAGTAAATTAACCTCTAACCGTATATCAATATAATTTCCATTCACATCTCCATCGCCATTCATCCAAAACTTTTCTGGTACAGCTTTGTAGAATCTTCTTGGAAATTCACCTAAGAACTCATTTGGTTCATGGTGATGTCCACTTTCACCCTTTCTTTTATATCCTGTGTCAAGTGCGTGTTGTATTTCTGTTTCATTTGTCAGTTCATAAGCCTTAGCCTGAATGTAAACACCTTCACCAGTCCCTTCAGGCATAGTGGAATCGTATATAACAAGAAAAACATTTGGATTTTCGCGTATATTTTTTGAGTGTTGTCCATTTTTGTCAGACGCCCAATAGAAATTATATTTATTATCATAAGCAGAAGAAACGGGTGAGTTCCAAGGATTACCGTCTTTTGTAACCGTCGCAATAGTTATATAGATAATTTTTTGAATTATTTTCTTTGCTTTTTCTTCCATATCCGAATTATAGCAAATCACTTGTGAAATTTGCGACATGGTTTTGAGGCTAAGGAAAATTACTGAAGTGGCTTTAGGATAGTATCAATAATTATATGAGCTTGCGGAAATCTTCGACTGTAAGGCTGATTGGTTTTAATATCCCGTTTCTAAGTGTTCCTTTCTTAAGTACTTTATGCATTGGAACAATAATGGTTTGTTTCTGTCCTGCAAATACTCGTGTCAATTTTACATGGCTTCCCTTTTGACTTGAAATTATAAATCCTATCTTCTGAAGAGCTTTAATTGTTTCTTTACCGGAGGCTTGAGGTACATTGCTCATTGCAAAGAAACAGATACAGGAACCATAAATTGATTAGAAATATCAGTTACTTCATCGTCTTTTTCTTTATCATCTTCCAAATATAATGCAATCGCTTCTCTAATATTTTCTAATGCTTCTTCAAATGTCTCGCCTTGAGAAGTACAACCGGGTAATGAAGGTACCCATACAGAAAATCCTCCCCCTGCCTCATTTTGAAATATAGAATTATAGTTTAAAACTTTCTTTTTCATACAATCTTATTTTACCACATCTTGTCAAAAGCTGATTTTAGGAGAATTATCAATGGTTACGGTTATAGTAATAAATGTAGATTAATTTCTGTGGCGTAAAAATGCTGGCCGTCTTTGGCGCTCGCCTCGCTGCGAAGCGGGAGCCTAGTCACTCTTCACTTTTGTATAGTGTGCTCTGAAAAACTACGCCAAGAAGTAGTTAAGTTAATTGCTGCGCTTCAACCATAGATAAATTATATTATGTCCGTAGACTTTGTACTATTTCCTCTGCTATTTCTCTTGGTTGTCTAGAAGGCAATGGTGGTCTTCCTAATTCATCGTAGTTCTCAATTACGTAACTTTGTGCATTCGCAATAGCATTTTCTAGAGTTTCTTTTAACGCATTTAATTCTCTAATGTCTCTTATTGCGTGGATTTTTCGAATCAAGTTTAATACTCTACCTTTATCCCCTACTTGAAAAAAAGGAATCCCTGTATCTCCGGTCTCGCGTAATCTTCTCATCACGCTATTCGTTGGCTTTTCAGAAAACCATCTATATGACTCTACATTTGAACCTATAGCAACTATACCACCTAAAGCTGTTATAAGTAGTTCTTCTTTGAGAGCAGTACGCAAAAATTGTTCTATGGCGGCTGGAGAATGCTGAATAATTGAGGTGTTTCTTACGCCATCTAAATTTATTCTTAAAAGATTTTCTCTTCTTTGTCCCTTTTCTTCAATGATTTGTCCTTCTGCTACAAGATTGTTTACTGATCTCCTAAAATTTGCGAATGAGACATACTCAGAAATTCCTGCAATTTTTTCCATCCTGTTCCATACTGATTCAACGGACATCGATGATAAATCTACTGCTAAAACCCGTAGAACTAAGTTATTTAATTCGTCATGTGAACCTCTCTCAAATACCTCTCTTGCTTTTTCTTTACGCAATACTAAATGAGGTTTAATAAACTCATAAAGTTGATTTGCAGTCGATTGTGAAACAGTCCATTGGAAAGAAGTATTGTCTTCATCTAGATTACCACCAAATTTTTTACCTAGCGCTTTTAAAAGAGATTCATTTGTACTTGCAACTTTAATTGTAGGATATAATTCCCGAAGGTCTTCTCCTCTACGTACTAAAGCCATATATCCTCTTCCGTCAATAATACCTGCAACAAACTCGGCATTTTTCACAAGTTGATCATATACGCTTTGATCAACAAGAGCTTGTCTTTCAGAAGTAGTCCCCTCTTGAAACATTCTTGCTTCTTCTACTTTTTGTTCTGTTGTCAATTTATCCCATTTTTCAGCAAGTGTAATAAATTCTTGTCGAGAGGGCGAATAATCACTAGCCATTCCTAATGCTAAGATTTTCGCTTTTCTATCTGACAATTTAACTCTCCAGCTGTTGTGTTCACCCACTCTATATATGCTTTCAAATATTGTCAAACTCTCAGTAAGTGTTTGAACTCTTTCAAGGCTGCCATCAGTAAATGTAATATCTAATCTTCCTCTGTCATATTCTCCCTCCTTTCCACTTCCTATAAAAGAACGTGCATTCATTTCTGAGCCTATTTCAAACATACCGCTTAACCACTTCCCTTTACTTTCAATCTCTTGTTCCCATTCCTTTTCTTGAGCCTCTTCATCTCTCCAAAATTGTTCATGTTTTCTAAAGTAGTCTCCAAGTTTTTTTTTATCATCTCCATTCAAAAGCGGTGAATAGGTTGCAGCATTTTCAATTATATTTGCTAGCCTTTTGTCAGCCTTAACAACCCATACATGTCCATGATCCATTTGCTTTATATCTCCACCGTAGTGTTTGCTTAATGCCTCCAGCAAAAAGTTATTTTCTGAGAATAATCTCAAACTAGCAGGGGGATTTATGTCTTCACTTATAAACAAATCAAATACGCTTTTACTGTCAAAAATTCCAGCTAAAAATTCATTATGTTGTACTAATTCGTCGTATAATGATGGAGAAGTAACTTCTCTCTTAACGTCTCTGCTCCCTTCATTGATATACCTTCTTGCAGAAGTCAACCTGTCTTCAGGACTCATTTTTCCCCATAAATCAGGAGAGCATAACTTGATAAATCCTTGCCTTGATGGGGCTCGTTCTCCAATAGTACCTGCTATGTCTGTCGCTTTTTGTCCCAACGATGATTGCCATTTCCATGACCCTTTCTGCTCCTCAATCCTTCCCCCTAACATTTGTTTTAATTTTTCGACTTCTCTTCTACTTTTACCCTGTACAGAAATAAGAGGGTATGCATAAGTATACGAATTGCCCCCTTCATCATTTCTTGTAGAAATCCTAAAGGACATGCTTCCAGAAGTATCAAAAAAACCTCCTAACCATAAAGCATGTTTAGAGAGTTCATTTTCTTGTTGCTCGAGATGATATGGGCTATCAAATTGCTTAAATTGAGTTATTTGTGAAGAATTGGATCCTGTCTCTGAGTTTCCTGTTGATCCCATAGTGGAATATTTTACCAGATAGAATATCTTATTACAATTGGCTAAAAGTCTAGTAACGCATAAGTGATGGAATTTTGAAGGTTAAAGAATAGTTATGCGAAATTAAGTGTATTGCGTAAACCGCCTGTTTGGAGATGTTTAGTAATAAATTAATTCCTATGTCTTAAAAATGCGGGCCGCCTTTGGCGCTCGCCTCGCTGCGAAGCAGGAGCCTCGCCTAATTGCGATGACGCAAAAAGGCGGGGATATCCCAAACGTCTTCGCCTGTTTCTTCTTCCTTCTTTTCCTCAACAGGAACTTGAGGTGTTGTCTGGTTATTTGACTGACTAATTGCGGATTGGCTCACTTGTGGAGGTACAAATGTTTTTAATCTTTGTTTGGTTGAATCAAATCCTGTTGCAATAACCGTAATCTTTATCTGATCATGCATAGATTCATCTATAGTTGTCCCAAAAATAATATTTGCATCAGGATCTGCTGCTTCAGCAATAATCTTTGCTGCCTCATCAACCTCTGTCATGGTGATGTCTTGTCCACCAGTTATATTGAATAAGACACCACGTGCCCCCTCCATGGAGATTTCAAGTAGAGGTGAGGAGACGGCCGCACGGGCTGCAGTCTGCGCTCTATTCTCTCCTACGCCTGTTCCAATACCCATTAAGGCAGATCCAGCATTATTCATAATGGTTCTTACATCAGCAAAGTCTACATTGATTAGTCCTGGCATAGTAATAAGATCTGAAATTCCCTGAACGCCTTGTGATAGTACGGAATCAGCTACTCTAAATGCTTCGAGAAGAGACACTTTCCTATCTACAACATCTAAAATTCTTTGATTAGGAATAACAATAAGCGTATCTACCTTATCCTTAAGATTTTCTATACCGTCTTCTGCATTAACCATGCGCCTTGTCCCCTCAAATGTGAAGGGCTTGGTAACCACAGCTATTGTCAACGCACCTATATCTTTTGCAACTTTTGCAATAACAGGCGCAGCACCAGTCCCTGTCCCGCCCCCCATACCTGTTGCCAAAAATACCATGTCTGATCCGGTCAACATATCTTTTATTTTTTCTGTTGACTCATCTGCTGCTTGTCTTCCTACTTCCGGATCTCCTCCACTTCCTAGACCTTTGGTTAACTTTTCACCTATCTGTACTTTATTGGGAGACGGATTAAGAAGAAGCGCTTGTGCATCCGTGTTAACTGCAATAAAATCAACGCCTTGGATATGACTTTGAGAAATCATGGAAGCAAGTGCATTAGTTCCACCGCCACCAACACCAACTACACGGATTTTTGCAAAATTTGAAGTTTGGGGCTTTATGAGCATAGTACTGTAAATCTAGCAGATAGTATTCCCTTTTGCAATACCTCGTAAAAAAATTCAGGATTTAGGATTCAAGAATAAGTGAGTAGTTACTAGTTTCGTTCACAGTTATTTGTTAATTGGTTACTTAGTGCCTTACTGTGAACCGTGAACAAAATAACAAACTAACTATTAACTAGTCACTAGTATCTAATAACTAATTTAGGGGATGAAAGATTTGATTAGATCTATGAGTTTTTTTCCAAGTTTCCCACCAGGAATCCTCAAATGAGGTAAAGAGAATCCAAATGGTAATGATGAATCAACTTCTATTTTGGACCCCAACATAATTAATCCTATCACGGTTGCAAAAGCGCTATCTTGAACTTCATCTACAATTCCCTTCATACCTGTTGGCATTCCCGCTCTGACAGGCATAGCTAACATTCGTTTTGCAGCATCAATAATTCCAACCGTATGTGCCCCTCCGCCAGTAATCACAAGGCCTGCTGGAGTCTGCCCGCCCCAACCACTTTTTTTCACTTCAAGTCCAACCATTGTAAAAATCTCATTAAGTCTTGGCCTAATAATTCCTTCTATGAGCGTTTTTTGTGAAACCTTTTTAACATCTTCAGGTAAATTAAGACTGCTTAAATCTATTTCATCGCTCATTCTGACATTTGATCTTTCATCATCTTCTAAATTATCCAATGTTGCAATTTTTTTCCTAGTTCTTGAGAGGAATAATTTTATTTTCTCTGCACTCTCAAGAGAGATTCTAAGACCTATTGCCAAGTCATTTGTGATATGCCTTGCGCCTATGGGCAAAACTGATGAATGTGCTATTGATCCATCAGCATAAATTGCGATATCGGTTGTTCCGGATCCAATATCCACACAAATAGCTCCAAGCTCTTTTTCTGTTTCAGAAAGAACTGACAGAGAAGATGCATATCCGCTAAAAGCAACATCATCTACGTCTACTCCCACCTCTGAGAGCGCTTTTTGTAAATTCTTAACAGATGTTGCTCCGGCTGAAATAATATGCGTATCTACCTCAAGTCGTACTCCAGTCATTCCAATAGGATCTTTTATTCCTTCCTGTCCATCAACTGTATAGCTTCTTGGTAAAACATGAATGATTTCCCTAGAGGAAGGGAGCGATATTGCTTTTGCAGCATCTATAACGCGGGTCAAATCATTTTGAGTAATCTCCCCCTCTGGTGCAGATACAGCAACAACTCCACGTGAATTTTGACTCTGAATATGACTTCCACCAATAGAGACAATAACACGAGAAACAGAATAACCAGCCATGCGCTCTGCAGCTTCAAGAGATGAGTTGACCGCTAAAACAGCTTCTTCTATATCAACTATTTGACCTTTTCGAATGCCAGATGATTTCATCTCTGAAACCCCTAATACATTGATTGTGCCTTCTTCGCCTACTTTCGCAATAACTGTAACAATTTTTGAGGTGCCAATATCAACGGCAACGGTTATCTTACCATCTATCATATTAAAAGGAAATTATAGGTCTATCAAAACGAAAATCAAGTCGTGAAAAACTCTTCCCTTCTATTGTAAGATGTGCAATTGTCAATTGTAAAGAGGCTATTTCCTGTGACAAATCTTTTTGGGTTGAAAGAAAAACCTGAGCATTGTTTTGCATTATCACAAGAACTGAAGAATCACGTTGAATATCTATGCTTTGATATTGCAATGCATTTTTATCAAGTAGCTCTGCTATTTGTGCCTTGAGCGTGTTGGGAGATGAAGTATTCTTATGAACCATCCCACGCGGACTTAATACAATACTTGGCCGTTGTGGGAAAGATTGAGATATCTGCACAAAAAGAAAAAAAAAGATGCTTGTCAGGCACAGATATAGAAAAGATTTTTTGATGAAAGTATTAGCTTTTCTTCTGATTTTTGCCGGATGTTGTCGCATACTCTAATATTTTTACAATTCTTTCTGCTGCCCCTTTGTGAAGGTTGATAAATTTTTGCACGTCTGGACATGTGTATTTATGCCTATCCTCTATCATATCATTCACACGTGTTAAAAGCGAGTCAGATGTAATCTCTGACTGGATAAAAATTTCACCCAGTCCCGCTTTTTTTAGAAATAATGCGTTTTCATATTGGTCACGTTTCTCTGCAGAAGGCAAAGGTATGACAAGTGAAGGTTTATTTTCAACAAGAAGCATTTGAATTGTATTAATGCCTGCTCTTGTTACAACAAGGTCAGATTTCTGAAAGACAAAAGCAATGTCTGAGGGATCAATAAACTTAAATGGCATATATCTTTCTTGTAATTCTTCTCTTAATAAATCTCTTGAGATTGTCAATTTCTCAAAGTCATTAAATTCTCTAGCGTCTCCTGTTTGGTGAATAACGCGATATTTTTCCAAAAGATCTTTTAGAATTGGTAAAATAAACATGTTAATTGCATGGGATCCTTGACTTCCTCCTACAATACAAAGAAGAGGTTTTGACGCATCTTTATTTAGGAGTTTTATTATTTGTTCACTCGGCTTGTTTTCAGGAAGAGGATTTCCGGTTAATTCTAATTTTTGTTTTGGAAAATAATTTTTTGATTCTTCCCATGAAATACAAATTGTTTTGGCAAATGGAGCCATTAATCTATTTGCCAAACCAGCATGCATAGTCTGCTCATGGATAATAAGCGGAATCTTCATAAAATATGCTGCGAGTCCTACAGGTAAAGCGACGTAACTCCCAAAAGAAAGAATTACCTCAGGAGAAAAAGAATGGATTATTCTATATGCGTCAAAAAATCCTTTGGGAATTTTTGAAACCGAAGGAATCGTGTGTTTTGTAAAACGCCTTTGAATACGTCCTGCTGTAATTTCTGCAAAAGGGATTCCAAGAGAAGTTATAGTTCTATATTCTAAAGATAATGCCTTATCTCCCTCAAGGGCATATTTGCGACCCACGTACAAAACATCAGTATTTTTAGGCAACTCTTGAATAACGCTAAGTGCCGGTGTTAAATGACCTCCGGTTATAAGAATCCGCATAATAAGTAGTATAAAGGGTTTAGTATTAAGTATAAAGAAATCAGATTACCTTAATACTTTATACTTTTTCCTATATACTAGTTAGTGATTTTGCCTTGATATATTAAGCAATATGCCAATTGAACAGAGATCAATTACTAGCGCTGATCCTCCATAAGAAATAAATGGAAGCGGTACGCCTGTTAGAGGAAGCAGTATTGTTTGGGCGCCCAGATTTATTATCATTTGAGCTCCTAAAAATGCCCCTATTCCTCCTCCTAGAAGCTTTCCAAATGAATCTTTTGTTCTCATAGCTATAAAGAATATTCGCCAAAGAGTAACCATTAAAATACCAATTATAATAATTGATCCTAGAAATCCTAGCTCTTCTGCAATGATAGCAAAAATTGAATCAGTTGTATTTTCAGGAAGATAAGCAAACTTTTGAAGAGAATTGCCCAGCCCAACACCCACTAAACCCCCGGATCCCAGCGCGATAAGTATTTGCTTTACATGATAAGATGAGTCAGCAATGGATTGATTGGGATTAAAGAATGTTGCAAGTCTTTTTGCCCTATATGGCGCTATTTTAATAAGAGCTATCCCTCCAATAAAGACTACTGGCATTATCCCAATAAAATGAAGGACATTTCCTCCTGAAAGAAAGTATAGTATCAGAGATTCTGAAAGAATAATAATTGTAGTACCCATATCAGGTTCTAACATAACTAGGAATACAACAAATCCCATAAGAAGAAGAAAAGCCGTGAATCTACCTTTTTCTTTAGTAGAAAACCAAGCTGCTAAATAGATTGCGAGGGATAGTTTAATAAATTCCGCAGGTTGGAGTACAAAGATTCTAAAGTTAACCCACCTATGGGCACCTAGAATCTTGATTCCAATCCCAGGTATAAATACCATTATTAATAGGCCAATTCCACATAGCAGAATAGGTAATGCAAGATTATATAGTTTTTTGTAATCAAAAAGTGTAAAAAAACCAAGACCCAAAAATCCTAAAACCATCCAAATAGCCTGCTCCTTTACGTAATGATATTTATCTCCAAAGTCTCTGAATGAAATATAAGAGGATGCATCAAAAATCATTAACAGTCCAAAAAAAGTCAAAAAAATTACAAGACCAAAAAGTAAATAGTCAAATCTTTTCATTTAATATGATTATAGCTAATAAGTAACCCGTAGAACACAACAAGCTAGCGTATGAAGGCGATGTAAAGACCCACAACTGCAAAAATGAACCCTAAAAGCCATGCGCGCATCACAATTTTTGGTTCCTCCCATCCTCTTTTTTGCAAATAAAGATGTAGAGGTGATACAGGAAGAATTTTTCTTTTAAGAAATTTCTTACTTAATAGCTGAATTAAAGATGAACCCACTTCAAGAATAAATACTCCACCTATAATAACCAGTGCAGGTATTTTCCCTGTCAATAGACCTACAACTGCAAGAACGGCCCCCAGTGAAAGTGACCCAACATCACCAAGCCAAATTCTAGCTTTATAAATATTGAAATAGAGAAATGCTCCAACTGACCCCATAAGTACAGCTATAAAAATTCCAAGAGATGCATCTAATTGATGTGCTGTAATTGCCAAAAATGCAACCAAACATATAAGAAAAAGCCCTGATGCAAGTCCATCAAGGCCGTCTGTGATATTTGCTGCATTTGTAAAAGCAACAATAATAAATGCTGCAAAAGGAATATATAAAAATCCAAGACTTGTCAATCCAATTCCTCTTATGAAGATAAATGAATAACCAAGCTCTTTGTTAAGTACAAAAGCAATAATAAACGCCAATATCCATTGAATGAGAAATTTATATCTCAATCTAAGTCCAAAAAATGCAATTTCCCTGCCATTTATAAGTTTTTTAAAATCATCATAAAGTCCCAAAAGACCAAAACCTATAAATGCAAAAAATATTACAAATAATTCCCACGGATGTGTCGGAATATTTAACATTCCATATGACCAAAGCGTTAATATTGTTACGATGAAAATAATAAGAATTCCTCCTCCAAAGGGTGTACCTACCTTCCATCCATGGAATTTATCAAAAAATTTCGCAGGCATATTGAAAGGATCTTTTGTTTTTTGGTCTTCGCGTTGAAGCTTAATTTTATAGAGAAAATCAATAAAGGGGACAAGTAAAATTGCAGTAAGGGCGAATGAAAGTATTATTAGACCCAACAGCTGTGCCATAGACCATTATTATACCCCTCTCCATTACTTAATACAAACAAACCTGGTTTTCATCCTTCATACTTAATACTAACTACTAAATACTATCCAACTAGTATCCCTTACGGATCTTTGAGGCAGTTTCTATCAAGAATGTCTTAAGATACCAAGCGTTTAAAATCAGATCTTTCGCATGAAGGAATTCTATCTTTTTTCCACCAAAACCCATTTTGAAGAGTGTTAACCCGTACCAAGGATGTTTCTTGCCTTCTTCTGGGGCTATTCCCCAAAAGTTATATAATTTTTTCCCTCTTTTTTTAGCTTCAAGAATTGCCTCCCATTGAATTAGATATGAGGCAGGAACGTGCCTGAAGTTTTCGTCAAGCGCGCTGTGGCGATAAATTGCCATATCTCCAACAAAATCAATAAGCGCTCCTGCAATGACCTTTTTTTCCCAAATCGCTAAAAAGAGTACTGCTTCATTATCTTTTGCGAATATTTCAAATTCTTGAATAACTCCCTTATGTGGAACAAAATGTTTTTTTACTGCTAAGTTTTTATAAAGAGGTAAAAACTTTTGCATATCATCAATATTTTTAGTCTTCAATATCTCTAATTCATTTTGACTGGCTTTCTTTATTAGATATCTGTGGGATTTCCGCATATTCTTAAGTAACTCTTCCTCCGGTATTGTTATATCCAGAACCCAGCATACTTCCCCATCCATTCTATGAATTGGAGCATTCAAGAAATGAGATTTGCTTAATAAAGATTCTGAAGTATCACTATCTTGGATTAAGGGACTCATCCTGATAAAATACATGCTTTTTTCTCTGGCAATTTTTTTAATTTCATCTATAAAGAAATTGAAATGTTCTTTCTTAAACTTTTCAAATGCGGGACCATGGCGAAGATGTAAATAATGACCTCTTTTTGCATTAACGTCAACAACTTGACATACCCCGATAAGTTTTATCCCCTGATAAAGACCTAGTCTAAGAACAGGAAAATCTAATTTTCTTTGAACTTCACCCCAATTCCATGACTGAAAAAAAGGATAAAATTCAATAGTTGATTTAGAGAGAAAATTCTCCCACTCAATTTTGTTTTGTATTTCTTTTACTTTCAACATAATCTGCAAAAATACTCAAAACGTGTTTTTTTTGCTCCTTAGATAAGATTGGATGAGTTGGTAAATTAATAATTCTTTTTGCAATAGCCTCTGCGTCAGGACAGCTCCCCTTTACATACCCTAGTGTTTTTAGTCTTGTATCTTTTGGATCCACAACATTACTATACCAGTCACCTAGATATATTTTCCCATTTTTTCTAAAATATTGCTTCATCTCTTCCCTATCTTCAACTAGGAGAGGAAATCTTAATAGGGGAGCATCTTTTGAATATATGGTTGGAATTCCTTTCTCGGTACATATGTCATTATATGCTTTTACCATCTCTTCTCTTTTTTTATTATATTTGTCTTTTTTCTTTATTTGATTAAGCGCAAGAAGCGCGAGGCCACCCGGTAATTTCTTAATTGAGATTTCTGAAAGTTTCCCATTTTTCTCAACATTTGTAATGGCCTTTGATAGTAAATTCAATTTTTGAGATACAACTAAAATTAATTTACCAATTGAAAAGAAATCATATAATGGAAGTACAAAAAAATAGCAAAGTATAGGGTGCAAAAGCTGTTGTACCGTCCATAGAAAAGGCGGGAAACTTCTCTGTTTTCTATAAAGGCGAATTTTATCCCCAAGTATTTTATTCTTCGTTATAGTTACTCCTCCAAATGTACTTGAAAATGCTTTGTCGCGTGCAAAACTGAAAATCGCAGCATCGCCAAAGGTTCCTAACTTCTTCTGATTTAATTCTCCCCCTAAAACATGCGCACAATCTTCAATTATGCTTATGTCTTTATTTTGAACTATTTTCTGAAGAGCAGGTATGTCTGAGGGGATACCAAATGTGTGTTGGACAATAATTGCTTTTGTACGCTCCGTTATCTTTCCTTTTATGTCTTTTAAGCTTATTGTCAATTCCTCATTAATATCAGCATATACTGGCTTTGCACCAGTTGCTAGAATTGCATCCGCTACAACAGAGCATGTAAATGCTTGTAGAATGACTTCGTCTCCTCTACTAATATCTAGCGATTTAAGCGTTGCATACAAAGCGCCCCTAGCAGATGTAAATAAAGATAAGTAATCTACATGAAAAAAATGTTTTAGACGTTGCTCAAGCTGTAACACTGCAGTTTTATTTCTGAAAATATTCCATGAAAAAAGAATACGCAGCGCAAGAAAAGCATCATCCTTTTCTGTATTTGGGCTAACTTCTAAAACAATTGATTTTTTCATAGTAGTAAGGATAGTATGTTACCCGCTTCTTTTCCTTCAAAAATAACTACATCTCCACTTCGAGCAATAGACTGAATTTCTTGAGCAATTCTGACAGAGGTTCCAACCGATACAATACATTTACTACTTTCGCTATTTATACCTTCTAATATTTCTTTGTAATAATTTTTGTTAGTAAGAAAAAGATAATCGCAATTACCCAACTCTTTACCTATCTGTACGTGTCTTTCTCTCGCCCTTTTTCCTAGCTCAATAAGTGGTGTCAAAATAAATATTTTCTTATTCCTTTTGTATAAACGTGCGTATGAAACTGCAGAAAGGACAGATTCAGGGCTAGCATTAAACGTATCATCTATAACAACAATATTATTTTGTAAAGTTATTTTTGACATTGTTTTAGGAAGCGGAAGTAGCTCTAAAACAGCTTGCTGTATCTGTTTTATAGACATTCCAAGCATTAATCCAATATAAATTGCCGGAAGAATATTCTCAACCACATGTTCTCCAAGAAGAGTTGTTTTGAAATATGCCTTTCTTTTTCCAATCATTACTGCAAAAGCAACACCGGCCTTATTAGCATCAACATCTGTTGCAATAAAAGTATTGGTTCTGTTAATTGTATCCGCTTTTTCATTTGCAACTGCAACTCTATATACAACAGTTTTCTTTTT
>WNFL01260263.1_pt1 | contig 27301 bp, 21 predicted proteins | sample 5400361 | NCBI WGS metagenome assembly WNFL01 (sample SAMN13153351, study PRJNA577476) | soil metagenome | isolation source: 40 cm soil on Douglas fir-dominated hillslope | place: USA:California | collected 2013-09-17
CGCGGCACTCCTCGTCGGCTTCGGCACAGTCCTCATACTGGTTGGACGGCCAGTCGTGCCCGACGGTTCCGCGCAGGCTTCAGACGCCGGCGGCCTGCATGCCGCGCAGTTCCTGCTTGAGCTCCCTGACCTCATCCCTGAACCGTGCCGCGAGCTCGAACTGAAGCTCGGCCGCCGCCACGTGCATCTGGTCGGTCAGCGTTGAGATCAGCTCGACCAGGTCCTCGCGCGCCGCGCCGCCGGTGCCCGGCTTGCGGTCGGCCTGGCTGACGCCGCCGGCCGCCGCGGCCGCCCGAGCCCGCGCCGCGGTGCCAGGGACCGGGGCCTTGCCCCGGCTCTGCCTGCGGCCAGAACCGCCGAGCAGCTTCTCGGTGTCGGCGTCCTCGCGGGCGAGCTGGTCCGTGATGTCGGCGATCCGCTTGCGCAGCGGCTGCGGATCGACGCCCTGCTCAAGGTTAAAAGCGACCTGCTTGGCGCGGCGCCGGTTCGTCTCGTCGATCGCCTTGCTCATCGACGGCGTGACCTGGTCGGCGTACATGTGCACCTGACCGTAGACGTTACGGGCCGCCCGGCCGATGGTCTGGATCAGCGACGTGCCAGAGCGCAGGAATCCTTCCTTGTCCGCGTCGAGGATCGCGACCAGCGAGACCTCGGGCAGGTCGAGACCCTCCCGCAGCAGGTTGATGCCGACGAGCACGTCGTACTCGCCGAGCCGCAGCTCGCGCAGCAGCTCGACCCGCCGCAGCGTGTCGACCTCGCTGTGCAGGTACCTGGCCCTGATCCCCAGCTCGAGCAGGTAGTCGGTCAAGTCCTCTGACATCTTCTTGGTCAGCGTGGTGACAAGCACCCGCTCCGACCGCTCCGCACGCAGCCTGATCTCGTGCACCAGGTCATCGATCTGGCCCTTCGTCGGCTTGATGATCACCTCGGGATCGACCAGCCCGGTCGGCCTGATCACCTGCTCCACCACGTCGCCGCCGACCCGCTGCAGCTCATACGGCCCGGGGGTCGCCGAGAGATACAACGTCTGGTCGATACGGTCGCAGAACTCTTCCCAGGTCAGGGGCCTGTTGTCGATCGCACTCGGCAGCCTGAATCCGTGCTCGACCAGCACCCGCTTCCGCGACACGTCGCCCTCGTACATGGCCCCGATCTGCGGCACGGTGACATGCGACTCGTCGATGACCAGCAGAAAGTCCTCGGGGAAGTAGTCGAGCAGCGTGTTCGGCGGGCTGCCTGCCTCGCGGCCGTCGATGTGGCGCGAGTAGTTCTCGATCCCGGCACAGCTGCCGACCTGGCGCATCATCTCGACGTCGTAGCTGGTCCGCATCCGCAGCCGCTGCGCCTCGAGCAGCTTGCCGGCCTGCTCCAGCTCGCCCAGCCGGTCGCCAAGCTCAGCCTCGATGCCGGCAATCGCGCGCTCCATCCGCTCCGGCCCGGCGACGTAGTGCGAGGCGGGGAAGATGTACAGCTCGTCGTCGATGGTGACCACCTCGCCGGTGAGCGGGTGCAGGGTCATCAGGCGCTCGATCTCGTCGCCGAACATCTCCACCCGGACCGCGTGCTCCTCGTAGACCGGGATCACCTCGATGGTGTCGCCCCGCACCCGGAACGTGCCCCGGCTGAAGGCGAGGTCATTGCGCACGTACTGCATCCCGACCAGCTTGCGCAGCAGCGCGTCCCGCTCGATGGTCTCGCCCACCTTGAGCCTGACCATCCGGTCGACGTACTCCTGCGGCGTTCCCAGGCCGTAGATGCACGAGACCGAAGCGACCACGATCGTGTCGCGCCTGGTCAGCAGCGAGTTCGTGGCCGAGTGCCGGAGCCGCTCCACCTCGTCGTTGATCGAGGAGTCCTTCTCGATGTAGGTGTCGGTCTGCGGCACATACGCTTCTGGCTGGTAGTAGTCGTAGTAGGAGACGAAGTACTCGACGGCATTGTGCGGCAGCATCTCGCGCAACTCGTTGGCAAACTGCGCCGCCAGGGTCTTGTTCGGCAGCATCACCAGCGTCGGCCGCTGCAGCCGCTCGGCCAGCCATGCGACGGTGGCCGTCTTGCCGGTACCGGTCGCTCCGAGCAGGACCGCGTGGGGTGAACCGGCTGTGACCCGCTTCTCAAGCTCCGCGATCGCCGCGGGCTGGTCACCGGCAGGCACCATGTCCGTGACAACCTTGAAGGGTGCCACGCTTCGCCGCAGGTCAGTTACCGGTCGCATCGCCTCTCCTCATACCTCACTCATCAACTGTAGGGTGGGTATCTGACATTCCAGCGCCGCTTGGAGAGCCATCCATGTACCAGCCCTACCCGACCGGCGGCCAGGGGCCGGTGACGCCGCCGCAAGGACCTGCTCCGCAGCCGGTCACGATGGCCGTCAGGCTCATGTACGCGGGAGCCGCGCTGAGCGCGCTCGAGATCATCATCGGGCTCACGACCATTGGCAGCTTGAAGAGCGCCATCCGCTCGCAGTACCCCCAATACTCCTCAAGCCAGATCCACGCGGCCGAGGTGGCTGGCGTCGCCGTCGCCGTGGTGATCGGAGCGATCGCCATCGGCCTCTGGCTCTGGATGGCGTGGGCAAACGGCAGGGGCAAGAACTGGGCCCGAATCATCGCGACCGTCCTGTTCGCCTTCAACACTATCGACCTGCTGACCCTGCTCGCGCGGCCGCACTCAGCGATCAGCCTCGTGCTCGCGCTCCTGGTCTGGCTGGCCGGTCTTGGCGCGACCTTCTTCCTGTGGCAGCGGGAGTCCTCGGCCTACTTCCGGGCCATGTCCGGACGGCAGGGGTAAAGCCGACCGAGCAGGGCAGACGGCGCAAGGCGCGCATCGAAGGCATGGGCACGAAGCAGCATCGAGATAGCCACGGATACGGCCGGTGGATCACTCGGCCGGTGATCCGAGGTAGTGAGCCGCGTGCGGCTTGCCGGTGATCTCGCCGGTCTGGCCTTCCAGGAAGGTGCGGAGCAGCAGGGTGACCCAGGTGCGATAGGGCCGCCAGTTCTCGCTGATGCGCTGAAGCTGATCTCTGGAGGGTGGCTGCGGCAGGTTGTAGGCGAGGGCTACGGCGCGGGCGAACCGCGGCTCGTGGCGGGGGATGCGGTCCGGGTCTGCGGCGCCGCGCAGCAGCACGAGTTCGGCTGAGAAGTCCCCTATGCCGGGTAGCTGCCTGAGCTGGGCAAGGGCCTGATCGGGGGGCTGGGCGCGCAGGCGGGCGGCGTCCAGGCGGCCAGCCAGTGCAGCGGCGGCAACTGAGCGGAGCCATTCGGGCTTGCGTCCGGACAGCCCGGGGAATGCATCGAGCCCGGTCAGTCGGCATGGCGCGGGGAAGGCGTGCACCACCCGGCCCACGGCGGGGAACCCGGACCCGTCCACGTCCAGCGACAGGATCCGCGCGACCTGCGCCCGGACAGCCGCGAGCGCCTCTGGTCCCGGTGCCACAGGGCTGATGACCTCACATTGCACGCCGCCTGGGTGCTCGAGTACCCGCCCCGGCGGTCTGCCAAGTTCCCTCGACCGGGACAGTTCCAGCGGTTGGCCGATCGTCCCGGTGAAGGCTGCCGGGGTGAAGCCCTCCAGGAATCCGGTGCTGGCCGACAGCGAGAACGGGCCCCGCGCGCTCAAGACAAACGTATCCATCGCGGGTCAGCCGTGCACCGTGATGACATAGCCGTCGGGGTCGGCGAACGCGAACGTCCGCCCGAACGGGCCGTCGAACGGCGGGGTCACGACGGGGACACCGTGGTCGGCCAGGTCGCCGTGCAGCCGGTCCACCTCGTCGGCCTTCAGCCACAGCGCCACCCCCCAGCCCAGCCGGCTGGTCGCGTCCAGGTCCACCATGGGCTCGCGGACGGCGAACGGGATCGGCTCGGTGGTGAACACCACCGCTCCGGGCGGCGAGACGGGTGCGCGGCGCAGCCCCAGCCGCTCGGTGTAAAAGCGCGCGGATGCCTCCAGGTCACGCACCTGGAGGGCGACGAAATCCGGCCCTGTGACGGACATGATGACCTCCCGGTAGTTATCAGGTATACTGATACTATGTCAGGCAGCCTGATACTGCAAGGAGGGCGGCGACTTGGTTACTGCGGCAGCGCGGCGCAGCAGCGCGGACGGCCCGGGATACCTGCTCAAGCGCGCCCAGACCGCGCTGCACGCGGCGCTGGCCGCGGCGCTGCGCGAGCACGGCGCCACCGTCGCGCAGTACGCCGTGCTCGCCGCCGTGGATGAGGAGCCCGGGCTGTCCAACGCCGACCTGGCGCGCCGGGCATTCGTCACCCCGCAGACCATGAACCAGATCCTGCGCGAGCTCGAGCACAAGGGATGGGTGACCCGTCACCCGCACCCCGGCCACGGCCGCATCCTGCAAGCAGACGTCACCCAAGAAGGCCGGGCGGCGCTACGCGCCTGCCATCAGGCCGCCGACGCCATCGAAGAGCAGATGCTGGCCGGGCTAAGCCCTGCCGACTGCCAGCAGCTAACCGCCGCACTCTGCTGCTGCATCGAGGCACTATCGCAATAGCCGTGGATGTTGAACGCAATCCGGGGGCGAGTCTTACCGGGAAGGCCGCAGGCGGGCCCGGCGCCTCAGCTCGGCCCACAGGTCGCCGACCTGACGGTCCAGCTCGGCCAGTGAGGATGAGTTGTCGACCACGAGATCGGCAATGGCCAGCCTCTTCTCCCTGCTGGCCTGGGCGGCCATCCGGGCTTCGGCCTGATCCCGGCGCATCCCGCGCTGCCTGACCAGGCGGTCAAGCTGAATGTGCCGGGGCGCGTCCACCACGACGACGAGATCGTAACCGGAACCGAGATCGTTTTCCGCGAGCAACGGGACGTCGTGGACGATGATCGCGCCCTGGCCGGCGTTTTTCTCGAGCTCGCCCATCCGCCGCCCGACCAGCGGATGGATGATGCCGTTCAGCCGCTTCAGCATGGCCGGGTCGGCGAACACGATCTCGCCAAGCCGTTCCCGGTCCAGGCCGCCATCCTGGCGCAGCACGCCGGCGCCGAACTCTTCGGCCACAGCCGTGAGGCCGTCGGTCCCCGGCGCCACCACGTCCCTCGCGATGGCGTCCGCGTCGATCACTACCGCGCCCTGCGCAGCAAGACGGCGCGACACCTCGCTCTTGCCGGCGCCTATGCCACCAGTCAGCCCTATGCGCAGCACACAGTGATCCTAGTTGCGGCCTCCGGAGAGCTTCTCGCGCAGCGCCGCCAGCGCCTCGTCGGAGGCCAGCGCGCCGCCAGACTCCTCGGACTCGGTCGAGCCCGAGGTGTGCGAGCTCGCGCCCTCGGCATCGTCGCCGCCCTCGTTCCCCTCAGCCTTGCTGCGGGCCTCAGCGACCTGCCGCTGGTGGGCCTCGAAGCGGGCGCGCGCCTCGGCGTACTGCCGCTCCCACTCCTCGCGCTGGGCATCGAATCCCTCGAGCCATTCGCCCGACTCGGGGTCGAAGCCGTCGGGGTAGACGTAGTTGCCTTGCTCGTCGTAGGTGGCCGGCATGCCGTACAGGGTCGGGTCGAAGTCCTCGCCTGTGGTCTCCCCGACCGCGCCCTCGTTGGCCTGCTTCAGCGACAGGCTTATCCTGCGGCGGTCGAGGTCGATGTCGATGATCTTGACGAAGATCTCGTCGCCGACCTGGACAACCTGCTCGGGGATCTCGACGTGCCGGTCGGCGAGCTCGGAGATGTGTACGAGACCCTCGATGCCCTCCTCGACCCGCACAAACGCGCCGAACGGGACGAGCTTGGTGACCCGGCCAGGAACGACCTGGCCGATCTGGTGCATCCGTGCGAACTGCTGCCAGGGGTCTTCCTGGGTCGATTTCAGCGACAGCGAGACCCGCTCGCGGTCCATGTCCACGTCCAGCACTTCGACCGTGACATCCTGTCCCACCTCGACGACCTCGCCGGGGTGGTCGATGTGCTTCCAGGACAGTTCGGAGACGTGCACGAGGCCGTCGACGCCGCCGAGGTCGACGAAGGCGCCGAAGTTGACGATCGAGCTGACGACCCCCTTGCGGATCTGGCCCTTCTGAAGCGTGTTCAGGAAGTTCTGGCGGACTTCGCTCTGGGTCTGCTCGAGCCAGGCCCGGCGGGACAGGACCACGTTGTTGCGGTTCTTATCCAGCTCGATGATCTTGGCCTCGATTTCCTTGCCGACGTAAGGCTGGAGGTCGCGGACCCTCCGCATCTCGACAAGCGAAGCCGGCAGGAAGCCGCGCAGGCCGATGTCGAGGATGAGGCCACCTTTGACAACCTCGATCACGGTGCCGGTCACCACGCCGTCCTCGTCCTTGATCTTCTCGATCGTGCCCCAGGCGCGCTCGTACTGCGCCCGCTTCTTGGACAGGATCAGCCGGCCTTCTTTGTCCTCCTTCTGCAGGACCAGGGCCTCGATGTGATCGCCGGTCTTGACGACGTCGTTGGGATCGACATCATGCTTGATCGACAGCTCTCGGGACGGGATGACTCCCTCGGTCTTATAGCCGATGTCGAGCAGGACCTCGTCCCGGTCAACTTTGACGACGGTGCCGTCGACAATATCGCCGTCGTTGAAGTACTTGATGGTTTCGTCGATCGCGGCGAGGAAGGCCTCCTCCGAACCGATGTCGTTAACGGCTACCTGAGGGGTCGAGGTGGCCTGCGTGCTGCTCGTCGTCATGTGTAAGTGGGCTCCGGATACGGACAGGTTTGGGTTTGGTGCGCGATGCGCGGCTTCCGACATGATGGCTGGAGTGCCAAGTCTGGACACCGGCCGGGCCTGACATTGCCCTAGGGCTGCCTGACCATGGCGGACTGCAAGAGATCACAACGCACCGATCAGCATATGAGAGCGCGAGCACCGGGTCAATCGCGGGCCCGCACCGTGAGCCGTGAGCGGCTTACGCCTAGTGCGCCGCGTCGGCCCAACTGCGGCCTGTTCCCATCGACACCTCAAGCGGCACGGTCCCAGCGAACGCGCCGCACATCGCGGTCCGCACCAGCTCGCGCAGGTCGTCGAGCTCGCCGGGGGCCACCTCGAAAAGCAGCTCATCATGCACCTGGAGGAGCATCCTGGACCGCAGGCCGCTGCGGCGGATCGCCTCGTCCACCCGGAGCATGGCCACCTTGATGATGTCGGCTGCTGAGCCCTGGATCGGCGCGTTGAGCGCCATCCGCTCCGCCATCTCCCTGCGCTGCCTGTTGTCGGAGGTCAGGTCGGGCAGGTATCGGCGCCGGCCATGGATCGTCTCGGTGTAACCGTCCTGCCTTGCCGTGGCCACCACGGCGCGCAGGTAGTCCCGCACCCCGCCGAACTGCTGAAAATACTCGTCCATGAGGTCACGGGCCTCATCCGTGCTCACCCGCAGCCCCTGGGAAAGCCCGTAGGCGGACAGGCCGTATGCCAGGCCGTAGTTCATCACCTTGATCCGATTGCGCAGGTCACCGGTGATCTCTTCGGGCGGCAGGCCGAAAACGCGCGCGGCCGTCGCCGCGTGGAAGTCGTGGCCTGATCCGAACGCAGCGGCCAGCGCCACGTCAGCCGACAGGTGCGCCATGATCCTCAGCTCGATCTGGCTGTAGTCGGCGGTCAGCAGGCACTCATATCCGGGCCCGACCACGAAGCCGCGCCTGATCCGCCGGCCTTCCTCGGTCCTGATCGGAATATTCTGCAAGTTCGGATCGGTCGATGACAACCTGCCCGTGGCGGCGATCATCTGGTTGTAGGTGGTGTGGATCCGCCCGTCTTGGCCAGCCATCGGGATTAGCGAGTCGACGATGCTCTTGAGCTTGGCGACGTCACGGTGCCGCAGCAGGTGCTCGAGCACGGGGTGACCGGTCTGTGCCAGCAGGCCGGTCAGCGCCTCGGAATCGGTGGTGTATCCGGTCTTGATACGCTTTGTCTTCGGCAGCTTCAGCTCGGTGAAAAGCACCTCCTGCAGCTGCTTGGGCGAGCCAAGGTTGAACTCGTGGCCGGTAGCAGCGAACGCGCCCTGCTCGGCCGCCTTCACCTCGCCGCCCAGGCTGGCCGACATCTCCGCGAAGTGCTCAACATCGGCCGCGATGCCGGCGCGTTCCATCTGCGCCAGCACGCTGACCAGCGGCAGCTCGACCTCCGCGAGCAACTTCGTGGCGCCGCGCCTGGCCAGATCGGTATCGAGCGCGTCCGCCAGCTCAGCCGTGGCGAGCGCGCGCTGCGCGAGCGCCTCGGCGGCCTCGGTCTCGGCCGCCATGTCGAGCGTCAGCTGCCCGGAGACCGCCGCCTCGCCGCGGAGTTCGCGCCTGGTGTACCGCAGCGCCAGGTCGGCCAGGTCGAATGACCGCTGGCCGGGCAGCGCCAGGTATGCGGCGAGCGCCGTGTCGCTGGTGAGCCCATTCAGCTGCAGCCCTCTGGCCGCCAGCGCGTGCATGGGGCCCTTGGCATCGTGCAGGGCCTTCGGCGCTGTCTCGTCGGCCAGCCAGTCTGCCAGCGCCTGCTCGTCTTCCGGTGTCAGCGACGCCGGGTCGATGAAGGCGGCCGGGCTGGCCGCGACAGTGCCGCCGTCCGGCCCGGCGGATCCGTCGCCGCCGGCCTCATCGCCGGTCGCGGTCGCCTTGGCCAGCGCGAGTCCGTCGACGTCCCCGGTTCCCCGGCCCCAGGTGCCGCTGACCGCGAGCCCGATCCGGCCGCTCCTGGCGTGCCGCGCCAGCCAGCCGGCCAGCTGCGAAGGACCCGGGCGGCTCAGGCTGACGTCGAACCCGGCCTCCGCCGCGGCCGGGGGCGCAGCGGTGAGCTGCCCGATGATCCCGTTCGGGAGAGTCGTATACAGCCGGTCGCGCAGCACGCGGAACTGCAGCGTGTCGAACAGCTGGTGGATCTGGTCCCTGCTCCACGGCACGGGAACCAGGTCCGTCGGCCCGGCATCGAGCGGAACGCTCCTGGTCAGCTCGGTGAGCTGGCGGTTGCGCAGCACATTACCCAGGTTCTCCCGCAGGTTGTCGCCGGCCCTGCCCTTGACCTGGTCGACTTGGTCGACCAGGGCGGCCAGGGAGCCGTATTCGGCGACCCACTTCGCCGCGGTCTTCTCCCCCACGCCGGGGATGCCAGGCAGGTTATCGCTCGGGTCGCCGCGCAATGCGGCGTAGTCCGGGTACTGAGCCGGGGTCAGGCCGTACTTCTCGTTCACCGCTGCCGGGGTGAACCTGGTCATGTCGCTGATGCCGCGCCTGGTCATCAGAACCGTGACATCGTCGGTTACCAGCTGGAGTGCGTCCCTGTCGCCGGTGACAATCAGGACCTTCATACCGCCCGCGGCCGCCTGCGTGGCGAGCGTGGCGATGACATCGTCAGCCTCGTACCCGGCGACCGACAGCCGCGGGATCCCGAGCGCGTCCAGTACCTCGAAGATCAGGCTGAGCTGACCCTTGAAGTCCGTCGGGGTCTCCCTGCGGTTGGCCTTGTACTCGACGTACTGCTCGTGCCTGAATGTCGGCTCGCTGCGGTCGAAGGCGACAGCGATGTGGCTGGGCTGCTCGTCGCGCAATACGTTGATCAGCATCGCCGTGAACCCGTACACGGCATTGGTCGGCTGACCCGTCGTCGTCGAGAAGTTCTCCGCTGGCAGGGCGAAGAACGCCCGGTAGGCGAGCGAGTGCCCGTCGAGCAAGAGGAGGAGTTCGCGCCGCGCCGCGTCGTCTGCCGACGGGGCCGGGTTCATGGCAGCCACCCAGTAATCCTAGGCTGCGACGTGCGCCGAGCAGGCGTCTGCGGCGAACTCGGAGGTAGCGGTGGTGATGGCGGACAGTTCTGACCAGCTTGATCTGAGCGAGCTCAACGAGGCTTACCCGGATGCGCTGCCGCACCGGATGGGAATCAAGATCACCGAGGCATCGGCCCTGCGGGTTGTGGGCACCATGCCGGTGCAGGGCAATACGCAGCCGTACGGGCTACTACACGGCGGGGCGTCATGCGTGCTCGCCGAGACGCTCGGGTCGACCGGCGCCGCCCTGCATGCCGCGCCGGACAGAGTCGCGGTCGGGATCGAGATCGGCGCCACCCACCACCGCGCGGCCTCCGCCGGATGGGTGACTGGCGTAGCCACGCGGTTGCATGCGGGCCGAACCCTCGCCACGTACGAGATCGTGATCACCGACGACCACGGCCGGCGGGTCTGCACGGCCAGGCTCAGCTGCCTGCTCAGGGACACGGTGCCTGGTGGCGGGCCGCCTGCCTCCTGAGTGCCGCAGCCGGCCAGCCGGCCAGCCGGCCTCGCCGCGCGGCCCGGCTTGGCGGCAATAGTGCCCGGCATCGCCGTCCGCATCAGGGCTGGTTTCGCCGAACGGATGTTCGGCTCATTACGGCCAGGTAACGGCAGTATCTGCGCACGCGGTGGCCGCGATCGCTACGGTGTTGCCCGGAGCCCGCGATCCCGAGTAGAGAACGTGCCGGCCGGGGGAAGGCCGACACGGCACCAAAGGGCGCGCTGGCTCCGCACCAGCCGCCGCGAGCAGGCGACGGCAGCAGGCAGCGGGTGCCGGGTCCGCGGGGGTGACTGACCCGGCCCCGCTTGCTTACGTCGCGGCCTTGCCTGTGTCAGGGCCCGGTGGTGCCAGATTGCGCCGCCGGCGGCGGCTGGCTGTCGATTAGCTCCTGCGCCACCGCCCGCATCGACGTCCGCCTGTCCATCGAAGTTTTCTGGATCCAGCGGAACGCATCGGGCTCGGTCATGCCGCGGGTTGCTTGGAGCACGCCCTTGGCCCGGTCGAGCAGCTTGCGCGTGGCGAGCCGGTCGCGCAGATCGCCGATCTCGGACTGCAACGCGTTGAGTTCGGCGAACCGGCTCACCGCGATCTCGATCGCCGGGATCAGTTCCGCCTTGGTGAACGGCTTCACCAGGTACGCCATCGCGCCCGCGGTACTCGCTCGCTGGACCAGGTCGCGCTGGGAGAAGGCGGTCAGGATCACCACGGGGGCGAGCCGCCGCTCGGTGATCTGCCCGGCAGCCGAGATGCCGTCAAGCACCGGCATCTTGATGTCCATGATGACAAGATCGGGCTTCAGCTCGGCCGCGAGCTGCACGGCTGTGTCGCCGTCGGACGCCTCGCCGATCACGACGTAGGAGCCCTCGCCGGGCTCCTCGAGCATCTCTTTGAGATCTAGCCGGATCAGCGCCTCATCCTCGGCGATGACAACACGGTACGCAGACTGGCTCACCCACTGAAGCCTATCCACAGCCGCTACATTGAGTGCAGCGCGGCGCTCCCGTGATCGCCCGTGTTGCCCCGGTAGACCAACGGCAGAGTCAATGGCCTCAAAATCCATCAAGTGTGGGTTCGAATCCCACCCGGGGCACGTGCCGCGCCAGCCGACTCTGGCCGCAACGTCGGCCCGGCCCGCTCGGCGCGCCATCATCGGCCGCTGAGCCGCAGCGGAGCCGCCGATGCCGGTATAGCGGCGGGCAGCGTTGTCGAGCCGGCCAGGAAACGATCGGTTGCGGCCGCCGCCGACCGGCCCTCGGCGATCGCCCAGACGATCAGCGACTGGCCACGGCCCATGTCGCCAGCCACGAAGACACCGGGAACCTCGGCGGCATACGCTTCATCCCTGCGTACCGTCCCGCGCTCGGTCAGGCTGGCGCCGAGCCCGGCGAGCAGGGCGCTGTCCTCGGCGCCCGAGAAGCCCATCGCAAGCAGGACCAGATCGCAGCGGAGCTCGCGCTCGGTGCCCTGGCGCACCGCGAAGCTACCATCGGCGAGATCGACCTCTGCCAGCCGCAGCGCCCTGACCCGGCCTGTGTGATCCGGCCGGAATTCCTGCGTGGAGACTGCGTAGACGCGCTCGCCGCCTTCCTCGTGCGCGGTGGAAACCCGGAAGATCATCGGATAGGTCGGCCACGGCTGGCCCGCCGGTCGCTGTTCCGGCGGCCTCGGCATGATCTCGAGCTGGGTCACCGACGCGGCGCCCTGGCGTAGCGCCGTCCCCAGGCAGTCCGCGCCGGTATCTCCGCCGCCGATGATCACCACGTGCCGCCCGCGCGCTGAGACCGCGGGTTCACCGGCCAGGTCAGCTACTGCCCGGTTGGACAGCGACAGGTACTCCATCGCCTGATGGATGCCGGCCAGGCCGGCACTGGGGACGGGCAGACCGCGCGGCACTCTGGCACCGCCAGCCAGCACAACGGCGCGGTAGTCGCGGCGCAGGTCGGCGGCGCTGACATCGACTCCGGCCTCCACCCCGCACTCGAAGGCGGTGCCCTCACCGCGCATCTGGTCGAGCCGGCGGTCAAGGCGCCACTTCTCCATCTTGAACTCGGGGATTCCGTACCTGAGCAGGCCCCCGGGCCGGTCGTCCCGCTCGAACACGGTTACCGCGTGCCCGGCCCTCGTCAGCTGTTGCGCGGCGGCCAGCCCGGCCGGACCTGAGCCCACGACGGCGACCCGCTGCCCGGCCGCCCTCGCGACCGGTCCTGGCGGCTGGCTGGCGACCCAGCCTTCGGCCCAGGCGCGGTCGATCAGCGCGATCTCGACCTGCTTGATCGCGACCGGGTTTGCATTGATTCCGAGAACGCAGGCAGATTCGCAGGGAGCCGGGCACAGCAGACCGGTGAACTCGGGGAAGTTGTTCGTCGCGTGCAACCGCGCGACAGCGTCCTGCCAGTGCTGCCGCCAGACCAGGTCGTTCCATTCGGGGATCAGGTTCCCGAGCGGGCAGCCGTCGTGGCAGAACGGGACCCCGCAGTCCATGCAGCGGCCCGCCTGCCGCTGCGTGTCATGATGGCGCATGGCGGCGTAGACCTCGCGCCAGTCGGTGATCCTGACATCGACCGGGCGCCTGGCCGCGGTCTGCCTCGGTGTGGTCAAGAACCCGGTCGGGTCTGCCATGTGGCCTCCTCGCTGGCCGTGCTAGGTGCGCGCCGCGGCCATCACGGCCGCGCCCACGTCCTGGCCATCGCGCCTGGCACGTTGCGTCGCGGCAAGCACGCGCTTAAAGTCCCTCGGCATCACCCGGCAGAGCCGCGGCAGCGCGGCCGGCCAGTCCTGAAGCAGCCCGGCCGCGACAGGCGAGGCTGTCTCAGCCTGGTACCGGCTCAGCAACCCGGCCAGGTAGTCCGCGTCGGCAGCGCCGACCGGCTCGATGTCCACCATCTCGGCGTTGATCAGCGCGGGGTCCGGGTCAAGCAGGTAGGCGATCCCGCCCGACATGCCCGCGGCGAAGTTCCTGCCCACCGGCCCGAGAACCACCACCCGCCCGCCGGTCATGTACTCGCAGCCGTGATCGCCTGTGCCCTCAGCGACCGCGGTAGCACCGGAGTTGCGCACGCAGAACCGCTCGCCGACCACGCCGCGCAGGAACAGCTCGCCGCCGGTGGCGCCGTATCCGATCACGTTGCCGGCGATGACTTGCTCGTGCGCCGCGAACGCGGCGGCCGGGTCAGGCACAACGATCACGCGGCCGCCGGACAGCCCCTTGCCGACGTAGTCGTTGGCGTCGCCGCTGAGCCTGATCGTGATGCCGGTTGGCAGGAATGCGCCAAGCGACTGGCCGGCCGAACCGCGGAGCCCGACCATGATCGTGTCGGCCGGGAGGCCCGCGCCGCCCCAGCGTGCTGTGACCGCCGAGCCGAGCATGGTGCCGACCGCCCGGTTCACGTTCCTGACGGGCAGGTCAAGGCGAACCGGGCTCCCATCCGCCAGGGCGCCCTCCGCCAGCTGGATCAGTGTGTTGTCCAGGGCCAGGTGCAGGTGGTTGGCCTGGCTGGTCGTCTTGCGCCTGGCCGTGCCGGGCGGCAGGTCGGGAACATGCAGCAACGGCGCCAGGTCAAGGAACGACGCCTTCCGGCGCGCCGGAGCGGCGGGCTGCCAAGCACGGGCAGTCAGCCGCTCGGCCTGGCCGACCGCCTCGGCCAGCGTGCGGAAGCCCAGCTTGGCCAGGTACTCGCGGACCTGAGCGGCGACGAACTCCATGAAGTTGACCACCTGCTCTGGCCGGCCGGCGAACCGCTCCCTGAGCTCCGGATTCTGGGTGGCGACCCCGACCGGGCAGGTGTCATTGTGGCAGGCGCGCATCATCACGCAGCCCACGCTTACGAGCGGGGCGGTCGCGAAGCCGAACTCCTCGGCGCCGAGCAGCGCAGCGATGATCACGTCCCTGCCGGTCTTCAGCTGGCCATCGACCTGGACGAGGACCCGGTCACGCAGGCCGTTGCGGAGCAGAGTCTGCTGCGTCTCCGCGAGGCCCAGCTCCCACGGCGCTCCCGCATGCTTGATGCTGGTCAGCGGCGATGCGCCGGTGCCGCCGTCGTGGCCGGAGATCAGCACCACGTCGGAGTGCGCTTTCGCGACGCCTGCGGCGATTGTGCCGACGCCTACCTCGGCGACCAGTTTCACGCTGACCCTGGCCGCGGGATTCGCGTTCTTCAGGTCGCTGATCAGCTGCGCCAGATCCTCGATCGAGTAGATGTCATGGTGCGGCGGCGGCGAGATCAGTCCGACCCCGGGCGTCGAGTGCCTCGTCTTGGCGATCCACGGGTAAACCTTGTGGGCGGGAAGCTGGCCGCCCTCGCCCGGTTTGGCACCCTGCGCCATCTTGATCTGCAGGTCGTCGGCGTTGACCAGGTACTCGCTCGTGACGCCGAACCGGCCGCTCGCGACCTGCTTGATGGCCGAGCGGCGCAGGTCGCCGCTGGCGTCGGCCAAATAGCGGTCGGAGTCCTCGCCGCCCTCGCCCGAGTTGGACCTGCCGCCGAGCCTGTTCATCGCGATCGCCAGGGTCTCGTGTGCCTCGGCCGACAGGGAGCCGTACGACATGGCTCCCGTCACGAACCTCTTGACGATCTCGCTGACCGGCTCGACCTCGTCCAGCGGGACCGGCAGGTGCGGGCCCGCTTCGTCGATGCCGCGGATCGCGAGCAGGCCGCGCAAGGTCATCAGCCGCGCGGACTGCTCGTCAATCTCCCTGGTGTACGCGCGGAAGACTTCAGCCTGGCCGGTTCTGGCCGAGTGCTGCAGCAGGAAGATGGCCTCAGGGCTGAACAGGTGCGCCGCTCCGCCCCTGCGCCACTGGTACTCGCCGCCAACCTCAAGTTCCGGCCGGCCGGTACTGGCGGGCCTGCGCGGATAGGCGCTGGCCACGCGGGCGGCGTTGTCGGCGGCAATCTGATCGAAGCCGATGCCGCCGAGCCTGGATGCGGTCCCGGCAAAGCATTCGCCGACCACCTCGGAGCCGAGCCCGATCGCCTCGAATATCTGCGCTCCTGTGTAGGAGGCGACTGTGGACACGCCCATCTTGGACATGATCTTCAGCAGGCCCTTGCCGAGCGCCTTGATCAGGTTCGCCGCCGCCTTGCGGCTGGTGACCGGTCCGAGCAGACCCGAGCGCGCCATGTCCTCGACCGTCTCAATCGCCAGGTACGGGCAGACCGCCGCAGCGCCGTAGCCGATCAGCAGGGCGACATGATGTGTCTCCCTGACGTCTCCGGCCTCGACCACCAGGCCCACCCTGGCACGGGTCCGGTCCCTGATCAGATGGTGGTGCACCGAGCCGGTGAGCAGCAGCGACGGGATTGGCGCCCAGTCGGAGGCGTCGTCCGCTGGCGCCGCCATCGCCGGCTGCTGACCGCCGCCCATCGCGGCGCCCCGGTCGGAGAGCACGATAATCTTGGCGCCCGCCGCGATCGCCTTGGTGACTTCCGCCCGGATCTCGGCCAGCCGCGCGCGCAGGGCCTGGCCGCCGCCGGCGGCGAGATATCGCCCGTCGACAACATGCGCGGCGAAGCCGGGCAGGTCGCGGTCTTCGTTGATGTGGATGATCTTTGCCAGGTCGTTGTCGCTGATCACCGGGTAGGGCAGCACGATCTGACGGCAGGACGCGGGCCCCGGCTCGAAGATGTTGTGCTCAGGGCCGGTCGCCGCGGCGAGCGAGGTAACAAGTTCCTCCCTGATGGCATCCAACGGCGGGTTGGTTACCTGCGCGAATTGCTGGGAGAAGTAGTCGAAGATTAGCCCGGGCCGGTCAGAGAGAACCGCGAGGGGTGTGTCGTCGCCCATCGATCCGACCGGCTCTGCCCCGGTGCGAGCCATCGGCCCGAGGACGACCTGCCGCTCTTCCTCGGTGTAGCCGAAGAGCCGCTGCTGAGTCGCCAGCGCCTGGCCGTCTGGCAGCTCACGGATCCTGTCGGGCAGGTCGTCGAGGTGCAGCAGGCCGGCGTGCAGCCAGTCGTCATACGGATGCTGGGCCGCCAGCTCCGCCTTGACCTCCTCGTCCTCGATGATCCGGCCGGCCGCGGTGTCGACAAGGAATACCTTGCCCGGCTGCAACCTGCCCTTGCGCACGATCCGCGACGGCTCGATGTCGAGCACCCCGACCTCGCTGGCCAGCACGACCAGGCCGTCGATGGTCACCCAGAACCGGCCAGGGCGCAGGCCGTTTCTGTCCAGCACTGCCCCGGCGAGCGTCCCGTCGGTGAACGCGATCAGCGCGGGGCCGTCCCAGGGCTCCATCAGAGACGCATGGAACCGGTAGAAAGCCCGCAATTGACTGCCCATCGCCGTGTCGTTCTCCCACGCCTGCGGGATCATCATGAGCACGGCATGCGGCAGTGAGCGGCCACCAAGCTGCAGCAGCTCCAGGCAGGCATCAAAGCTGGCCGAGTCGCTCGCTGACTCGTCAAGCACGGGAAGAAGCCGCTCGATGCCTCGCCCTTCCGCGTCCGGCGGGATCTGGTCGGTCTGCAGCATGGCCTCGCGCGCCCGCAGCCAGTTCCGGTTGCCCCGGATCGTGTTGATCTCGCCGTTGTGCGCGATGAGGCGGAACGGGTGGGCCAGCGGCCAGGAAGGGAAGGTGTTGGTCGAGAACCTGGAGTGGGCCAGTGCCAGCGCTGAGGTGTAGCGGGGATCGGTCAGGTCCGGATAGAACCGTTCGAGCTGCAGTGCGGTCAGCATGCCCTTGTAGACGATCGTCGCTGAGGACAGGCTGGCCAGGTAGATGCCGACCTCGTGCTCGGCGCGCTTACGCAGGCAGAAGGCACGCCGGTCCAGGTCGATGCCATGGTCGCCGGTGGTTGAGGAGACGAACAGCTGCGCCAGCCGCGGCCGCACGGCGAGCGAGCCTGCGCCGCAAGCGGTCGCGTCGTGCGGCACCTCGCGCCAGCCGAGCACGGCCAGCGACTCGAGCCCAGCGATCTGCTCGATCCGCTCCAGCGCTTGGTTACCGCTCCCCGGCGGCAGGAAGGCCAGGCCGACCGCGTAGTGACCGGGCGGCGGCAGGCGGAAACCGCAGACCGCGCGGAAGAACTCGTCGGGGATCTGAGTCAGGATCCCGGCACCGTCGCCGGTCTCCGGGTCGGCGCCCTTGGCGCCCCTGTGATCAAGGTTGCGCAGGACGGTGAGCGCCTGGGCAACCGTGCTGTGCTTGCGCCGCCCCGACAGGTCGGCGACCATCCCTACCCCGCAGGCGTCATGCTCGAACTGCGGGTCATAGAGGCCTGCGCCAGGAGACTTCCGGGATTCTAGCTTGGCCGCTGAATCTGGGGTCGCTGAATTCGGGGTAAAGACCATCCGCGCTCCTGTCGTCTCGTCCGCCTTTGGAATGCCGGAGAAGCGGAGGGACGACATTGGCCCGCCGGACGGGCTCGCTAACACGCTGGTTAGCCGAGCGCCACCAGGACATCATAACTAATGGGTCACAGTAATTACTCACGGGTAAAATCTAGGTTTCCGAACCGGGCACAACAGGCGGCAAGATACGGTTTCCGGGTGGCCGCTGGCCGGCGCCTGCTCACCTAGCCTGCCGGTCGCGCAGGCCCGCCGCGAGCTCGGCCGCGAGGTCAGCCACGCCTGCGCAGCCGACCGCCGGATCCGCTGCGCTGAGCAGCCGCTGCACGAAGGCGGATCCGACGATGACACCGTCGGCGTATTGTGCTACCTCCGCCGCCTGCGCTGCCGTGCTCACGCCGAGCCCAACCGCGACCGGCAGGGTGGTACAGCGCCTGACCCGTTCGACCAGGCCGGCTGCGGCCTCCCCCACGGCCGACCGCGCGCCCGTGATGCCCATCACCGACGCCGCGTAGACGAAGCCACCGCACGCCGATGTGATCAGCTTGATCCGCTCCCGCGACGAGCTCGGAGCGACCAGGAAGACGGGGTCGAGTTCCTGCTCGGCTGCCGCGTCAAGCCACGGTCCCGCTTCTTCTGGCGGCAGGTCAGGCGTGATCAGCCCGCATCCGCCGGCGCTGGCCAGATCGCGGGCGAACGCGGCGACGCCGTAGCGGTCGACCGGATTCCAGTAGGTCATGACCAGGACGGGCACCCCGGCCGAGGAGACAGCCTCCACCGTGTGCAGCACATCGGTGACACGCACGCCGCTTTCGAGCGCCCGGTGCACGGCCTCCTGGATCACCGGCCCGTCCATCAGCGGGTCGGAGTATGGTAGCCCGATCTCCACGATGTCGGCACCGGCCCGCGCCATGGCATTCGCTGCCGCGATCGCGCCGGGCACCGAGGGGAATCCGGCGGGCAGGTAACCGACCAGCGCCGAACGCCCCGCCGCGGCTGCCCGCCCGAACGCCGCACCGACCCGGCCGGCTGTTGCCCGCGTCACTGGCCGGCCTTCTGGCCACCGAGGTGGCCGAACCAGCGCGCGGCGATGTCCACGTCCTTGTCGCCTCGTCCTGACAGGTTGACCAGCAGCACGGCTCCCGGACCCAGATCACGGCCTACCGCCAGGGCTCCGGACAGGGCGTGCGCGGACTCGATTGCCGGGATGATCCCCTCGGTCCGGCAAAGTAGCGCGAACGCCTCCATCGCCGCTGTATCGGTGACTGGGCGGTACTCAGCCCGGCCGGTCTCGTGCAGCCAGGCGTGCTCGGGCCCGACGCCCGGGTAGTCCAGGCCGGCCGAGATCGAGTGCGTGGGCAATGTCTGGCCGTCGTCGTCCTGCAGCAGGTAGGTCCGCATCCCGTGGATGATCCCGACTGAGCCGCCTGAGACGGTCGCGGCGTGCCGACCGGTGCCGACCCCGTCGCCGCCTGCCTCGCACCCGATCAGCCGGACGCCCTGGTCGCCGATGAAGGCGTGGAAGACGCCGATCGCGTTCGAGCCGCCGCCGACGCAGGCGATGACCGCATCAGGCAGGCGGCCGGCCTTGGCCTGAATCTGCTCCCTGGCCTCGACCCCGATCACCCGCTGGAAGTCGCGGACCAGCTGGGGGAACGGGTGCGGACCCATCACCGAGCCAATGCAGTAGTGGGTGGTCTGCACGCTCGCGACCCAGTCACGGAAGGTCTCGTTGATGGCGTCCTTCAGCGTTTTGCTGCCGATCGTCACCGGGACGACGCGCGCGCCGAGCATCCGCATCCTGACCACGTTGAGCGCCTGCCTGCGGGTGTCCTCCTCGCCCATGTAGACCACGCACTCCAGGCCGAGCAGGGCGGCGGCCGTGGCCGTGGCGACCCCGTGCTGGCCTGCCCCGGTCTCGGCGATGATCCGCGTCTTGCCCATCCGCCTGGTTAGCAGTGCCTGACCGAGCACGTTGTTGATCTTGTGCGAGCCGGTGTGGGCGAGGTCCTCCCGCTTGAGGAAGATCCGGCCGCCGCCGGCTTCGGCCGCGAATCTGGGGACCTCGGTCAGCAGTGTTGGCCGTCCGGCGTAGTCGCGCAGCAGCCCGTCAAGCTCGGCGGCGAAGGCCGGGTCCGCTTTCGCTGACTCGTATTCGGCCGTGAGCTCCTCGAGCGCCGACATCAGGGCCTCGGGCGCCAGGCGGCCCCCGAACGGGCCGAAGTGGCCTGCCGCGTCCGGCACGGCGGCGGGCAGCGTGGTTGTCTGGGCCGGCGTGGTCACGAGGACCCTCCTCGGTCTGTCCGCAGCGCGGGGTGCGAGCCCGCCGTGACCAGGTCGGCGACGGCCGAACGCGGATCCTTCCCGACCACGAGGCTCTCGCCCACTAGCACGGCGTCGGCGCCAGCCGCCGCGTAAGCGAGCAGGTCATGCGGGCCCCGGACGCCAGACTCCGCGATCTTGACGACATCGTCAGGTATGCCAGGCGCCAGCCGCGCGAAGATCGTCCTGTCCACCTCCAGGGTGGCAAGGTTCCTGGCATTGACGCCGATCACCTGCGCGCCGGCATCCAGCGCCCGGCTCAGCTCGGCCTGGGAGTGCACCTCGACCAGCGGCACGAGGCCGATCGACGCTGCCCGCTCCACCAGCGAGACGAGGGCGTTCTGCTCTAGTGCGGCCACGATCAGCAGCACCAGGTCGGCGCCGTAGGCCCTGGCCTCCCATAGCTGATAGGAACTGATCACGAAGTCCTTGCGCAGCAGCGGAACCTGAACGACGTCCCGGACCGCTGCGAGGTCGTCCAGGCTGCCGCCGAACCGCCTGCTCTCAGTGAGCACGCTGATCACGCTGGCTCCGCCTGCCTCATAATCGGTCGCCAGCGCCGCCGGGTCGGCGATGGCCGCGAGCGCTCCTTTGGATGGGCTTGCGCGCTTGACCTCGGCGATCACGGCCACGCCCTGCCCGCGCAGCGCCGCAATCACATCGCGGGGAGCGCAGGCCCTGCTCGCCGCATCTTTCAGCTGCTCAAGGGGCGCCGTCCGCTGCCGCGCCGCAAGGTCGGCGCGCACGTCGACCAGAATGTCATCGAGCACGCTCACGCGGTTCTGCTGCCCCCTCGGGTGGGTTGCCTAGCGACCCCGATCGTACCGAGGGTCCGCACGCTGCCGGGTCCCCGCCCCGGCGCAGGCGGTAGCTGAGCGCCCTTGCCTGGCTCCGGAGCGTGTGTTAGATGGCCGGGGACCATGTGCCGCAGGCGCCGCGCTTGCGGGCGCCTGCTGGCCCTGCTCACTCCGGCCGCGCCGTCGGGTCGGCCCCCGCGCTGAGCGCCTCCCACATGCTGCTGGTCGTCTTGCTGCCGACCGTCTTGCTGTCGGTCATCCCGCTGCTGGTCATCCCGCTGCCGGTCGTCCCGCTGCCCACCGATGGGCCGACCGCCCCGCGCCGCCCGGCCGGCCGCTCGTACCGCGCCGACATGACCGGCAGCTGGTCAGCCCGCACCATGACGGCGATACCGGCAGCAGCGATCAGGACCGCCCCGGCAATTATCAGCGCGCGCCAGCCTGTTCCCCCGAGCACAACATGAACGGGAAATCCGCCGAGCGAGCCAAGCGGCGCCGCCGCGCCGTTCCCCGCGGTCACTGATCCGGCCGCCGTTCCCGCCCCAGACCCGCTCGGAAGGGAGGCGCCGTCCGGTCCTGCCGCCGCGAGCGCCGCGGCCGCCGTCACCCGCCCCACAGCGATCGCAGCCACCCCGGCCGCCAGCGCGACGCTGATGAGCCCGGTCAGCCTGCGCAGGACACCGCGCGTCGCGAGCACCGCGGCGAGGCTGGCCAGTGCCGCCACCGCCAGCGCAGCGAGGGCAGGGCGCACGTCCTGGACGCTCACCGACCGCACGGTGTCGGGCAGCGGCGACGGCGCCCGGGCGATTACCCGTGCCAGTTCCTGTCGGGTCGCGAGGAATACGGCGCCCGAGCCCGCGGCACCGCCGATCAGCATTACGGCGAGTTCCCTGCCGGGGCGGCCGACTGCCCTGGTACGCGGGCCCGTCATGGTCCTCCCACCGTCCGGCTGCCTTCCTCCAGCTGCGTCATGACCTCTGGTCACGCCGCAGGCTACCTATCACGGTAGCCTGCGCCGCACCACCGCACGCGCGCGAGCGGTCCTGTGGCCTACTATCGAGTAGTGACTTATGCCCGAGATGAGCGCCTCGCCTTGTGCGTCTTGCTCGACGAGTCGGGTCCGCAGGCACCGACGCTCTGCGAGGGCTGGCTGACGGCTGACCTGGCCGCGCACCTGGTGCTCAGGGAGCGCAGGCCCGACGCGGCGGTCGGGATTCTCGGCGGCCCGCTCGCCGGATACACGGACCGGGTACGGCGCGGCATGACGGCGCGGACCCCCTACCCGCTTCTGGTCGAGACCATCAGGACCGGACCGCCACGGCTCTCGCTGTACGGCATCCCCGGAGTCGATGCCAAGCTCAATTTCGCCGAGTACTTTGTCCATCACGAGGACGTGCGGCGGGCGCAGCCGGACTGGAAGCCGCGAACACTCGACCCCGGAATGACGGACCTGATCTGGAATGACCTGTCCATGGCCAGGCTGATGCTGCGGAAAGTGCCGGTGGGAATCGAGTTCGCCAGGGACGACCTCGAGGACTCCTCAGGCGGGCAGCACCCGGTGCGGATGACCGTGAAGCCGCGCACGCCTGTGGTAACTGTGATCGGGGCGCCAGCCGAACTGCTGCTGTGGACGTTCGCCAGGACAGGTGCGGCACAGGTCAGGCTGGAAGGTGCCGAGGCCGATGTAGCTGCGCTCAGGCAAGCCAGGTGGGGCATCTGAGAAACGCGAAACGGAGGCAGCATGGCTGGCGTCCTTGGCATCGATATCGGCGGCACGGGGGTTAAGGCCGCCCCGGTTGACGTGGCCACTGGCCGCCTGCTGGCTGAACGGGTGAAGCTGCCAACTCCCAGCCCGGCCGTTCCCGATCAGGTGGCACAAGTGATCGGCCAGCTGATCGACCACTTCGGGTGGAGCGGTCCGGTCGGGATCACATTTCCCGGTGTGGTCTCTGGCGGCATCATCAGGACGGCCGCGAACCTGGATCGCGCCTGGATTGGCATCGACGCTGTGCGGTTCTTCGGCGATGCGACCCGCCAGCCGGTGACGGTCCTCAATGACGCGGACGCCGCGGGCCTCGCTGAGATGCGCTTCGGCTCGGGGAAGGGCCAGCAGGGCACGGTTCTCATGCTCACGTTTGGCACCGGCATCGGCAGCGCCCTGTTCTATAACGACGTGCTCGTCCCTAATACCGAGTTCGGACATATCGAGATCCACGGCAAGGACGCCGAGGCCAGGGCCTCTGAGCGGGCGCGCGAGGTAGGCGATTTGAGCTGGGAAAAATGGGCCGACCGAGTCGACACCTACCTAGACAAGATGGAGGCGCTGCTCTCGCCCGACCTGTTCATCATCGGCGGCGGCATCAGCAGGAAATCAGACAAGTTCCTGCCCAGGCTCACATTGCATGCTCGCGTCGTGCCGGCCGCGCTCCACAATGACGCGGGAATCGTCGGCGCGGCTATGGCGGCGGCAGCGCGCCGGGAATAAGCGGCACGCCTTGCGATTCATCTGAAGTTTGTTTTGCTAGCTCTTGATAGTTCATTGAAGCCGGAACCGAATGTCATGACTAAGACACGGCCGATTCATCAGGCGCCGCCACTATTGCTCCGTCCTGACCATCATGGTCGCAAGCTCGGAGGGAAATAGTGCGGAAAACGACGACGATAGCGGTAGCCGCGGCGGCGCTGAGCGGAGCCCTGCTGGCCGCCGGCTGCGGCGGCGGTACAAATAGCAGCGGCGGCAGCACCGACGGCGCCGACTGGTCCAAGGCGACGTCGGTCGCCCAGGGCGGCGGGATGAAGGCGCTGATCGCCGCGGCCAAGAAGGAAGGGCAGCTGAACGTCATAACGCTGCCGGCCAACTGGGCCAACTACGGCAACATCATGAAGGACTTCACCGCCAAGTACGGCATCAAGATCAATGATGCCAACCCCGACGGCTCGAGCCAAGACGAGATCAACGCGATGGTCCAGCTCAAGGGCCAGACCCGGGCACCCGACGTGCTGGACATGGGAACCGCATTCGCCATCAAGGCCGACCAGATGAAGCTGCTCGCCAAGTACGAGGTGGCGGCGTGGAACGACATTCCCGCGGCGGAAAAATCCACCGACGGGACCTGGTACGGCGACTACGGCGGCTACGTCGCGATCGGTTATGACTCCAAGAAGGTGAAGGTCCCCCCGACCTCCTTCAAGGACCTGGCCAAGCCCGTCTACAAGCACGAGGTCGCGATCAACGGCAACCCGACCCAGGCCAGCGCCGCGTTCTCCGCTGTTTATGCTGCCGCCCTGGCCAACGGCGGATCGCTCGGCAACATCAATCCTGGCATCGCTTTCTTCGCCAAGCTGAAGAAGAAAGGCAACTTCGTTCCGGTCACCGCCGGCCCGACGACCGTGCAGAGCGGCCGGACGCCGATCGTGGTCTGGTGGGATTACCTGCTGGCCTCCGAGGTCGGGGCCACCGACCCGAACTTCAAGATCGTGATCCCGTCCGACGCGAGCTACGCCGCGTACTACGACCAGGCGATCAGCGCCGATGCGCCGGATCCGGCGGCGGCCCGGCTCTGGGAGGAGTACCTCTACTCGGTCACCGGCCAGAACCTGTGGCTCCAGGGCAAGGCCCGGCCGGTCGAGCTGCCCACCATGATCGCTAACGGCACGGTGGACAAGGCCGCCAACGCCGCGCTGCCGCCCGCGCCTTCTGCCCCGCTCCAGTTCCCAACCCAGGCGCAGGAGTCGGCGGCGGAAGGTGTCGTCGCCAAGCGGTGGTCAGCCAAAGTCGGCTAGCCGATGACCACCAAAGCGGCTCCGGCCGCGGTGCCCGGCCCCTTGGGGGATCCGGGCGCCGCGGCGGCGCGCCGTCCGCGCACCATCCTGCGCCAGGCGCGCGACCTCGCCGGCGTGCTGCCCTTCACCGTCTATGTGCTGATCGGCCTCGTGCTGCCGATGGGCGCGATCCTGCTAGGCGCGTTCAAGACGCCGGTCACCGGCGCGTTCACGTGGCACAATCTCCACATCGCGAGCCACGGCATCTACCTGCACGGCTTCGCCACCAGCATGGAACTGTCGCTGATCGCGTCGGTTTTCCCCGGCATCCTCGGTTTCCTGGTCGCCTACGCGATCTATACGGCCAAAGTTCGCGAAGACCCCCGAGGCCGTGATAGCGATGCATGTACGCGAGCACTTCCGTACCACCGGCCGGCCTGCCGGGCACGGCTACGGCCAGCGCAACGTGGCCGACGGCACGGCCTACTACGCGTTCGACCACGGGCCGGTTCGCTGCGTCGTGCTTGATACCGTCAACCGGCACGGTGGCTGGCAGGGCTCCATCGACGCGGGCCAGCTCGACTGGCTGCACTACGAGCTGACCGCCTGCCGCGACCGCCCCGTGATCCTCTTCAGTCACCATCCGATCCAGACGCTGGTGAATGACCGGCGGCCGCCCGGCGCCGCGCGGCGCGTCCTGGACGACGAACTGCGCGGCTTCCTGCTTGAGCATGCCTGCGTCGTCGCGTGGATCAATGGCCATACACACCTGCACGCCGTCACCGCGGTGGGCGAGAACGGAGCACCGGGCGGATTCTGGCAGATCACCACGGCTTCTCACATCGACTGGCCGCAGCAGGCCAGGATGATCGAGATTCTGCAGGCTGATGGTGCGATCGCGATCGCGTGCACGGTGATCGACGACGACGCTGCAGCCGAGTTCGCTGGCATCGACGAGCCGGCCGGCCTTGCCGCGCTGGCCCGCGAGCTCGCGGCCAATGACTGGCAGGTCAGGGACGCGATCACCGCCGAAGGCGGCGCAGACGCCGGGACGGCCGACGACCGCAACGTAATCTTGCTGGTTGACTGGCCACGTCCCTGACGCCGCGCCATGCCGTTCCTGGTCAGTCGCCGATCCGACTGGCAGCGCTGGATCCAGGGCTCACGGCGGGCGTGGTCAGCTGCATCCTGATCGCGAGCAGGATCACGAGCAGCGCGCACAAGTCGAAGATCGCTGCCGCGCCGAACGAGCTCGCCATCGCATGGGTAAGGACCTGATGCACGCGGGAGACGGAGCCCGAACCGGACAGCGAATGCCGAGTGACGGTCTTGTCGGCGCCGCCGAACACGGTGACGAGGATCGCCAGTCCCAGCGCCCCGCCAACCTGCTGGGTGACGTTCACCATGCTGGATCCGGCGCCGGAGTCCTCCACGCGCACGCCCGCCAGAGAGGCCATGGTCAGCGGCACGAAGGTAACACCCATACCGGCTCCGAGCAGCAGCATCGGACCGAGGATCCCGTGCACGTAGTCCGTGCCAGGCGAGATCCGGGCCAGCCAGGTCATGCCGACGACGACTGGCAGCAGCCCGGCTACCATCAATGGCTTGGGGCCGAACCGCGCGATCAGGCGCGGTGCGAGGCGCGAGACGGCGAACAGTGCGCCGGTCATCGGCACGAACGCGATTCCGGCCCGGAGCGGACTGAAGGTCAGGATCTCCTGGATGTACTGCGTGAGGAAGAAGAACATCCCGAACATGCCAGCCACTAGGAGCAGGCGCGCGACATAAGACGCCGACCGGCTGCGATCGGCGAACAGCCGCAATGGCGTGATCGGCTGGGGGCTGCGGGCCTCGGTTACCACGAATGCGGCAAGCAGCGCTGCGGCGGCGGAGAATGCCGCCAGCGTCAGCCGGTCCGCCCAGCCGCTGGATGCCGCGCGGATGAACGCGTACACGAGTGCAGACATCCCCGCTGTGGAGGTCAGGGCGCCGACGATGTCGAACCGGCCGGGCTGCCGCGATGACTCAGGCAGGACATGCCGCGCAGCAAGGATCACCGCGACGCCGATCGGCACATTAATGAAAAAGACCCAGCGCCAGGATGCCCACTGCGTCATCATGCCGCCGAGCACCAATCCCAGTGACGCGCCGCCCATCATCACCGCGGTGAAGATGCTGAGCGCTCTGGTCCGCTCCCGGCCCTCGGGGAAGCCTGACACGATCGTCGCCAGGACCGCCGGCGAGGCGATCGCGCCGCCTGCGCCCTGGACGGCGCGCGCCGCCAGCAGCCACGCCGCCGAAGTGGCGAGGCCTCCGGCGAGCGAGGCGCCGGTGAACACCGCGATGCCGTAAAGGAACATCCTTCGGCGTCCGAGGATGTCGCCGGCCCTGCCGCCGAGCAGCAGCAGTCCCCCGAAGGTCAGCGAGTAGGCATTGAGGACCCAGGCCAAGCTGGGAGCTGAGAAGTGCAGGCTGTGGGCGATGCTCGGCAGAGCAATGTTCACAACGGTCAGGTCGAGGATGATCATGAGCTGGGCGCAGAGGACGACGGCTAGCGCGATGCCGCGCCGGTCGCGGTGCCGAGCAGGTGGCGGCAGAGCGGTCGCGGGCTGCGTGATCGAGGAGGTGGGCACAGAGTTCCTTCCGTGGCACGGTGTCTCGAAGCCGTTGGCCCGATCGGTCGCCAACGTGCGTTGAGCGAGCTATCATCTATTCGGAGGATCCCTCCGGTAACTATACGGAGGCTACCTCCGCTTTGCAACCCGGGCAGGTGAAAACGCGATGAGGGCGACGGGATCGGACACCCAGCCCCGCGCCGACCGTGGCATGCGCGCCGATGCCCGGCGCAACTACGAGCGCCTGCTCAGCGCGGCAGCGGCTGCGTTCGCCGAGCATGGGGCCGATGACGTGTCCCT
>WNFL01295444.1_pt2 | contig 27281 bp, 27 predicted proteins | sample 5400361 | NCBI WGS metagenome assembly WNFL01 (sample SAMN13153351, study PRJNA577476) | soil metagenome | isolation source: 40 cm soil on Douglas fir-dominated hillslope | place: USA:California | collected 2013-09-17
GGATCCGAAAACAAATCCATGTTCGCCATGTTGAATCCGTCAGATTCGGTGGCGGATTGGGTGTTGGAAATGGTGCCTGAAATGGGGGCCGGCTGGTGCCCCCCCGGAATGCTCGGAGTGGGCATCGGCGGGAGCGCCGAGAAGGCCATGCTGCTGGCGAAGGAGTCCTTGATGGAGCCCATCGACATCGGCGATCTGATTGCGCGCGGGCCGAAATCCCAATTGGAGGAGTTGCGCCTCGAGATATTCCAGCGGGTCAATGCCCTCGGCATCGGCGCGCAAGGCCTCGGAGGCTTGACCACCGTACTGGACGTGAAAGTACTGGACTACCCGACCCATGCGGCTTCCTTGCCCGTGGCGGTGATTCCCAATTGTGCCGCGACCCGGCATATCCATTTCACTCTCGATGGCTCCGGTCCCGCGGTGCTCGTGCCGCCGAGTTTGGATCTGTGGCCGAAAGTACAGTGGACCGCCGACGCCAGCGCGCGGCGTGTGTCGCTCGATGGCCTGACGCGTGCCGACATTGCGCGATGGAAACCCGGTGAGCGCCTGCTGCTGTCGGGAAAACTATTGACCGGCCGCGATGCCGCTCACAAGCGCATCTGCGCCTTGCTCGATGCCGGCGAGCCGCTGCCCGACGGATTGGATTTTCATGGCCGAGTCATTTACTACGTCGGGCCGGTCGATCCCGTAGGTACCGAAGTCGTGGGACCTGCGGGTCCGACCACCGCCAACCGCATGGATCGGTTTACCGACACCATGCTGGGCAAGTCGGGCTTGCTGGCCATGGTCGGGAAGGCCGAGCGCGGNNNNGAAACCGTCGCATCCAACCTGAAGCACCGTTCCGCCTATTTGATCGCGGTGGGCGGCGCCGCCTTCCTGGTCTCGAATGCCATTCGCGGCAGCCGCATCGTGGCCTTCCCGGAGCTCGGTATGGAGGCGGTGTATGAATTCGACGTGCGTGATATGCCCGTCACGGTGGCGGTTAGCTCCGACGGTGTTTCCGTGCACGAGACCGGGCCCAAGGCCTGGGCGGGTAAATTTGCCGGTATTCCGGTCGCGGTGGAGTAGCGCGGGTATGGGGCGACGACGCGGCGACGGGACGCCATGACACTTATACGTCATAGGGCACCCCCCGTCCGTCAGCCGCGCGGCAACTAGTACTTCACCGAGCAGCCGTAAGGCGTGGTCACGGCATGCGCGACCGGGCCGCCCTGCGCAACGGCCAGCATGGCTTCTTTGAGATAGGGCTCGGCATTGGCAATGTCGCCGACGTCCGCGGTGGCGATGCTGTCGATGCCGCCCATGTACTGCAGGACTCCATCCTTGTCGATCACGAACATGTGCGGTGTGGTCTTCGCGCCGTACAAGCGGCCCACAGTCCCCGACGGATCCAACAACACCGCCGTCGGAACCGCGCCGCGCGACTGGGTCAGAGCGTCCGCGGCAGGTCCGTTGACATAGCCCTGCTTGCCGGGCGCCGAAGAAATCACCGTCAGCCAAACCACGCCATTTTTTCGCGCCAATGCTTGGATGCTTTGCATGTTGCCGCTGGTGTAGTGCTTGCGCGTGTACGGGCAGTCGGCATTGGTCCATTCCAAGACCACGGTCTTACCGCGGAACTGGCTCAAGGACAGCGAAGTACCCTTGGTGTCCCTGGCGGTAAAGTCGGGCGCCGGCCGGCCTATTTGCATCGCAGCAGCGACCGCGTGGGCATGGCCGGCGATCATGCCGGTGAAAACCGCGGCGATGACCAGGGTGATCGCGACCAGGATGCCGGCGCGAATGACGTCAGGGTGGCGAGGGAGGCTGCGCATTGACATGGCTCCGGTGCTGGCACGTTTCCGCGGAAACGTGAGATGACCAACAGGCGGACACCCGACGTTTCCGCGGAAACGCGCGATTCGAGTACGACTGCTTTTAGTCGTGCGAACTCGGGGTTAGGTTCCCTGGCACTTTTACAGGCAGACCATTACAGTACGCGCCTCGTGGAAAATCGAGTGGATTCAGCGTGATGCGTTTTGGCACGGAATACGGGGTAATCGTGATCGGCGGCGGCCACGCGGGCACCGAAGCCGCGCTTGCGGCTGCGCGCATGGGCCAGCGCACCCTGCTCCTGACCAACAACATCGAGACCTTGGGTCAGATGAGCTGCAATCCGGCGATCGGCGGCATCGGCAAGGGCCACTTGGTGAAGGAGATCGACGCCTTGGGCGGCGCCATGGCACTCGCGGCCGACGAGGCCGGCATTCAGTTTCGCACCCTGAATGCCAGCAAGGGGCCCGCGGTCCGCGCCACGCGTGCCCAAGCCGATCGGCAACTCTACAAGCAGGCGGTTCGCCGCATGCTCGAGACCCAGGCGAATCTGACGCTGTTCCAGCAAGAAGCGGCCGATCTCAAGATCGAGGGTGAGCGCGTGGTCGGCGTGGTCACGCAAAGCGGCGTCGAATTTCAAGCGCGCGCTGTTGTATTAACCGTAGGCACTTTCTTGGGCGGCAGGATTCACGTCGGCTTGGAGAGCCATCCGGGCGGCCGCGCCGGCGATCCGCCGTCGACGAGTCTGGCGGCGCGCCTGCGGGACCTCAATTTGCGCGTCGGCCGCTTGAAAACCGGCACACCGCCGCGAATCGACGGCCGCAGCATCGATTTCTCAAATTTGCGCGTTCAGCACGGCGATGATCCGCGGCCGGTATTCTCCTATTTGGGAACGAGCGCGACGCACCCGCGGCAGCTCCCCTGCCATATCACGGCCACCAACGAGCGGACCCACGACATCATTCGCGGCGCCACCGCCCGCTCGCCTCTCTACACCGGATTGATCGAGGGGATCGGCCCGCGCTACTGCCCGTCGGTGGAAGACAAGGTGGTGCGCTTCGCGGATAAACCCTCTCATCAGATCTTCGTCGAGCCAGAGGGCCTGAATACTCATGAGATCTATCCCAACGGCATTTCCACGAGTCTGCCCTTCGACGTGCAATACGAGTTCGTGCGCACCATCTTGGGGTTCGAGCGCGCCCATATCACGCGTCCGGGCTACGCGATCGAATATGATTTCTTCGATCCGCGCGATCTCAAATTCAGCTTGGAGAGCAAATTCCTTTCCGGCCTGTTTTTCGCCGGACAAATCAACGGCACCACCGGCTACGAAGAGGCTGCGGCGCAAGGGTTGCTCGCCGGCGCCAATGCGGCGCGGCTGGCCGACGGGCGCGATGCGTGGTGGCCGAAACGGAGCGAGGCTTATCTCGGCGTGCTGGTCGACGATTTGATCACGCGCGGCGCTCCCGAACCTTACCGGATGTTCACCAGTCGCGCGGAGTATCGTCTGAGTTTGCGAGAAGACAACGCGGACCTGCGCCTCACCGCGCAGGGCCGCGAGCTTGGCCTGGTCGATGACGCCCGCTGGGCGTTCTTTCAGCGCAAGCGTGCCGCGGTCGCGGGCGAAGTAGCCCGGCTGAGCGCGACGGTGGTGCATCCGGCCGACGTGGACGCCGAGTTGCTCGCCAAGCTGGGTTCGCCCCTGTTGCGTGAAGCGCATGCCCTGGATTTATTGCGCCGACCGGAGCTCGCGTACGATGATTTGCGGCACGTTGCTCCCTGGACGGCGGCGGACCCATCCGCAGATTGGCGCGGCGATGAGCGCCTGGCCGGGCAGGTCAAACTGCAGGTCGACGTCGCAGCGAAGTACTCGGGGTATCTCAAGCGTCAGAACGACGAGATCGAGCGTCAGCGGCGCAATGAGGAGTTGCGCCTGCCGGAAAATATCGACTATGGCGAAGTCAGCGGACTGTCGAACGAAGTCCGGCAGCGCCTGCGCGACGTGCGCCCCGAAACCCTGGGTCAAGCCGCGCGCATTCCCGGCCTGACGCCGGCCGCAGTGTCGCTGTTGCTGGTGCATCTCAAGAAGCGCGACCGCGCCGCTTGAAGGCGCTGCTGTGGGCGGTGGTGCTCGCTGCGGCCGTTGCGGCGTTGATCGCCACGCTCGCCGGACGGCTCGCCGAACGGCACGGCGACGTTCCGCCGCAGGCGCGCGCGGTGGTCTTGCGCCGCGGCAATGGTGCGGAACCCGAGAGTCTCGACCCGCACAGTGCGCGTTCCGAGGCGGCGCTCACCATTTTGCGCGACCTCTATGAAGGCTTGACTGAAATAGGCCCCGACGGCGCGCCGGTGTTGGCCGCCGCCGATCGATGCGCGATTTCCTCCGACGGCATCACCTATCGATTTCACTTGCGAGCGCTGGCACATTGGTCGAACGGCGAACCCGTGGTCGCCGAAGACTTTGCAGCCGCCTGGCGTCGTTTGGTGGAGCCGCGCACCGCTGCGCAATACGCGCAATTGTTGGCGCCGGTGCAGGGTGCGGAGGCGATCACCGCGGGTCTGGCCCCCGCCTCGAGCTTGGGCGTGCAAGCCGTCGATCCCGCAACGTTGGTGGTGACGCTCGCGCGGCCGACCGCGTATTTCCTCGATCTCCTGGCGCATCCCGCGACTTTTCCGATCAATCGCACCGCGCTCGCGCAGCACCCTTTGGGTTTTGCCAAGCCGGGGGTGATGGTTTCGAATGGCGCCTTCGTTCTGGCGCGATGGGATTTTGGTTCGCACTTGGTCGCGGTACGCAACCACCGATACTGGAACGACGCCGCCACCCAGCTCGACGGAGTCGAGTATTACTCCATGACCGAACCGGCGACGGAGCTGCGCGCGTTCAGGTCCGGTGCCCTGGACGTGACGTCCACCATTCCCGGCGCCCAATTCGCCTGGGTCAAGGAGCATCTGGGAGCGGAATTGCACATCGCGCCGCAACTAGGCGTGTACTACCTGGGTTTGAATCTCCGGCGACCGCCGTTCGCGCACTCGCCGGAGCTGCGCCGGGCGTTGTCGCTGGTGATCGACCGAGAGCGCCTGGTTCAATCGGTGACGGGCACCGGTGAGTCGGCGGCGTATACTTTCGTGCCGGCTCAGACCCGCAATTATTCGCCGCCGCTACCGGAGTATGCGAGCTGGCCGATGCCGCGGCGGATCGCGCGGGCGCGCGAATTGCTGGCCGAAGCGGGCATGTTGCAATCGCCGCCAGCGCTCGAGTTGCGCTACAACAGCGGTGAACTGCACGGCCGCATCGCCGTTGCGATCGCGGGAATGTGGAAGCAAGCCTTGGGTGTAGACACCAGCTTGCATGCCGAAGAGTTCAAGGTGCTGCTGCAGGACATCGATCGCGGCGACATGACTCAGGTGTTTCGTGCGAGCTGGCTCGCGGACTACGATGACGCCTACAGCTTCCTGCAGGTGTTGCAGAGCGGCTTTGGGATCAACTTGCCGCGCTATGCCAATGCCGAATACGATGATCTTCTGGCGCGAGCGGCCTACGAAGTCGACGCCGGCCGCCGGCGCGCGCTGCTCGAGAACGCGGAGCAGGTCATGATGGCGGATCAACCGCTCATCCCGCTCTACTTCTACGTGGCGAAACATCTTGTCAGCGTTCGACTGCGGGGTTGGCGAGACAACGCGATGAACGTGGTTTACAGCAAGCAGCTCCTGAAGGATAGTTCAACTCCCGCCATGACCGGCGATTCGAGGTAGGCGATGACGAGTTTTTACGATTTCAAGGTGCGAGGCCTCGACGGCAGCGAGGATATTCTCGCTCCATTGCGCGGCAAGATCGCGCTGGCGGTGAACGTCGCCAGCAAGTGCGGCTACACGCCGCAATATGCGGGCTTGGAAGAACTCTACCAAGAGATCAAGCAGCGGGATTTCACGGTTGTCGGTTTCCCCTGCAATCAATTCGGCGCGCAGGAGCCCGGCACGGCGGCGGAGATTCAAAGCTTTTGCTCGCTCACCTACGGCGTGAGCTTTCCCTTGGCGGCAAAAATGGACGTCAACGGCGCCCATCGCCACGCTCTCTACGCTTGGCTGACCGCCAAGGAGAACGGCTTTCCCGGCGACATCGGCTGGAATTTCGAGAAATTTCTGATTGATCGCAACGGGCGGGTGATTTGCCGCTACCCCTCGGGAGCGAAACCGACGGATGCCGCCTTTTTGCAAGACTTGGCCGAGATTCTCTCGTAACACGCCACCGCAGATCGCGCCTCCTTCGCTCGACCGAGTGGCATTTTGTCCGCCCACTCTTTAACATCAGCCCACTATTTGAACCCCGCGGCTCGGAGAATTAGATGCTTTCTCGATTGAATGGCCTGGCGTGGCTTGCAAGCACTGCCTTGAGTTTGAGTTGGTCACTTGGCGCGCATGCAGCGGGCGATCCGGCACTCGGCGAGAAGAAGTTCTACACCTGCTACGGCTGCCATGGCATCGACAACTACAGGAACGCCTATCCGGACTACAGCGTTCCCAAGCTGCGCCACCAGCATGCGTCATACATTGTCGCGGCGCTGCAGGAGTACCACAGCGGCGAGCGGCCGCATGCGACCATGCACGCGCAGGCGGCGTCGCTGTCCGATCAAGACATGGAAGACATCGCCGCCTACCTGCAGGGTGCGGACCCGGTGAAGCCGAGCGCCGCGGTGGCCGGTAAAGTGCCGAAACAAGTGGCCGCCTGCGTCGCCTGTCACGGCGAGAACGGGCTGGGGGTCGAGGCGCCGCTGACGCCGAAGCCGGCCGTGCTCGCCGGTCAACACGTCGATTATCTGGAGCAGGCGTTGACGGCCTATCGCAACGGCCGCCGCAAGAATGTGGTGATGGACGGCATGGCGCAGCTGCTCACCAGCGACGAAGACGTCAAAATCGCAGCGGCCTATTTTGCCGGTCAATCCTCGCCCTTGGATACGGCGAGCACCGGGAGCAAGTAGAGGGCGCCGTCATTTGCTGACGCTCATCAGGAATTGCGCGAACGTCCTGTAGTAGGCGTCGCGGTTGGGCTTTTTCCGGAAACCGTGACCTTCATCGCCGGCCTGTAAGTACCACACGTCGCCGCCCTTGCTGCGCACCCGATTGACGATTTGCTCCGCTTCGTCCAACGGCACCCGCGGATCGTTCTTGCCGTGCACGATGAGCAGCGGCCGCGAAATGCGCTCCGCATTCGTCAGCGGCGAAATGCGCCGCAGGAATGCCCGCGTGTCGGGATCGCGCTCATCGCCGTATTCCGCTCGGCGCTGATTTTGCCGGTACGGCGCGGTTTTGCTCAAAAAGCTGATGAAGTCGGCGAAGCCCGACTCGTCGATGCCGCCGCGCAGCCTCTCGCTGAAATTGACCAGCGCCGCGAGCGCGAGATATCCGCCGTAGGAACTGCCGGCGACCACCACATTCTTTGGGTCATAGGCGCTCTGCAAACGCAGCCAAACGAGCAGCGCGCCGACATCCTTGACCGCGTCTTCGCGCAGCATGCCGTTGTCGAGCGCCAAAAAGCTCTTTCCGTAGCCGGACGAGCCGCGCACATTGGGAGCCACGACCGCCAGTCCGAGTTCATTCACCACATATTGCAGCCACGGATCGAAACCGGGGCGGAATTGCGATTCGGGGCCGCCATGCAAGATGATCAGCACCGGGTGCGCACCCGGAGTCGAGGGCTCGTACACGTACGCGGGTATCTGGCGCTCTCGGCCGTCGCTGCGGTCGAAGGTCGGGAACTGCGTGAGCCGCGGAGTCACGAACTTGGCAAGATTCACGGGCCCCGCTTCGCTGTGCGTCCAGGCCTCCAAGCGATTCGCCGCGATGTCGAGCACATAGGCGTCGCGCGGGCGGTTGGCCGCCGCAAAGCCGAAGGCAAGGCGATTGCCCTCGGCGTCGAAACTCAAGGAGCCGATGAGCCCCGCCGCCGGGAGCTTCGGCGGAGTCAAGTCCTGGTGCGCGCGCAGATCGAGCACATTGAGTTTGTCGATGCCCGCCTCATTGCTGACATAGGCCAGATAATGTCCGTCGCGTGAAATCGCCAATTCCTCGATGTCCCAGGAAAGACGCGCGGAAATGACGGTCTTGTCGCCGGTGAATAGATTGACGTAGCGCAGTTGCGCGAATTCGCCGTCGCGGTCCGAAATCAAATAGACACCCTGCCCGTCGCGGGAGAACTTGGCGCCCGCGATCCCGACTTTGCCCGGCGCGGGTTCCACCTCGCGCTTTTGTCCCGACCCCAAATCCACCACGTACAGATACGCTTCGGAGACCGAGAGGTACTTCAGCACCAGGAGCTTGCGATCATCCGGCGACCAGTCGAGCGGATACCAGGCGGCGCCGTCGCCGGTGATGGCGAGCCGCGGCAGCGAGCCTGCCTCCGGATCGACGATGTCGATGTCATAGCTCACCCCGTCGCGCGCGGTGCTGAAGAACGCCACTTCGCGCCCGGTGTTCGACCACACGGGTCCGCCGTTCAGGGATTTCCCGTCGGTCAGCAGTTTGGCGGCGGGCTCGCCCATCCGCTGATAATAGAGCTGAGCATTCTCGTTGCCGCCCACGTCCTTGAGATACACGTAGGCGCTGCGGCCGGGGTCGGGTGAAAACGCCGCCTGCGTGATCGGCTCGCGCAGAAATGTGAGCTGGCGGCGCTCGCCCGCCGGCCGCTCCACCAGATGCAGTTGATCGACATCGCCGAACCGGGTGCTGATCAACAGCTGACCTTTCGGAGAGAAGCCGAGCGGTGTTGCCTGGCGTGCGTTCAGATAGGCGTCCAGCTTGTCGCTCAAGCCCGCCGCGGGTTCGGGGATGTTGTCGAAGATCAGACTGCCGCGCTCGACCCGCGGCAGCAGCACGGCCGGGGCGGCGAACAGTAACGGCGGGGCCAACAACAGCAATAGGTAGATTCGAGTCATGATTCGCATGTTCTCATACCGGCGCATAATTCTGTTGAAATCCTACGACGTCGGCGATCTGCTCGACGACATCGCCAGCGCGGATCCGCCCGCCTATCTGCGCCGCTGCTTCGCCGAGGGCTACTCCGCCTCCTCGTTGTCTTGGGCTCGGGTGCAGCAACTGGCCGTCTGCGCCATGATCCTGGACGCCGTCGTCAATGGCCGCGACTACGAACCGTTCGAGCATGAGCTGATCGCGGACTGGCGCATCCATTATGCCAGTGCGTGCGCCAAACTGAAGGACACGGCAGTGCAGACCCTGCGCCGCATACTCGAACGCGATCGGCCGCAGGACCCGGATGCCGCCGTGGAACTGGAGCAGCTTGTGGGCAGCTTGGCTGCGGCGTAATGGGCACCCGGGAGCCAGACGATTTGGGCCGATGTCCGCTTCGCGCCGTTCGCCGGTGCGCATGCCGGATCGCAGTATCCGCGGCGCTGCTCGCGGCACTGGCCGCCTGCCGCGCACCATCACCCCGAGTGGCCGCACCCGCACCGCTGCCGCCGCCCGCCGCCCTTGAGCCTGCGGATGCCTCTTACGATTGGCATGGTTTGCTGATCGCGCCTTTCGGCAGCGTGCTCAAGAATATTCCCGCGGCGCTCCACGAGGTGTTGCTGTTTCGGGACGAGGAACATGGCGGCGCTTCGGCCGCCGATGCCGACACGGTCGGCGCTGAATGCTACGCCGCCGATGCACCCGCACCTCGTTTTCTCGGGCGCATTCCGGATGGATACGTGCTCTGCTTCAAACAAGATCGCCTGTTCCGGATTCAAGCCTCCGTGCGCATAGCGGCCGCTCAAGCGACCGACGTATTCGCTGCGGCGTGTGCCGATTGGCTGAAGAACGCGGCGCCGGCGACGACGGGCGCCGGAACGCCGGGCTCTGGAACGCCGGGCGCCGCGACGCAGAGCGTGGGCTGCGAGGGACGCGACGGCGACATCCGCTTCCGCGGCCGGCTCGAGGACGAACAAGATGCGGCGCAATCGGATCGCACGGAACAGGATCGGGCGGAACAGGTTCGAACGGACGTGGCTTTGTCGATTACCCTAGACGGCGCTCCCGCTCCTTGAGCAGTCCGCCCCCGACACGCGAGTCCGAACATGAGCTGCTCGCCGCGGGGGCGCGCGAGCTCGGCATTGCCCTCGACTCATCCGGCGCCGACTCGCTTCTTACGCTCGTCGATGAACTGGAAGCCGGAAACGCGCAATTCAATCTGACGGCCATCCGCGACCGTTTGGGGATGTTGCGCAAACATGTCCTCGACAGCCTCACTCTGCAGCCCTTTCTGCGCGGCGCCCGGGTCGCCGACATCGGTACGGGCGCGGGTTTTCCCGGACTACCGCTCGCCATCGTCAATCCATCGCGGCACTTTACGCTGGTCGAGGCCACCGGCAAGAAGGCCCGATTCGTCCAACACACCGCGCTGCGTCTGGGATGCGAGAATGTTCAAGTCGAACATGCTCGCGCCGAAAACTACAGGCCGTTCGAACTTTTCGATACAGTGGCGGCGCGGGCGCTGTCCTCCCTGGCGGACTTTGCGGCCTATGCAGGGCACTTGTGCGCTCCGGACGGGCGGCTGCTCGCGATGAAGGGGAAGCGGCCGGACGAGGAAATTTCCGCCCTGCCCAAGTCGTTTCGCGTGCTGGCGGTGCATCGGCTCAAGGTGCCTGGGCTGGACGACGAGCGGCATCTTGTGGAACTCTGTTGGTCCCGACCCAAATCGAGGAAGTCATGAAGCGGGTCATCGCGGTTACAAATCAAAAGGGTGGAGTCGGAAAGACCACCACCGCCGTCAATCTGGCCGCTTCGCTGACGGCCACCAAACGGCGCGTGCTGCTGATCGATCTCGATCCCCAGGGCAATGCCACCATGGGATGCGGAATCGACAAGCATTCGCAGGCGCGCACCAGCTGCGACGTGCTGCTGGGGGATTGCGCCGCGGTGGAAGCGTTGGTGCCGGTCGAGTACGGCGGTTTCATGTTGATGCCCTCCAATCAGGATCTCACGGCGGCGGAGGTTCGCCTGCTCGGCATGATTACCGGCCGGGAGTTCAAATTGCGCAATGCGCTGAAGCCGGTGCGGGAGGATTTCGACGTGATCTTCATCGACTGCCCACCGGCGCTCAACATGCTGACGCTGAACGCGCTGGTGGCGGCGGATTCGGTGATGGTGCCGATGCAATGCGAGTACTACGCGCTGGAGGGCTTGAGCGCGTTGGTGCAGACCATCGAGCAGATTCGGGGCAGCATCAATCCGGATCTGGAAATCGAAGGATTGCTGCGCACCATGTTCGACCCGCGCAACAACCTCGCGAATGAAGTGTCCGCGCAGCTGATCGAGCACTTCGGCGACAAGGTGTTCCGTACCCTCATACCGCGCAACGTGCGCTTGGCGGAGGCGCCCAGTTTCGGCAAGCCCGCGCTGTTTCACGACAAGGAGTCGCGCGGCGCGCTGGCCTATCTGGCGCTGGCCGGCGAAATGATTCGCCGCGACGATCTGCCGCCCGCCGACGAGACGATTCGCCGCGACGATCTGCCGCCCACGCCCGTATAATCAGCTCCGTCGGTAATCGGCATCGTTCACTGGGATTCGTCATGTCCGGCAAAAAGCCGTCTTTGGGTCGTGGCCTCGCTGAGTTGAGCCCCCTGCTCGCGCGGCGCGTGGGCGCCCCCGCCGTCGAGCCGCCGGTGCTCGCCGGCGACCGCTTGGCGAGTCTACCGCTCGATTTGCTGCAGCGGGGCAAGTACCAGCCCCGGGTGGATATGCGCACCGAGAGCCTGAGCGAACTGGCGGACTCGATCAAATCGCAGGGTTTGGTGCAACCCATCCTGGTGCGCCCCCTGGGGGGCCGCAATCCCGGCGAATCGCAACGCTATGAAATCATCGCCGGCGAGCGGCGCTGGCGAGCCGCCCAAATGGCGGGGCTCACGGAGATTCCCGCGGTCATTCGCGATGTGCCCGATGAGGCGGCCGTTTCCATGTCGCTCATCGAGAATATTCAGCGGGAGGACTTGAATCCCCTGGAAGAGGCGGGTGCGCTGCTGCGCTTGATCGACGAGTTCGGCTTGACTCACCAGGCCGCCGCCGAAGCGGTCGGGCGTTCGCGCGCCGCGGTGAGCAACCTGTTGCGCCTCATGGAACTGGCCGACGAAGTCAAGGAATTGCTGGAACAGCGGCGCATTGAAATGGGCCACGCGCGCGCGCTGTTGGGCTTGAGTTCGCGCCGCCAACAGATCGAAGTGGCCGGCCTCGTGGCCAAGAAATCGCTGTCGGTGCGTGAGACTGAAGCGTTGGTGCGCCGCATCATCAATCCGCATCCCGCCGACCCGCAAAAGTCCCCGGCGGTAGATCCGGATATCCAGCGATTGGAGCGAGAATTGGCCGATAAATTGGGTGCCAAGGTCGCGTTCCAGCACACCGCTTCCGGTAAGGGAAAGCTCGTCGTGAACTACAACAGCTTGGACGAGCTCGAGGGGATACTCAGCCACATCCAGTGAAAAGGGTAAAAAAATACCTAGCCCAAACGCCTTGATGCAGCAGGTCGGCCTCTCTATAATGCGCCGGCTATTTTGACTGGCGACGGCTCTAAGAATGTGGAAATCGAGGGTATGCCGCCGGTTCGGTTCCCTTCGCGATGAATGAAGTTCTGAGTCGCGGCAAGCGGACGGTCGTTCGGGTCGTGCTCCTGCAAACAGGCTGCGCGGCATTAGTCGCGTCTGCGTTTCTTGTGTTCAAAGGCGCCCACCAAGCCCTTGCGGCGCTGGCGGGCGGATTGATCGTGGCTGCCGGAAGTGCGGTGTTGGGTTGGCGCGTGTTCAAGCCCGGCATTGCGGGCGGCGCCACGCTGACTACGGCGATGTATGCCGGAGTGGCGCTGAAGTGGTTATGGTTCGCGCTCGCACTGTATTTCGCGATCGCGCGGTTGAAACTCGATGCGGCACCGCTATTGATAGGAATAGTGGTCGCGCAATTGGGGTATTGGGTCGGTCTAGTTCGGCTCAAATGACCATTGGGGACTTATGCGTTTCGGAATCATGGCAGAGGAAGACGTAACGGGCGGGGTGACGGGCTACATCAAGCACCACCTGACTCATTACACCTTGGATACGGGACACGGTGCCTTTTGGTCGGTGCACATCGACAGCATCATTTTCACCCTCATTATCTCCTTCATCTTCATTCTCGTGCTCTCGGCCGCCGCGCGGCACGCGACCAGCGGTGTGCCGGGTAAGCTGCAGGCGGCAGTTGAGATGCTGGTCGAATTTGTGGACGGCATGGTCAAGGATACTTACCACGGCTCGAACAAGTTCATTGCGCCGCTCGCCATCACGATTTTCTGCATCGTGTTCCTGGAAAACTTCATGGACATCCTGCCGGTGGATGCGCTGCCCGCCGCCGCCAAGCTCTTCGGCGTGGAGCATCTGCGCACGGTGGCCACGGCCGACCTCAATACCACGGTCGGCATGGCGCTGGGCGTGTTTCTCCTGATTCAATGGGTGGGCATTACGCACAAGGGCTTCGGTGTTTTCGCCGGCGAGTGGTTCACCGCTCCGTTCCATGCGCATAGCACGCCCCTCAAGATAATGCTCGCGCCCATCAATTTCGCATTTCGAGTGATCGAAGAAGTAGTCCGGCCGCTATCTCTGTCGATGCGGTTGTTCGGCAACATGTATGCCGGTGAACTCATATTTCTGCTGATCGCCTGCTTCACCCTCGGCGCGGCACTCAACCAACTATCTACCTACTTCTTGGGCGTGGCGCAGTTCGGTGCCGGTGTCGTGTGGACCCTGTTCCACTACCTGATCATTACGCTGCAAGCATTTATTTTCATGGTCCTGACCATCGTGTACGTGGGCATCTCGGCCGAGAAGCACTAGATTCGATTCATTCAAGACATTAAAGACCGGAGACAATAATGGACAATGTGACCCAGATCGCTCAACTCATGAGCTCCACCGTGATTGCAGCAGGCTTGGTGATCGGCCTAGGTGGTGCGGGCGCCGCCATCGGCTTCGGTCTTCTTGGCGGCAAGTTCCTCGAGAGCTCCGCTCGCCAACCGGAACTCACCAACATGCTGCAGACCAAGATGTTCATCGTCGCGGGCCTTTTGGACGCGGTGCCGATCATCGGCGTGGCCGTCGGCTTCTTGCTGCTTTACGCCAATCCTTTCTTGGGCGCGCTCGGTCTCAAGTAGGCAGCGCCGAATGGACGCCTGAAGGGCGCCGAGTAAGGAGTACGCAATGAACTTAGCACTTACGCTGGTCATCCAAGGGGTCGTGTTTTTCCTGGTCGCCTGGGCGGTCATGAAAAAAATTGCAGCCGGTCTGGCGGCCGCCAGCAAGAGCGAAAAGGATCTCGAAGAGGCCGAGTCGCGCTCCAAGGAAATCATCCGCGACGCGCGCGACCGGGCGGCGCAGATCGTCGACTTGGCGGGCAAGCGCTCGAACGAGATCGTCGAGGAAGCCAAGGGTACGGCATCGAGCGAGGCGCAGCGCCTGGTCGCTCAGGCGCACGACGAAGTGGCGCGCGAGAGCTCGCGTGCGCGGGAACAACTGCGCAAGGAAGTGGGAAAACTCGCGGTCGAAGGCGCGTCGCGCCTGCTGGAACGCGAGATCGATCCGAAGACGCACGCCGAACTGCTGGATAAATTGGCGGCCGAGGTTGCGCGTGGCTGAACGAGCTACCATCGCCCGGCCTTATGCGAAAGCCGCGTTCGAATACGCGCGCGACGCAAATGCCCTTGCAGCATGGTCGGAGGGACTGAAAGCGGCGGCCGAGATCGTCGCGGATCCGCGCGTCACCCCTCTCACCAAGAGCCCCGCGTGGGCGGCGTCCGACTTGGTCAGCCTCATCACCGACGTCGCCGGCGGCAAATTCGATGCCGGCATGCAGAACTTCGTGCGCGTGCTCGCGGAGAATCGCCGACTGCTGCTATTGCCGGAAATTGCGGCGCATTACGAGGTTCTGCGCTCCGCGGTTGAAAATACCGTCGACGTCGATGTGGTCTCCGCCGTGCCGCTCGACGCCGCTCAAGCCGACAAACTGAAGGAGGCCTTGAGCGCGCGCCTCAAGCGCAAGGTGCGCCTGCAGAACTCGGTGGATGCGACGCTTTTAGGAGGCGCGGTGGTGCGCGCCGGGGATCTGATCATCGACGGCTCGTTGAAAGGCCGGCTGCAACGACTTGCAACAGAATTGGGAAGCTAGGAACTATTTATGTCCATCAAGGCATCGGAAATCAGCGATCTGATCAAGGCGCGCATCGATAAATTCCAATCCGCGGCCGAGGCGCGCAACGTGGGCACGGTGGTGAGCGTCACCGACGGCATCGTCCGTATTCACGGCCTCGCCGATGCGCGTTACGGCGAAATGCTGGAATTCGTCGGCAACACCTTCGGCTTGGCGCTGAACCTCGAGCAAGACTCGGTGGGTTCCGTGGTGCTCGGCGACTACAAGCACATCTCCGAAGGTTCGCAGGTCAAGACCACAGGGCGCATTCTCGAAGTGCCGGTCGGTCCCGAACTTCTGGGCCGCGTGGTCGATGCGCTTGGGCTGCCCATCGACGGCAAGGGCCCGGTGAATGCCAAGCTGAAGTCGCCGCTCGAGCGCGTGGCGCCGGGCGTGATTTTCCGCAAGAGCGTGTCCCAACCGGTTCAGACGGGGCTCAAAGCCATCGACGCCATGGTGCCGATCGGTCGCGGCCAGCGCGAACTCATCATCGGCGACCGCCAGACCGGCAAGACCGCGGTGGCCATCGACACCATCATCAACCAAAAAGGCACGGGCGTTAAGTGCGTCTACGTCGCCATCGGGCAGAAGCAGAGCTCGATCGCCAACGTGGTGCGCAAGCTCGAAGAACACGGCGCCATGGGCCACACCATCATCGTCGCGGCTTCCGCCTCGACGCCGGCGGCGATGCAATACCTGGCTCCCTACGGCGGCTGCGCCATGGGCGAGTACTTCATGGACAACGGCGAAGACGCGCTGATCGTCTATGACGATTTATCCAAACAAGCCGTCGCCTACCGCCAGATCTCGCTGCTGCTGCGCCGTCCGCCAGGACGCGAAGCGTATCCGGGCGACGTGTTCTACCTGCATTCCCGCCTGCTCGAGCGCTCCGCGCGCGTCAACGAAGAGTACGTCGAGAAGATCACCAACGGGCGCGTCAAGGGCAGGACCGGATCGCTGACGGGTCTACCCATCATCGAAACCCAGGCCGGCGACGTCACGGCCTTCGTGCCGACCAACGTCATTTCCATCACCGACGGTCAGATCTTCCTGGAAACCGATTTGTTCAACGCCGGGCTGCGACCCGCCATCAACGCCGGCATTTCAGTGTCACGCGTCGGCGGCGCCGCGCAGACCAACATCATCAAGCAACTGGGCGGCGGCGTTCGATTGGCCCTCGCGCAATACCGCGAACTCGCGGCCTTCTCGCAGTTCGCCTCGGACTTGGACGAAGCGACGCGCAGGCAGCTCGAACGCGGCCAGCGCGTCACCGAGCTCATGAAGCAGAAGCAGTACGCGCCCATGTCGGTGGCGGAGATGGCGTTGTCCCTGTATGCCGGGAACAACGGCTACTTCGACAAAGTCGACCGCCGCAAAGTGGTGGAGACCGAGGCCGCGCTGCAATCTTTCGCGCGCTCGAGCTACGCCGATCTCTTGAAGAGCATCAACTCCAAACCGGATCTGTCGGGCGAAGTCGAGGCGGCACTGAAGAAGTGCTGCACCGAATTCTTCGCGACGTTGTAGGCGGGCGGTAAGAGAAGGCCAATGGCAGGCGCAAAAGAAATCCGCGGCAAGATTGCGAGTATCAAAAATACTCAGAAGATCACCAAGGCCATGGAAATGGTCGCGGCGAGCAAGATGCGCAAGGCGCAGGACCGGATGCGGGCGGCGCGTCCCTATGCCGAAAAGATCCGCAAGATCATCGGCCACCTGCGCCAGGTGAATTTAGATTACAAGCACCCCTTCACCTTGGAGCGCCCGGTCCAAGCCGTCGGCATCGTCGTGATCAGCACCGATCGCGGCTTGTGCGGTTCACTGAATCTGAACCTGTTCAAGGCGGCCTTGGGCGCCATCCGCGAAGCGCAAGGGAAGAACGCCAAAGTCTACGTGTGCGCCATCGGTTCGAAGGCGGTTCAGTTCTTTCGCCGTCTATCCGGCATCGAACTCGTCGCCTCGGTCACGCACCTGGGCGACAAGCCGCACGTCGCCGAACTGATCGGCACCACCAAGGTCATGCTCGATTTCTATCGCGACGCGAAAGTCGATCAGCTGCTGCTGGTGCACAACGTGTTCGTCAACACGATGACCCAGAAGGGCGTCGTCACGCAGCTGCTGCCGCTGCAGACCATCGACAAGGACGAGCTGCAGGAGCGCTGGGACTATATCTACGAGCCGGACGCCATCGAAATTCTCGACGGCATCCTGATGCGTTATATCGAATCCCAAATCTTTCAGGGCGCGGTCGAGAATGTCGCCTGCGAAATGGCGGCGCGCATGGTCGCCATGAAGAGCGCGTCCGACAACGCCGGCAAGCTCATCGACGAGCTGCAACTCATTTACAACAAAGCCCGTCAGGCGGCGATCACGAAAGAACTTTCGGAAATCGTCGGCGGCGCGGCCGCGGTTTAGTACGGGTTAGGCTTGCGTTAGGCACGGTTTTAGCGAGTAGGTCAGGTACGGTTTAGGTTTCATCGGCGCGAAGCGCCGCATAAATTTCGGGGTTGCGCAGCAACCCCGTTGAGGGTTAATCAATGACAGGCAAAATCGTGCAAATCATCGGTGCGGTCATCGATGTGGAATTTCCGCGCGATCAGATCCCCAAGGTCTACGACGCACTCAAGCTCGATGACGTGGACTTGACCCTCGAAGTTCAGCAGCAGCTGGGCGACGGCATCGTGCGCACCATCGCGATGGGTCCTTCCGAAGGCCTGCGCCGCGGCCTCGCGGTCAAGGGTACCGGCAAGGGCATTTCCGTGCCCGTGGGCGCGGGCACGCTCGGGCGCATCATGGACGTGCTCGGCAAGCCGCAGGACGAAAAGGGCCCGGTGCAAGCCAAGGAGTATCTGCCCATTCACCGCCCCGCCCCGGCCTACGACGAGCAGGCCGGCGGCCAGGACCTCCTGGTCACTGGCATCAAGGTGATCGATTTGCTGGTACCCTTTGCCAAAGGCGGCAAGGTCGGTCTGTTCGGCGGCGCCGGCGTGGGCAAGACGGTGAACATGCTCGAACTCATCAACAACATCGCCAAGCAGTACAGCGGCCTGTCGGTATTCGCGGGCGTCGGCGAGCGCACCCGCGAAGGCAACGACTTCTATCACGAGATGATCGAATCGGGCGTCATCGACAAGGACAACTTGTCCAACTCCAAGGTGGCCATGGTGTACGGCCAGATGAACGAACCGCCGGGTAATCGTCTGCGCGTCGCCCTCACCGGCCTCACCATGGCCGAATATTTCCGCGACGAGAAACAGGCCTCCGGCAAGGGCCGAGACGTGCTGTTCTTCGTCGACAATATCTACCGCTACACGCTGGCAGGCACCGAAGTATCGGCGCTGCTCGGCCGCATGCCCTCGGCGGTGGGTTATCAACCGACGCTGGCCGAGGAAATGGGCGTGCTGCAGGAGCGCATCACCTCGACCAAGACGGGTTCGATCACCTCCATTCAAGCGGTGTACGTTCCCGCGGACGACCTGACCGACCCCTCGCCGGCGACCACCTTCGCGCACTTGGATGCCACGGTGGTGCTGTCGCGGCAAATCGCCTCGCTGGGCATTTATCCCGCGGTCGATCCGCTGGATTCCACCAGCCGACAGCTCGACCCGCTGGTGGTGGGCGAGGATCATTACGACACGGCACGCGGCGTGCAGGCCGTATTGCAGCGCTACAAGGAGCTTCAGGACATCATTGCGATTCTCGGCATGGACGAGCTGTCCGAGGAGGACAAGCTCACGGTGTACCGCGCGCGCAAGATTCAGCGGTTCTTGTCGCAACCCTTCAACGTGGCCAAGGTGTTCACCGGGCAAGACGGCAAGATCGTGCCTCTCAAGGACACCATCCGCGGCTTCAAGGCCATCATCGCCGGCGAGTACGACCATTTGCCCGAGCAGGCGTTCTACATGATTGGCGCCATTGAAGAAGCCGTCGAAAAAGCCAAGACTCTGGCCTAAGAGCGACCATGGCGAACACCATTCACGTCGACATCGTCAGCGCCGAAGGACAGATCTTCTCGGGCGAGGCGAACATGGTGTTCGTCCCCGGTTCCCAGGGCGAACTCGGCATTGCGCCGCGTCATGCGCCGCTGCTGACCACGCTGAAGGCCGGAGAGGTGCGGGTGCAGTCGGAAGGCGCAGAGGAACAGTCGTTTTATGTCGGCGGCGGCTCGCTCGAGATTCAGCCGAATCTCGTGACCGTGCTGGCCGATACGGCGGCGCGAGCGCGCGACCTGGACGAAGCCGCGGCACTGGCCGCGAAGCAGCGCGCGGAAGATGCCGTGCGGGAGCGCACCGACAAGGTCGACATCGCCGAGGCACAGGCCGAACTCGCGCGCGCGGTGGCGCAGCTTCGCGCCATCGAACGTCTGCGCAAGAAACGCTAGGAGCCTCGTAAAAGCGGAACTGTCATGCAGCTTTCCGTCGTCATACTCGCCGCGGGTCAGGGCAAGCGGATGAATTCCGACTTCCCGAAAGTGCTGCAGCCTTTGGCCGGGCGGCCGCTGCTGCAACACGTGATCGACGCCGCGCGCGATCTGCGCCCCACCAGTATTTACGTGGTCTACGGACATGGCGGCGCGCAGGTGCAGGCGGCCTTGGGATCCGAAGACGTCGAGTGGATACTCCAGGCCGATCAGTTGGGCACCGGTCATGCCGCCATGCAGGCCATGTGCGTCATTCCCGACGATCATACGGTGCTGGTGCTGTACGGCGACGTGCCGCTGATCCGCGCGGCATCTCTGACCAAACTGGTCGCGGCGGCCGATGCGGGCGCTTTGAGTCTGCTCTCCGTGTCTCTCGACGACGCCACGGGCTACGGACGCGTCATCCGCGATGCCGCCGGGCATGTCCGCGCCATCGTCGAGCAAAAGGATGCGAGCCCGGAACAATTGCAGATACGCGAAGTCAATTCCGGACTCATGGCGGCTCCCGCTGGACGCCTGCGCGAATGGCTGCTGGGACTGGGTAGGGACAACGCCCAGCGCGAGTATTACTTGACCGATGTCGTGGCGGGCGCCGTGCTGGCGGGCGATCCGGTCGAGGCGACCCGCTGCGCGGGCGCGGCGGAAGTGATGGGGGTCAACGACAAGATCCAGCTCGCGCAGGTCGAGGCCTACTACCGGCGCGAGCGGGCGGAAGAGCTGATGCTCGCCGGCACGACGCTGGCGGATCCGGCGCGCATCGACATCCGCGGCGATGTGACGGCCGGGCGCGGCGTGTTCATCGACGTCAACGCGGTGTTGATCGGGACGGGGCGCTTGGGCAAGGGCGTGAAGATCGGACCCAATTGCGTCATCAGCGATTCCGAGATCGGGGCCGGCACGGAAGTGTTCGCGAATAGCATCATCGACCATGCGAGGGTGGCGGAGAACTGCCGGATCGGTCCCTTCGCGAGAGTTCGGCCCGAATCGATTTTGCATCGCGACGTGCACATCGGTAATTTCGTCGAGGTCAAGAGCAGCGAAATCGGCGCCGGCAGCAAGGCAAACCATCTGGCCTATGTGGGCGATGCCAAGGTAGGCAGCGGCGTCAACGTCGGGGCCGGCAGCATTACCTGCAACTACGACGGCCACAACAAGTGGCCGACTCTCATCGAGGACCGCGCCTTCATCGGCTCCGGCAGCATGCTGGTGGCGCCGGTTAGGATCGGCGCCGGCGCGACCATCGGCGCCGGATCGACTATTACCCAGAATGCGCCGAGCGGCGAGCTCACGCTGACGCGCGCCAAGCAGACCACGGTCGCCGGATGGAAGCGGCCGACCAAACTCGACGAAGATGCGAAAGCCGCGGCCATCGCCGCGGCGATCGCCGCCGACGCGGCGCTGACACCCAAGAAATAGTCCGAATCCCTCCGCGCCGCCGCATCGGAGCCGATGCGGCGGCGCGTCGCGCATTTTGACAGGATTTTTCCAAGGACAGCAGGAACCTCCTAGCCCTTTTTTACACCCCCGCGCATATCCTTTTTGGCTGCTTGCTACTGGATGGGTGAATCCGATGATTAGAAGCCGCTTTCTTCGTGTGTCCCGTGCGTTTCTGTTGGGCTCGACGGTGCTAGCCGCGGCGGCATTTGCCGACAATGCACCAAGCGCACCCGCGGCGCCGGCGATCAGAGTATCGGCCGGGACCATCGTGGGACTGGTCACGAACTCGGCGAAGCTCCCCATTGCCGGCGCGACCGTGACGGCCGCACGGGTGGACGGAAACGGTATTCGTGCGACGGTGTCGAGCAGCGATGGAATCTATTCCTTTGCCGATCTTACGCCCGGCGCATGGTCTGTCACCGTGCAGGTCGACGGCTATCCGGATGTGGTCGTGCCTTCACTCGAGGTCGCTGGCAGCAAAGCCACTCGCCATGACATTGTAATGAACATGCCGACCGTGCTTCCCTCGGCGCCCGCGCTTGCGGCTGCGCAAAAACCTGCGGCACAAGCGGATCCCGCGGCAAGAGCTAAATCTTCGACACAGACTGAATCGCCTTGGTCCGCACTCGTGGCTCGTATCAAGCCTGCGTCTCCGGCGGTACCCGAGGGACTCCAGGCGCCCGAGCCTGGCCCGGAAGTCGACACTCAGACTCCGTTTGCCAACGTCGGCGATATCGGCTGGCTCAACGGCACCACACGTTCACCACCGGCACTCGATACCAAGTTCTTCACCCCTGAAATCCGCTTGGACGTGAACTACCTGCAAAGCCTGAATCACCCGATCGACCACACCATCGTCGGCTCGACCGAGGAGTTCCGCTCCAGCGAATTCCAGATCGAACAGGTGAGCTTCGGGGGCGACTTCCACTGGGACAATGTGCGGGCGCGCTTTCTCTCGATGTTCGGCATGTTCGCGACGACCACACCGCGCAATGACGCGAGCGGCGCGATTGGCCAGTGGGATCTTCAGAATGCGTACCGGTACTTCTCGGAAGCGAATGCCGGGTATCACTTCGACGTGAACCACGGTCTCAACGTGGACGCGGGCATATTCGTCTCCTACATCGGTCTGTTCAGCTACTACAACTTCGACAACTGGACTTACCAGCCCTCGTTCGTGTCGTCCAACACCCCCTGGTTCTTCAACGGACTGCGCCTGCAGTGGTTTCCAACCCAGAACCTCAAGATCGAACCCTGGCTCATCAACGGCTGGCAATCCTATGCGAAGTTCAACCGGCATCCGGGCTTTGGCGGACAGATCCTCTGGATCCCGAGCAACAATGTCAAACTGGTGTTCAACAGCTATAGCGTCGGACAGGATAATTTGCCCTGCCAAGCGAACAGCAACAACGGGCAGGGCACCATGGACGTGAACTGCCAGCCCATCAATGGAGGTAATCCCAACGCCTCGGCTGGGTCTTATGTCGGGGCTGGACCGCGCGTCAACTACGCCAACGTGACGCGAGTTCACGAGGACGACAGCCTCTTGGTCAAGTACTACGATGCCAAAGGCCTGGGCGGCAACGGCATATCTAAGATGGCATTCAGCTTGACGTGGGATTTCGGCTGCGAGTACGGCGGCGGCGTGCACTGCACGAGCGGACCGAACAAGGAGGAATTTCTCGGAGTGATGCTCTACAACCGCGCGTGGTTCCACAACGATCTGTATGCGGTGACGATTGGCGGCGGCTTCATGAACAATCCGGGCCGCTATCTGGCCCTAACCCCGCCAATCAATGGCGCGACGGCCGCGAGCGGTTCTCCCTACTTCACTCAGCAGCCGGGACAGAAGCTCTATCAATGGGATTCGCAGATCAATTTTCAGTACATGCCCAAAAACTGGATTACCTGGTGGGCGGAAGGCACGTTCCGGCATTCGAGCGTTCCCTACTGGTCAGGGCAGGGCGGCGTCACGCCCCCCGGCGGCAACAACGGCTCGCCCGCAAGCTGCGTGGGCGGACCCGCCAATCCCCTCACCGGTCAGTGCAGCGTGGGCGACTGGTTCCCGGATCTTCGCACTCGCGAAGTCATCCTGGGCGCCGGCCTGATGGTGAAGTTCTAAACGTGTCCACGCGCACCCGGCAAGATCATGACCAAGAGAAGAGGCTGGCCATTTGCTCTTCTCGGGCTGGTTGTCTTCACGGTTTTAGTTCCAATCACGGCGGAGGGTATACCGGGCATTTGGCGCACAGCTCACGCGCTGATGAAGGACAATCGGGTCATCAGGGATCGGCTGCATCCGCGCAACAATCGCGATCACGGCGATTATGCGTTCTTGAATGCAGTGGGCGCCGTCTGGTCCGCCGACATCACCATGGCCGCCGTGGGTTTCAGCGCCTCAACCGGGTTTCTCATCGATCGATGTCATGTGCTCACGAACATGCACGTCGTGTATACCGACGATATCGTCATCAGCGCAGCTCAAGCACAGACTCCCTGCGTCCACTAGGCGTTCACCTCCTCGCTCGGGAAACTTACAGTGCTTGCTTCTCTTTTAACATCAATTTAACAGGCCGCTACCGCATCATTCGCTCCCAGGGGAGTGGCCTAGAAAAGCATTGGGAGAACACACGATGCGCCGCTCATGGATGGATGCAATATCGTTCGGCGTTCAGCAGAACGATGCCTGCGAAGCATGTCTGATTGATAAACGTCTGCGGCTATGTGAGCCGATTTCGCTGANTCAGCGTATCCCTTGCTCTCAAAGTGAATGCCGAGTCGGCCGTCACAGCCGAGAGCGCAGGCGCCTCACTGGATGAGATCGTGGTAACAGCGTCAAAGCGCGCGTCCACGGTGCAGGACACGCCGATTAGCATTTCGGCAGTCAGCGGCGACGATTTGCTGGCCCGTGTGCCTAACCAGCCGCCACGGGAGCTGGCCTGCGACGTCGCGATATCAATTGCTAGGTGACCAGCGCGAATCAGGAAACTCTGACGCTGAAGATCGTCAATTACTGAGCGGCGGGCGGCGCCGCCGGCGCCACCAGCAAAGCCTTCGCATACATGGCATGCAGCCGCCCGATGCCGCGCGCCAGGTGCATGAGCAGCGTGAGCAACACCACACCGGCCAGTACCAACAGAGGCGCCGCCCACAGGGCTCCCAGCCACGCGGGATTCAAGTGCAAGTCGCCGGCCTGATCGAACCATCCGTAGCGGCCCGCCCAATCGACGAGCGGTGCGAATATGAAGGCGAGGCTCACCGACAATCCGACCACCGCGATGACGAAATAGACCACGCCCAAGGGCAGCATCAATATCAAATAGGCAAGCGTGGTCCAGGTGCGCCGATCCTTCAGCATTTGACCGACGCGCGACCAGAATCCCGCCTGGCTCTGGTGCACTGGGCGCCGCGGCATGCGTTCGCCGGTCATGGCCTCGATCAAACGTCCTTCGGCGAGGGACACCACCCGGGTCAGCGCCACGAACACCAGAAAGAACGGCAAGCCGATGATCAGCACGGCCAGACCCGCGGACAGCGACAGGCCGGTCACCGTCAACGTGAAGTAGATGATGCCGGTGGCGAGCGACAACAGCATAAAGAACAGTGACGTATAAGCGCGCGGATCGAGAAACACACCGAAGAACGCGCCGGCGCCGCTTTTGGGGACTTTGCGCGGCGTGGTCATCGCGGCCTTCACCTTCGCTTCGGTGTCGCGGTATGCGCTCGCCACCTCATCCGGGGCGCCGTACGTGGACGCGATCAGTTCGAGCACGTCGGCTTCGGATTTGTCCGGGTGCGCCGCCACCTCGGCGCGCAGATATTCCTCGGCGTCGTACAGCGCATCTTGAATGAGCGCGGCATCCTCGCCCGCGAGCTCCTGGCGCAAAGCCTTCAGATACTGATCGATGGAACGTGGGGCGCTGCGGTTCATGGCGAATGTCCTTTATCTATGAAGCGGTCGACGAAGCTGCGGGTTCCGGCCCAAATGGCCGTCCACTCCGTGAGCACGCTGCGGCCTTGATCGGTGATGCGGTAGTAGCGGCGGGGCGGTCCGGAATACGAGGGCACGATGCGGCTGGTCAAGAGATTCGCGGCCGAAAGGGCGCGCAGCACCGGATAAATGGTGCCTTCCTTGAAGATCGAAGTGCCTTCGTTGGCGCTTGCCAGCCGCTTGGCAATTTCGTAGCCATAAAGATCTTCGGCCGATTGATTGAGAATCGCGAGCAGCACCAGCCCAACCAGCCCCCCGTTCAAGTCCTTCTGGAATTTTCTACCGTTGCTATCATCCATTGGCCAATACTATATACATAACAATACTGGTTAGCCAATAGTATCGATTGCTTTACAATAGATCTCTGTTCCGGCCCTGGACTTCCGATCCGACTCGGGCACACTAAGCAGCCTTTTTTCCTGCGGGAGCAGACTGAAGATGTGTGGAATCGTGGGTGTCGTTGCGGAGCGCAACTCGGTTCCCATCCTCATGGAGGGACTGCGTCGCCTGGAATACCGCGGCTATGATTCGGCGGGCATCGCCGTGCTCCAAGGTGGCCGGGTCGCCCGTCTGCGGACCGTCGGCAAGGTGAAGATTCTCCAGGACGCACTCGACGCGGCTCCGATCGGTGGCCACGTCGGCATCGCGCATACCCGATGGGCGACCCATGGCGTTCCGACCACGCACAACGCCCACCCTCACGTCTCTCGCGACGGCGTGGCCATCGTTCACAACGGGATCATCGAGAATCACGAGGCATTGCGCGCCGATCTGAAAGGCTTGGGCTACGTGTTCACTTCTGAAACCGATACCGAAGTGGTTGCACACCGCATTCATCTCCATCTCGGCACCTCCGCCGATCTATTCGAGGCGGTCCGCAAGACCGTCGCCGAATTGCAGGGCGCCTATGCACTCGCGGTGGTCTGCGAGGCGGACCCCGAATGCATCGTGGTGGCGCGCGAGGGTTGCCCCGTCGTCGTCGGACTCGGCATCGCTGAGAATTTCGTCGCGTCCGACGTCGCCGCGCTGTTACCGGTTACCCGCCGCTTCATGTTCTTGGAAGAAGGCGATGTGGCGGAGATTCGCCGTCACTCGGTCAAGATCGTGGACGCAGCGGGGACGCGCGCGGAGCGCGCGATGCGCGAAAGCGAACTGCCGGCCGATGCCGTGGAGCGCGGCAAGTACCGCCACTTCATGCTCAAGGAAATCCATGAGCAGCCACGGGCCATCGCGCAGACCTTGGAGGAGCGGGTTGCCGGCGGCAAACTGCTGGATGCGGCCTTCGGCCCGTCCGCCACGCGAGTATTCAAGAAGGTCAAGGCCGTGCACATTGCCGCCTGCGGTACGAGCTTCCACGCGGGCCTGGTCGCGAGCTACTTCATTGAACAAATCTGCCGCATACCGGCGCGCATCGAGATCGCGAGCGAATACCGCTATCGAGATCCCGTGATCACACCGGATACTTTGTTCGTCACCATCTCGCAATCCGGCGAAACGGCCGACACATTGGCGGCGCTGCGCAACGCCAAGCGAGCGGGGTATCTATCGACGCTCACCGTTTGCAACGTTGCCGAGAGCTCGATGGTTCGGGAATCGGAGCTGGTGCTGCTGACCCGCGCGGGACCCGAGATCGGGGTCGCGTCCACCAAGGCCCTCACCACCCAGCTGACGGCGCTGGCGATGTTGACCGTCGCGCTGGCCAAGCACGGCCCCGGTGCAGAACAGGAGCGCGAGTTGATCGCACAACTACTGCAATTGCCAGGCCTGGTCGAGAAGACCCTGAAGCTGGACGCATCCATCCAGGCGCTTGCCGAGATCTTCGCGGACAAGCACCACGCCCTGTTTCTGGGGAGGGGCTCTCTGCATGCCATTGCCCTGGAGGGTGCGCTGAAGCTCAAGGAAATCTCGTACATCCACGCAGAAGGCTACGCCGCGGCGGAGCTCAAGCATGGTCCCTTGGCGCTGGTCGACGAAGACATGCCGGTGGTCGCGGTGGCGCCCAACAATGAGCTGCTCGAGAAGCTCAAATCCAATCTTCAAGAGGTGCGCGCGCGCGGCGGCAAGCTGTTCGTGTTCGCGGACCCCCGCGCCGGCATGCACAGCGAGGAGGGAGTGACGGTCATCGAGATGCCCGCGCCGTCGACAGCGCTGCAAGCCCCCGTCGTCTTCGCCGTTCCGCTGCAACTCCTTGCCTACCATGTGGCTGTGCTGAAGGGCACGGACGTCGATCAGCCGCGCAATCTGGCGAAGAGCCTGACGGTCGAGTAGGCGCGCGACTCGATTGCGCGATCTGTGCGTCGAAATTAAAGTCGTTACCTCGGAATTGAAGTCCTTTCCTGCGAAATAGAGTCGTTTCGCGGGAATCAAAGTCGGTACCCGGATGCGCACGCCCCTTTTTCGATCCCGCAAGAGGCCAAACGATTGCCACCG
>WNFL01129042.1_pt3 | contig 27226 bp, 49 predicted proteins | sample 5400361 | NCBI WGS metagenome assembly WNFL01 (sample SAMN13153351, study PRJNA577476) | soil metagenome | isolation source: 40 cm soil on Douglas fir-dominated hillslope | place: USA:California | collected 2013-09-17
AGCAGCTTCCGTCACGACATTGGTCGGACCGGATGCAATCGACGGCACAGTACCTGCGCGCGTCACGCCGATGGTGCGAACACTTGTGACGCCATCCGTCCAACAATATGCGACCATGGCCGATGATTGACCGGAGAAGGCGCAGGCATCGAAGTTGATTTGCGCCAAGCTGGCACTGGTGATGAGTGCTACTTCAGCACCAACCACCGTCGGTGCGTTAGTGGCAATGACGCGGCAGAAGAGCGATGTGCCTTGAATATAGAAGATGAAAAACGCATTGTCGATGAAGACGCAACGCACGCCGAATGCTGCAGCATTCGTTCGTAGGGCGGAATTGTCGAGAAGATGTGCTCCCGTCACATCGTCGACGAGCGTGCAATTGATGCCAGTAGCCGTATTCGTCGCGCTCTTCTCTCGCCAGGCGTAAAGCGTGAGGCCGTTCCCGGTCGCGCAATCCGGCGTATCCTGCATGCCGGTTGTGCGGCGAATCTCTTGCTTCGAGATGAGAACATTGCCATATAGTCCAGGCACTGAAATGGATGTCGCTGGTGTGCTCGCGTTGGAGATGGTAGAGACGATCGGTCCATTGATGGTGAGTAGTTGGTTGGCATATAGCGCTAGCCCATTGCCGTTGGCATTTGCCACCAGTGCTGATACCCCGTCACGTCGCTGGGGTGTCGATCTAAGACTCATCGAGTAGTTGACGAGCGAGAGCCACTTTCCCGGTACGACGAGCTTTGGCTGCGTACGCGTATCGAGCCCGGCGGTGAAGGCTATCGGCGCGACCTGAGAGGCGAGCGGCACGTTACTGCTCCGCAAGGAATGAGAAATCGATGTCCAGCGAGCCGCCAGCGCCGACAGCTACCTCGACCGTGCAGACGCCTGCCGGAGAGATGCTGATGAACTGGGCGGTCGCACCATTGCCTTCGACAGCCTTCCGCTGCGTTTCCTTTGGGCGGAATCCAGACGGGAATGTGAGCACCGTCGCGCCAGCTGCGACGCCAGCCGCTGTGACTAGTACACCCTTGCTCCACACTCTCATCAGCGAGTCTTTATAGTAGCCGGCCACAGCAAATCCAGCGCCATTAGCGAAGGCGGCGTTGAGGTCTGGCGCCGTCCATACCGGCACCACTCCCATGATGGGCGTCGCATTCAGCCGTTCGGCGAGTGGCCCCAAGACGATGTTGACTGAATCTTGAGTGCGCGATACGAGCGGTTGTTTCTCGTCACGCAGTCGCGGGAATTGTGTCGGGTTGCCCATCAGTAGAACTCGCTACCGTAGTCATCGAGCCCATTCCAATCACCAACATCATAGGCCCAGCCAGGTGTCACGCCGCCGATGAGTTGAATCTTGGCGCCCCACAATCGGTACTGCATGGCCCGAGCTCGCCGGCCTACGACATCAACAATGCGAGACGGATTGGCAGCATCACGATTCTCGGTTTCGGCCTCAAGTCGGAGCTTGAGCGCTTCCTTGGCGCTCGCGAATGGCGAAGTGTCGCTCTCTTCCTTGCGCAGCGCTTTGATAGCGGCGTCAGCGACAATGTATTCCTCGCCGCCATTTGCCGAAATGTTGACATCCATCACGTCTGCATCTTGAGCCAGAAGCGTGAGCGTCGGCACATACTCGAGCTGCACCGTTTGTCCGGCCGCTGGGATGATGGTGTTGAACATTGAGGCACGGAATCGATCGGCCACGGCGTACGGCCGCAGCGGCACGAATTGCTGAGGTGAAGATACTTGCACGGCAACGCCGAGCAACTTGAAGAAGTCACTCGGCAGAGCGAACTTCTGGTTCACGCCATCAGTGACGAACGTGTAGGCCGGATCCTTAACGAAGTAGTCGGAGCCGTACGCCTGCACGAAGAGGCCATAGACCTCTTGGTAGGACGCGTTGATGTTGGTGTTCCATTCCGCATCCGTGAGGAATGATTGCCCGACGTTGTCGCTCTCTTGCTTTGCGCGATCGCGTAGTTGAAGCAATGTGGTCATGCAACTCGCCTCTGGCGCTTGGCCTTCTGAAGGTAACGCTCGGCCGCGAGAAGAAAGCCAGGGCTATCGTCGAAGCTACCGAGGCCGGCATTGCATTTCACACAGAGTAGCCCTCGCACCTTCATTGAGCCGTGCTCGTGGTCGATGCACCATGAACCATGCTTGGCTGGAGTCGATGTCTCGCAGATGGCGCAACGGCCGCCCTGCTCAACCAGCATCGCATCATATTGCTCGAGCGTGAGACCGTACTTGCGCAGGCGGTACTTCTTCATCGCAGAAGGATTCGCCTTCTTCCATGCCTTGCCGGTTTCATTGAAGCGAGCGAGGTTGGCCTTGCGCCATGCGTTTTTGATCGCTGCGACCTGCTCCGGATGCGCGTCGGCCCACTGGTCTTTCGAGGCACGATCCGCCTCCGGATTGCGGTCGACCCATGCCCTTCGAGCTGCGTTGCGCGCCTCTGAATTCTCGCGCTGGTCCTTCAGGGCGCGCAGCCTAGACTTCTCGCGATTCACTTCGTGGTTGGCAAAGTACCGCACGCGATTCGCCTCCACACAGCACGCCTTGCACTGCGGCTGCCTTCCGAATTTCCCACGAGCGTGCGGCGAAAAGTCCTCGAGTGATTTCTCTTCGCCGCACTTCGTGCACTTTCGATGAGTGGTCATGCACCAGACCCTACCACTCATCATCATTCCGTGTCGTAGACGTATAACATCACGACATTGCTCAGGAATTGTCTTCCTGCCACTCGACCACGTAACCAAGCTGCATCCCTGGCGGGCCGTTGGCGCCACCACTCTGGCCGAGGATGAGCGAAACTTCCACGATGTCTCCAGTGCCACGCAGGACGACTTCCTGTCCGCCGACGCTACCCTCCGGATAGAGCATGCTGAGCGCGGTGGGAGAGAAGATCTGAATAGTTTCTGCCGCGAGGTTGCCGGTGAGGTTCATCGTCGCCATACAGGCTGTGGTAGCCGCACCAGTCGCCAATGACTGTGCCGCAGTGGTGTAGTGCTTCACGACTCCGGTTGCCGCCGCCGCGCTGGTATCGAGCTTCTGCACAGTCGGCGTGACTGCGGTGCCGCCGGTTCCGAGAGCAGTGCCGCGAAGCAGGCAGAGACCAACCGATGCGTTCGCCGTCGCCACCATCCACAGACCAATGCGCGAGACGCGAACAGTCTTGGTCGCCGAACCGACGATGCTGATATACGTCAGCGGAGCTGTCGCGAATGGCGTGAAGATGGTCGACACGCGGTATGAGTTGCGTGTCGAGTCAAGCGACACGACGGGGATGTTGTTCCCAAGTCCTGCTCCACCTTGGAGCATTTCCTGGTTCTGGGAAGCGCCGTTTCCATCGCGGATGTTGAGGGGTACGAGAGCCATGGTGAGTCGCCTCCTTTAGGCGAAGACTGCAATGAGGTTGGAGTTGGCGCCCTGTTGGAACAACGCCTCGCCACCCTGGGGCACAGGGAACGGGTACACAGATGAAAGGGATGACACGAAGAGCAGAGCTGAAACCATGGCGCCATCTGAGAACTGCGCCTGCGCCTGGAACGTGAAGTTCGAATCTGCCTCTTGCGCATCCTGACCCGGGGCCGCGCCGCCTGGGTTGTTCGGCGATAGGCCTGGATCTCTCGGCGAGGTGAAAACGACTGTGAAGCCATAGGAAAGTGAGCCACCAGCGGCAAGAACTGGGTTGCCGATACCGGGCGTGTAGTTGTTCGGCAAGATGACGGGTTGAGAGATGATTGCATCACTCTCAGTCGACTCATTGATGGTGAGCGCTTGTAACGTCACCGCCGCATCCGTCGAAGCACTCGCCACTGTGACAACGAATGCGGCAGGCTGATTGACGATGGCCGAGCCGGCCCCAATACCACCAGTGAAAGGGCCCGTGATGATGACCGTTTTTGCCATTACGCCACCGCCGCCAGCAAAGCGGAGTCGCCAGCCGATGAGAAGTCAGCGTTACCACCGACGTAAGCACGCGCGGGTGCGCTGGAGAGCGAAATGAGCAGCCGTGATGGGCTGGCGACATTCGCTGTCCCGTCACTGCCATACACAATGCCGCCAACCAGCACCGGGTATTGTGGCGATCCAGAGGTGCTGAGTGGCGAGCTATCGGGTCGGATCATCGCTGACACGTTCAGTTTCCCCGAACTCCAAATGGCAATTGGGAATGGGCCAAACATGACCGTGGCGCCTGCTTGGATGATGTTCGACTGGTTCTGGCCCATTGGCAGGGCGAGCGGCGCCAGGCCGGGCCGCACCTGGTTCACCGAACGATCGGAAAAATGGACATCAACACCCGTCACTGCGACAGCAGTCGCGCCGGGATTCGACACCGTGAGCGCGATGGTCACGATCGGCACTTGCTGCCCATCTGTGATAGCGGTTGGGTCGATTGTGAATTGGCAGTTCAGCGGCATCAGAACACCACCGCTTCCAGGGCCGAATTACTGGCCTGCGTGAAGTCTGAGTTTCCGCCCTGAGTTCCGCGTGGTGCCTGTGGCGAATACGACACAAGCAGCCGAGCTCTGCCAGCGGAATTTATGCTGCCATCCGAGCCGTACACTAGCGCCCCGACATACATCTCGTATTGAGGAGCCACGGAGCCTTGTGTCCGCACGGGCTGGCTTCCGGGTGGCACCATTTGAGTAGGATTCATGTTGCCCACGTTCCCGGCGCTGATGGACATCGGGCCAAACGTCTGATTCGAGTTCGCCGCGATAGAAGTGCCTTGGCCTGGACCGAATGGGAAGAGTGGCCGACTGGCCGGAGGCTGCTGCGGTACACCATTCTGATCGAAGAACTGGAGCTCAAAGCCCGTGACAGCAACGGCCACGGCATTCGGATTCGCCACTAGCAGTGATAGCGCAGGCGGAGGCGTATTGCCGGCCGCGTAGCTTGGTGGATTGATGCTGAGCTGGCAATTGAGTGCCATCCGTTAAGGCTCCGTGGCATCGCCGAACTGCAGGGCGATTCGAACGACAGTAGTGGCAGCCGCAGTTGGGTCAGCGAGCGTCGCCGTCGCGGATAGAAGCGCGATGCCGACTACACTGCCATTGACCGATGACATGTTGGTGATAGTCGGATTCTCGACGACGGCGATGATGTTGGCCGTGCCGCCGGCGATGCTCATGTCGCCGCGCACCGAAAGCAGGCGTTGGTAATTGTCCTGCATGGTGAGCGTCCATAGGCCTGTTGCCGTTCGCGCAACGCTGAAGAAACCCTCTGAGCCAGATTGGTAGTTCTGCGGAAACCCAAGCGGAGTGACGCCGACCGTGGCAGTGGCCAGCACGCGCCCACCAACTCCCAACTTTGGGAACACATATGATTGCAGTACTGGCGTAGTGCCGCTCGGAACAGCGATGAAGGCGTAGAGCGAGACCAGTCGCTTGACGATGCTGAGGTCGTAGATGTCGAATGCGCGGCTTGCCATGGTTCCTCAGCTCTGCAATGCGACCTGCGAGTTCCAGCCAGGCGCCGAGCACCCGAGCTGCGAATAGGCGCCCACGCGGAGCTCCATCGCGTCGGCGTTGCCGAGGCGCAGCATCTCGATGCCGTCCTTGTACTTGAAGATCTTCGGCACTGGGCCGAGCGAATAGAGCTTCCAGACGTTCATCTGGAGCAGGAAGCCGGTCGCAGCTTGGCAGTTGCGATCGGCGTAGCATTCGATCGGCCCGGCCGGTCCGATGACGCGCAGGCCGCTGAAGCCGATTTCACCATCGCCCTTCCAGTCGACGTACTCGCGCCGAGTCCCCATCGCCTTGGTGATGGCACTCAATGAGCCGTAGTTCGTCATGAAATGCTTCGGACGGCCCTTTTCGCGACGCACCACCATCGCAGCATCAATGAGCGCCTCTTCGTGCGGCTGCTGCGAGCCGTTGTAGAAGAGACCGAACAGCCGCGAATCGACCGAGCGGTTGACGCCGAAGTAGTTGTCGGTCGTGGTCGGCTTTGCGGACGGCAGCCACGCAGTGAGGCCCGAGAGTTTTGCGTTGTTGTCGCCCTGCACGAGCAGGAAGTCATTGGCCGCCCAATTCGTCGGTGCGCCAGCCGCACCCAGCCAAGTGATGTTCGACACGAGGATAGTGCCACCCATGACATCGCGCGCGATGACATATCCCAGCGTCGCGCGAGGTGATCCGCCATCAGTCTGATTCGACTGCAGCACCTGGTTGATAGCGAACTGTGAGACATCGGCCGGATTGGTGAGCGTGATAAGACCACCAGCGCTGATGGTTGAAATCTGGCCTACAGTGCCGGTGCCGGCGCGAAACAACGAAGACGCCTGAGAGTTGCTCGCGCCCTGAATCGCGAGGTCAACATGTACGGTCGCGAACTCTAGGAATGCACCCCGGTCGTCGCCCGAGGCTTCCATCGCCTGATTGCCCAACGTCGCAACGTCGTAGTCGGCGCGCAGCGTCAGTAGGAAGTCGGCAAACTGACCGGCGGTTTGGTTGCCCTGAGCATTGACGAACTGGCTCGAGCGGCCACCATTCACCTCGTAGATGATGGGAATCGGGATGACACGACCTGTCGCATTCGTCTTCTTCGGCACCATGACGAGAAATGGGTTGTCATCGGAGGCGAGGATTTCGACCTTCTGGTCGTCGTACCATTCCTTGAGCAGAGCGCTGCCGCTCGCTATATCGAAGTACGAGCCCCATGCCACAGCCGAATCGAGTGCCTTGAGTTCGAAGCCTCGGCAGATGAGTGTAGAGCCGGCGAAGAAGAGCAGCGTGGCAAGCCCCACCGCCACCGGAGTCAAGTCGAAGTCAGAGACGGACGCGCCGACGAAAACAGCCAGCGCTAAATGAGCGGCAACGTAGCGACCGAATCGCGACGTGGCCAGCGAGAGAATCTTGCCCATCGAAAGTCCTCAGTGCCGATTCGGCGTTGGGACCTGCGGGCCGCGTATGGTCTGCGTGTCTACCGTTCGAAGTTCAGCGCCTTGATGGCCGCCATTCGCTCTTCATCCGTCCGGTATGAGCGCTTCGCCGTTGACGTGGTTGCCGTCAGGTCGTTGCTCAACGTGCGCCGTTCGACTTGGCTGCTACGTGAGACACCTGCAGACGACTGAGATGCTGGATCTATAGTTACAGGCTTGAGCTTCTCCGTCAACTTTGTTAGCTGAGACCTATACTTTTCAATGGTTTTCGGCGTCAAATCCTCACCGCGCGCGAAACGCGCAGCGATGTCGCCCCATTCAACTGCATCTGCGGCCTCTTTGTTCGTTAGCACCTTGCCTGTGCGGTGCCATTCGCTCTCAATGTACTGTGCGAGCGCTTTGGCAATACCCTCCGGCTGGTATTTTTCGAAGCCCGGATGGTCGTTGCGCGACTTGCTGATGTAAGCACCGGCTTCACTTGCGAGTTGCGCGCGAGCTTGCTCATCGCGAGCTTGCTGCGCCTTCGATTCTTCGGCCTTCAGGGCCTCGGCCTCGGCCTTCAATTCAGCTCGAATCTCGTCCTTCGTGCGCGCAAGTTCGGACGAGAGAACTTCAGCCGATGGAACGCCGCCATTGAGCTTAAGCTCAACCATCTTGTCGTAGTAGTTGTCTCCAAGAATGGCTCGGAACACCGGCTCTGGATTCACCTTCGCGCGTTCGAGCACTTCGGGAGACACACCGGCGGTCTTGAGCGCTCGTTCCATTCGGTCATGCGCCGCGAGCTTCGCACCAAGTGCCTTCTTCTCTTGGCCTACTTTCTGAACCTCGATGCCATTGACTCGAAGCTTTTTGTCTGCAGCTGCGAGACGAGTCTCTTGCTCGGCTACCTTCGCCCTCAACGTCGTGAGTTCGTCTGGCGTCTGTGCGACTGGTGCGGCGGCTGGCGTCTGCTTGGAGGCTGATACGACTGGCGCTACGATTTCATTTGACATGGTCTCTCCTTCACGCGGCTTGTGGCATCAATTCTGACTCTGGTGCCGGCGGCGGCTGGCCTTGCGGCGTGGCACTTGGTTGCTGTGCGCCAGGAGCGGCGGCCATCGGCGCTAGCATCTTCGACATGAGTGCATCGACCTGTTGGTTGTAGGTCCGAAGCAAGTCGAGCTTCATCGGCTCGAGCTCCAAGCGACGGTACAGTTGGATGTAGTGAAGTACCGTCTCTTTGCAGAGAGCAAGGTCGTCGGTCGGCTCGGGCGGCGTGTACTCGCCATCGTCAACGATGCGATCCATCACTTCGAGAATGAGTTCTTCCTGAGCATCGGCGAGCGAATTCGAAGCCTGGAGATCAGGAAAGTCCATCAGCTTTCGACCCTGCCGCGGCGTCAGCCAGCCGGCTTGCACCCATTCCTGAATCGTCTGCGTGCGGCCGGCGGGATCGCGTGGTAGCGATGAGACGGGGAAACACTGTAGCACTTGCTCTTCGTCCTTCGCGCCCGCCAGATCTGCTGTGCTGATGCTCCGAAATCCGGACGCTCCAGGCACGCGCACCGTGTAACCCTTGAGTTTCGAGCCGAGCGCTCGAGCTATGCGAGCGATCTGCAGGAAATAGTCGTCATAGGCCTCGGCCTTAGACTTGTGCCGCTCGTTCTGCGTGTCTTTGTATTCACGCAGAGCCGGTTTGGAATCGAGGCCCGCAGGCTTCATGTTCGACGCCGACAACTGCGAGACACCGAGCTGTTCATAGATGTCCTGCTTCGTCTCGCGCATCTCCTGAAACACCGACTCATGCAGCGGCGCTGCCGTGAAGAAGATGGGCGGTTTCCCAGGCGCGTGACGAATGCCGGCGCCGATCTCGTTGTTGATGTGCTCCTCGACGATTTTGGAGCCATGCTCGATGGCGTATTTTATGGTGCCGGCGAGCCGTGTGGCCTTCTGGGCCATCAAATAGAGTTCGTTCAGCCACAACTGCTTGCCACGTACCTGCTCAGCACCGCCTTGGCTCCAAAAACCGACAAGCGGCGGACTCCAGCTAAAGTGAGCGAATGGGAAGAATTCATGTGGCCATTCTACTGGCTCCTCAAGCATGAGCTCGCTACCTGCCAGTGCGGTGGCCCACATGCCGCCCTTGAGCTCGCCACCTGGCGTGTAGCTCGGCAGATGCCAAGCCTCTGCAACAGTCACCATGTCGGAAATGTTGTTGCCGATACCGCTCATCGTCTCTTTAGCGCGTGGGGCCTTCCAAATCGCATCGCGATGCTCGGGCCAGAGAGCAGCGAGTTCATCGCGATCGACTACCTTCACGCGGCACAGATTGCGAGGCGCGCCATACTGCCCCTCCACCTCATCGAGCCACAGCTCAGCGCCGATGACACGTTCCAGGCAGATTTTACCGCCACGCACGAAGACATATGTGAAGCCGTCACCCCACACCGCCCCATCACGAAACGCCATGGGCCCCTTGCGATAGGCCTGCGCCTCGTAGAAGACGCCGTCCGTCCACATCGTGAGTTTTTTGGCCTGTCGCTGCTGCTTATAATTACCACCACTCGTCAAATAGTATGGGCGCGGCTTCATCTCTCCGATGTGGCTAACCATTGTGTCGATGCCCGACATGCAGGCATTGAATCGAGCACCTTCTTTGCTCTGCGTCGTCGTCGGCCCGAGCTGACGCAGTAGCGATGAAGCCGTGCCATACATGCCGAGATTTCCATACAGGCGACCGTTCTTCACCATGTTGAGCAGTCGCGGCTGTTGGTATTTCTCGAGGAAGTTGATGCGATCCGAGATGGCCGCCGCACACTGCTTTTCCTTCATCTCCCACCAGCGCACCTCTTGGCGAGATCCATTCCCATTGGGACGAGCTGGCCTCGTGGGCGTCTTGCCCTCTGGATCGCTTACGGTCCCATCGCGGAAGTCTCGCTCGCCGGTGCGCGCCATTGCGTCTCCAACTTCGAGTCATCAACGTGCGACTTATCCTACGTGCGACTGACTGCAGTTCTATCTCACTTCGCCGTCCTGCGTGAATGCTTCGCACGACGGGAGATGCTTGCCATGATCTCCATCTCTGCTCCTGAATCCAAATTCTCGACACCATGGACAAACTGATTCCTCCCAGTGCCCGCTTTCAGAATCCCATTCGGCACTCTTGATGAGAAGCTTCAGTCTATTTATCTCACCCTCGAGATATTTAACTCGAAGTGCAGCTTCCCTCACCAGAGCAATCATGTCTTCTCCTTCGAACTGCACTGCTCTTCAGTGCAGCCCTCGACGCACATGCCATTCATATGCGCGATATCCTTATGATGTCCGCACGCGCAGAGCTCGGTGTCGGTCTGCCGTGATGGCTCCTCGGCAATGATGACCTGCGGAGGAAAGAACTCCACATCGATGCCGGCGCCTTTGAACTTGATTACGCCCAAGCGCTTCAGTGCAGTCAGATCGGCGACCAATTCTGCGCGATTGGCCGATTGGCGCGCGGCATGGGCGGCTGCCTGTTGCTGATGCTCTTCGTCAGTCACGACCCCGCCCACCATTGCCTCTCGCTCATCCCTAATTGTTCCAAGAAGATATCTCTGATGATGGAATCTTCCTCATCGGCATTGCCATTCGCAAGGCCTGCGCCAGCGCGCTTGATCAGCCGATCGAGACGTTCAATGCGAAGGCTGGTCTCGGCCGCCTTGAACTTCAAGTCATGGAGTTCAAGCTCGAGCTCTTCAATGCGCTTGCGGGTTGGTCTCGTTTTAATGGTCATGGTCAGTTGGCCTCGTGGGCGTCTTGCCCTCTGGATCGCTTACGGTCCAAATCATCGCGACCTCGTCGGACTCGGCTTACCATCATCTGCGAAACCTCCGTGGTTGTGGCTTCCATTCATGCGCCTACAGCCCGGATACTGGCACCAGATGGCGCTACTGCGATAGGCCTCTGAGTTCTGCGAGCCCTCTGGATCTTTCATGAACTGCCGCATCAGGCCATCCTTGATGTGCTGCTCGGTTGGCGTCCAACCTGGATCATATCGCCCGCGACGCTCGCTGCGCTCCTTGCCGCGCGGCTTCTCACTACCTTGCGGATCGCCATCGATGCGCCCGCGCTTGACTCTAGCGAGGCTCACGCAAGTGACAGGTCGAACAGCGCGTCTATCGATTCACTTTTCACCGACCACCATCCTTTCTAATGGCTTTGATGACAACATCGGTGCAGTAGTCACCATGGCGAGGCGAACCTTTGCATGGCATTTGAGTGCAGCAGGCAAGGTCAATCTCACACTGCTGTACATTGGCATAGCACCTGGCTTGTCCTTGGTAATCTGGTGTGAAGGTGGAATGACACGAACACCAGCAATCCGTAGCGCAAAGATTATCGAAGCACCCCGCATCGGGAGATGATGAGAGCAATGTAAGAAGCGGAAGTAAAAGTGACTTCACGGTTGGCTCCGAAGGAGAACTTTGTTGGTGGAACTTGACACGGTCGAACTTCCGGTTGCCTCCTGCGCGATCCCTGTCGAACCCCACCCACCATCGCCTCTTGGACTTGTGGAGAGTTCTTCGACCTCAGCTGTGCTTGCGAGCGCAACTGGCGCGATGACCAACTGAGCAATGCGATCGCCAGGCCGAATCCAGATGTCATTCGGCGATGCATTGTATAACAGGACGCCGAGCTCACCGCGATAGTCCGAATCGATGGTGCCTGGAGAGTTGAGGACAATGATTCCGAAACCTCGAGCCATGCCAGAGCGCGTTCGAATCTGGCCCTCGAAGCCGGACTCAATCTCGATTGCCCAACCCGTAGTGAAGAACTCACGATGGCGCGGATAGAGCCGAATCTCATCAATGGCGACGAGATCCATTCCGGCTGCTCCAGAGCTCATGTAACACGGAAGGATTGCGTCAGAACGAAGCCTGCGGAATTTCACCAATGGCGCAATCATGACTTCTTGCCTTCAATGACCGAGAGAGCGGCCGCCGGTGCCACGACAATGCTACGTTCCCACGCTTCACGAAGGCGGATGTAATTGCCCTCAAGCACCTGGCGCGCATGAATCACGGCATTGGCTGCCGGCTCGTACTTCAGAAAGCCGCCGAGCTGATTGGCTGCGAGTTGCATGGCCGCGAGTAGGTTCTCGATGAGCAGCACGGATGAGAGCTGTTCATGATTCAACATCAATTGCTTGGTGCCATTCGAAGGCGTCATTTGCTCTTCACCTTCCTTAGTGTGAGGATGGCTGGTATGAATGTCATCTTGTCATCAGAAAAAGTGCGGTAAGTCTTCTTAAGACTGCGCATCATCTTTGCCTTGCTTGGAAACTTATCCCAATATTGCCACGACCGATCCATTCTCTTCATGATCCAGAACTCTTGAGTCAATGGCTTAGTTCTTAGGCTCATTCGTTCTCCATGGCGCGGCGGATGTCATCATCCATGCCAGGATCAGAGCGCTGCCGACCGAGCAGAGCATTGCGCGGCGCCGCCAGTTTCAGCCGGCTGAAACTGGCGGCGCCGGTGCGCGGCCGCTTGATCCTCGTCAAAGATGGGCGTGGCTGTTTCATGACCAACCTGAGGCGCCGCAGCATCTCGCTGCGTACCATGGCCGCCGCCCAAAAGTGATTGCGCTTCTCGAATCTCATTCGCCGCCTTCGTCATCTGCGCGGCGAGGCGCTTAAGATCGCCAAGCGACAATTTGTCCATCTGCGCGTCGGTCATGCATCCTCGCAGAGCAGATCCTCATCGAGAAATGCGATGCTGTTGTCGACACGTGGCTCGAAGTTCTTGAACTGAATGCCTCGATATAACGCCCCGAGCGAGCCCGGTTGTGGTTCGCTGACGCGCTGATGTTGCTCTCGGGCCCTGCGCTCCCATTCCATTCGCAATTCGTCCGCAAAGAAAGATGGCTGGGCCGCAGGCGGTTCTTCGCCGATGCGCGATAGAGCTGCCTCCGCTGCCTCCGCACGCTTGCTCCATGCGATTCCAACCCTTATCCACTCGTCGCGCTCTGCGATGGTGCACATCGGCTCACTGACATGGCCGATGCCGCGGCGTGAGCATTCAGCGCGCAGTTGATCATCGCTGATGCGCGGATAGAGCGCATCAGCGATGGGAGATGGCGGCATGGTGTCCTTTCGCTACGTCCAACACATTGCGCAGGCTGGATTTGAACCAGCGTCTCGAGCATTGTGAGACTCGCGAGGAACCAGACTCCTCAACCGCGCGCCAACAGACTACCCAACATCGTATCAAAGTCAAGTCCTCAGTGATTCTCATGAGCCCGCCCAGATTCCAAGTATGAAAACGAGCACGCACCAAGCAGCAAGCAGGTACCAATAGAGAGGATCGCCTAACTTCATCATGCGTCAGTCAGTACCAATCGGCCTCACTGTCGTCTTGGCGGCGCTCAGTGCGATTTGCCTGCATCTCGCGCTCAAGCTCGGCGTCGAATTCGGCTTGTTGCGTCGCTTCGATTGCGGCGACGTGCGCCGGCGAGCCAGGTCGCACGGGCGCAGCTCGATCCTTCGTCGACAGGTACGGATACGCGTAGCGCCACGGGTACAGCGTCGAGTCGGCGCAGTGGTTCTCGCTGTTCGCATGCTCCTCGCGCTTGCGCAGCTTCAACAGTTTGCGCTCATCAATGACGAGTTTCGCATATTCGCTGACGAGCAGACCGCATTTGAGCTCACTCACATAGTCAGGCGTGCCGCAACGCGCGGCGTCGGTGAAACGCGATATCAACTCTGGCTCCCATTTTGCCGAGCTGATACGGATGCGCTCCATCACGAAGTCGTCATTCATGATGTCGATGAACTCGAACTTATCCTTCTTGTCGGCCGGCATGAGCGAAAGACCATGACGGAAGTTCATCTCTTGCACGGCCTGTTTGTTGGCTCCATCAACGACGGACTGCTCAATGTCGAAGCGCGAGCGATACCACTTCTCAGCCTCGGCCATGTCAGTGATGTCCATGGCACGGCGTTTCCATGACTCGAGCACATACAGCAGCGGTGACCGATCGTGATATGCCGTGAGTGTGAAGGCGGTGGCCTTCCAACCAGTGTCGATACCGAGAACATAGTGCCAATCGCCAGAGCGGAATGGCGGCAGCTCGCCATTGAAGGTATTTCGGCCTGCGCTGAACTTGTAGACGAGCTTCGAGTCATCGATGCACCATTGACCGCGCCAGTTCATCTTGAAGCCAGGCGTCTCTTTGACGAGCTCGCCTTTGGCTGCAACGAGTTCGGCTATCTCCGATTCGACTTGCGCTCTGATGTAGTGATTCTGTTCATAGCTCCAGCGATGGCAGCTCCAGCCATCTCGTTGCCAGAGGCCGGGCGACATCGGGTCTTGGTCCTTTGTGAGTTCAAAGAACATGCCAGCATGCAGGTTCGTCGGTGTGCTGCTCATCACGATGGTGCCGCGGTAATCAGTAACGGCTGGCTTCAGTACATCGTAAACGAGCGCACGCAGGTCGATGCTGAACGATGCGGCCTCGTCGATGACGACGACTTTGTACTTGCCGCCAAGCAATTTGGCCTTCTCGTCCTCTGCTGAGTCGAGCCCGAGCAGTTGTACTGTGCTGCTATTCGGCATCGTCATCAGCAGCTTCGTCTCGTTGAATGCAGCGCCGAGCTGCAGTTTGGTGTTGATGTCCTTAAGCACGTCGCGCCACATCACGCGCCAGGCCGATTCGCGTGTCAGGCCGATGTAGAGGCATGAGACATTCGGCGTCTCCCATGCTTCCTTGCAGAGGTAGCGACCCTCGCCATATGACTTACCACCGCGACGCGTGCTGAAGATGAGTTTGAGCCGCGACGGGTCGCGAATGAACGCGGCCTGCTCAGGCATCGACTCGTCAATGAAGATTTTCCTGAGATCGGCTGAATCCGCAATTTGCTTGGCTGCGAGCCGCGACTCAGCCACTGCAATTCGCCGTTCGAGATTCACTGACTAGTCTTGCGCTCAAGCTCGGCAAGACGGGACTCGAGATCAGAGTCATGCATCGTCTTGCCGAGTGCGCGCAATCCGCTCACACAGACGGCGCCGCGGTCGGAATCGAGCTTCTTGTCGTAGACGCGCTTCACGACAGTGGCGAGCGCCAGGCGCACGTCGGCAATCGTCTCGAGCTTACGCCACTTGGCTCTTTTGGAGAGTTCTGGCGTTTCGTTCGGTAGGTCTGTTGGTTGGAGTGCGGCCATGTGCAATTCCCTCACTCGTGTCCATACGTTATGCACCGCACGTCAGTGAACGGCACGAAGGTGCGCGCCATGATTTGCCCGCTGACTCGAGCGTCATAACGCCGCTTCTGGAAGAGGAGTCCATTGGCGACCTTGCCTGAGCGGTCGAATGTGCCATCGCTCAATGCCGTCACCGGCAAGATGCTGTCGACGACATTGCCCGGCTGATGTGCTTGGCCAGGGATGGCTAGAGACGCTGAGTCGCGCTCCTCGCCGCACAGTACGACACTGCGGTTGAAGTACACCACAGCGATTTTGGTATGGACGACGACTTTCGGCGGTGCTTCGATCTGGACTGATTGGCTCATGCTGGCTCCGGTTCGTACAGTTTGGCTTCCTGCGCTCGTTTGAGCAACTCTATCGCGAAGTCGCGCTGCATGACACCATACGATGGGCGACGGACTTCGGCAGCGAGCGAGGCGAAGAATGCTTGAGCTCGTCTTTGAATCTCATCCCGCTCGTCGATAGCGGTATTGCGAGCGCGAGTCATCGCTAATTCATGATTCATCTGGACTTCGAATTTTGTCATAGGCATGCCACCTTCTTACATCAGACCGCCAAGCACCAGTCAAGGCATCGAGCCAACCCTCGCCTGCGGGCCGTATTGGGCTCAGGTGGACTGACCCCATCCAGAGGTAGCGCCACATCCATTTCCGTGCTTCCTGGGCCAACGTTGGACTCGGAGTGGCCATTCTCATCGGTCTCTGGGCCCGGTTTGCGGTCGAGCCAGGCGCGGAGACACTCGCGACATTTAACGACATAGTAGCCATGTATGGGGCAATGTGGCATTATCTGAATGCGGCGACAGCTTGAGCGACAGTGCGAGCTACGACATGGCGAATGCCTCGAGCCTTGAGCTTCTCGATGAATAAGGCCTGAGATTTTCGCAACTTGCCTTTTTTGGCCTTCACTTCGACGAAGGCAACTGGATGTGCGAGCGGCTCCCATGCGCGCAGGGCGGGCGTGCATGGAAAAACCAACCAGTCGAGAACACCATCGCCGACAGCGGCGAGGTCGATACAAAAATGGCCGAGCGACGAGAGTGCTTTGCCGATAGCGGCATGCTCTGGGTCTCTGCGACCATGCTTGGCGGCGAACCAACTCGGGGCCCGGCTCATGATTGGCCTCGCATCGACTCATCGCCAGTCCCGAACCACATGCCCATTCGCAGCCGATCGACGAGACGCGGCGTCAATCGGCTCTCGAGTTCGGCCTTCGATGCATTCGACGTGACGATGGTCTTGAGGCTGTTGTCCGCCCGGCTGCCGAGCACGTCCTCGAGCCACGCCAGCCAAGCAGGATTCAACTTCAAACGCCCATCGGTAAGCACATCATCAATCACCAAAATGTCCGTCTTGCGCGCGATGGCTCGTCGCACATCGGCCTCCTCGCCGTAGAGCTGCCGTTGTGATGCGGTACTGGCATCGACCCACTGCACACGTCGCGCATTCTGTCGCGTCGTGTACTGAAAGCACAACCATGTGGCTGCAGTGGACTTGCCGGTACCAGGACCGCCCAGAAGCACCAAGCTCCATGCGGCATCATACGAGAAATCTCTCGCCTTCTTGAGTGCCGGTTCTGCGCGTGGCGAGCGAACTGCATCGACGCATCGCCGCGGGCATCCGAGTCGTAATAGGCGCTCGAAAGTGAATACCTGTTTGGCCTCTTCGAACTTCAGCGCCTCAAGACGCGTCTCGACATCGGCATATTCCGCGTTCAGCAATGCCCATTCGCGCGCTGCATCGGGGTTTGCGTTCTCCCAAGCCTCAAGCGCGGCGCGATGCATAGCGACTGCAGGTGATTTGAGAATCTGCGGCATGGCGATGGCCGGTCTGCCGATGGCGACCATGCGTTCATCGAGGGTGATGAGTTCGGACGCATAGCCCTGTGCGAGTGGTTTCACTTGAGATCTCCAGTTTGGTGGCGATGGGCTTCAGCTCGAGCGGCGTGCGTATCGGCGGCATCTGGTAGGCCGGTTGGCTGGCCGACGAAGTGCGCGAAGTGCGTAACGAGTTCGGGCAGTGTTCGCACTCTCGGAAAGCTCATCGAGCGCAATGCCTGCCGCCACACAACGGCAATGCGCTCTGGCACTGGCTCGATAGCCAGCAATTCACTCACCGCCCGCGCATCGCGAGGCTTGAACGGATAGGCGCCATGAACGTTCTCGAGGAATACCTCGCAGAGCTCACGAACGAGCGGCGCATGATGTGGGTCTGTAGGTTGTTTCGCGACAGCGACGCGCGTCGGCTTTGTGGCGGGCGACTGTTCGCCCGCAATCTTTTCTCTGGTCTGGTCTGGTCTGGTCTGGTCTGGTCTGGTCTGGAGGCTGACGGCGTCTGACGGCGTCTGACGGCGTCTGACGGCGTCTGACGGCGTCTGATTTGTAGGTGTAGAAGAATCGCGCCTTTGTCTGGCCATGCGGTCGCTGGTGTTGAGCGCGTCTGTAGGTTGTTTCGCGACAGCTGTAGGTTGTTTCGCGACAGCGACGCGACGGGGCTCGAACGAGCCATCTTCATTGCCTGGCTCGTCTGACGGCGTCTGACGGCGTCTGACGGCGTCTGACGGCGTCTGACGGGGGTCAAAAGAATCGCGCCTTTGGCGAGCCCTGTAGTTGCGGGAGTTGAGTGCGTCGCTTTTTCTCGACTCTTGGGCCTCTTCGAACTTCGGCCACCAGAGCCGATCGGCGCGGAGCTCAAGCGTGCCGTCTTCGAGCATGCCAGCGAGCCCAGGCGCTACGACGTCTTCGGGTAGGCAGACAGTGAGCGCGACTGCGCGAGTGAGGTCCAAACGACCGACCGACAGCGAGCCGTCGTGCTCGAGTACCCGCATCAGTAGCGGCGCGAGCGCGCGGGCTTGCCATGGCCAAGAACGCCACGTTGGCGTGTCGCGTGTGAAGACCTTGACGAACTTCTCTTCGGCCCAGTTCACACAAGCTCCGGGACATCGACGATGTTCAGCCTTGGTCGTTTCTTTTCTGGCCTAGACACTGGCACCGGCTCAATATTAAGGATCAGTTCACTGCTCATCACCTTGGTCTCGAGTTGGCGCCGCACTGAACGCGCCACGACCTCGGCCAGCGGCGGCGGCATGGCCTGACCGAGCTGCGACCAGCGCACCTTTTTCGTCGCGCCGCTGAAGCACCACGACTCGGGAAAGCCCTGTAGGATGGTCGCGGCGAGTTCGCTCAACACCACCGCGTTCGGCATCGACCGCGTGCTGTATTCATCGTGGTGCCCCGGCGGTGGGATACGTTCGTCTCGTTGAATCGTGGTGCTCGGGCGACTCCATGGCCACTCCAACTTCACGCAGCTCTTGCTATCCCCATCCGCAGCCGTCAGCACCGTTGGGGCTGGCGAATCTGGAGACGATTTTCGGGACCACCGAGGGCCTTTCGTGCTCGGCGGGCGTTTGGCTTTCGCGTGCTCTGATTCGCGCAGTTCGAGCACAACCTCGGGTGCCGAGTGCTCCTCGCCGCCCCCACGAATTGTGGGAGCAAGGCCGTCAATCTTCGCAGTCGGATGACCGTTGGCCGTTTTGCGAACGCGCAGGTCGAGCATCGAGCCTACCTGCGAAGCACGGCCGCCGTTCGTCTTCACCACGAAGGCGGGTTCGTCCACCCGGCGAGCCGGGTGGTTCTGTGGCGGCGCCTTCAGCTCGGCGAAATGGAGCACCTCGCCCGCTTGGGTCCGTGGCTTCGCGCCAAGCGTTGGAGCGGGCGAGGCGGGCGAGGCGGGCGAGGCGGGCGAATGTCGCGTGTTGACGAGCAGCGCGCCATCGGAATTCGTGTTCCTCGTGAGCGTTTTGTTTGGCTCACTCGTCTCACTCGGCCGATGGTCGCCGGTTTGTTCCCATTTCAGCCGCACCGGGCGGCCAAGCTGCTCGAGCGGCAGATGCTGCAGGGCGGCGCGGCATGTGACCCATGGCTTCAGCTCAGTTCCTGGCAGCTGTGCGTTCTCGTTCGGCGCACTATGCGTCGGCAGCGGCCAAGAGATGCAGGGCCCGGCGAGATGACCAAACCAGAATGGCCTGACCCGATGTTGCGGCACGCCGAAGTCCGCAGCATCGAGGCTGACGTAGTCGGCGATGCAGTAGCCGGCCTTGTAGAGCGGCGCGAGCGCGCGCTGCACGTGATGCCACTGCGTCGAGTCGACGAGCCCCGGCACATTGCCGATGAGGTAGGCGCGCGGCCGCAGCAGGCGAATCAGCTCGCAGGTGGCGCCCAGCATGTCGCGGGGATCCTCGACGCCGAGGCGCTTGCCGGCGCGACTCCATGGCGTACATGGCGGGTCGGCCACCACCAGGTCGAGCGCAGGCGGAGGCGCCCAACCGCCGCGCACCATGCTCAGCAGGGCGCGCACATCCATCTGCACAGGGCGGTGGCCGAGGTTCTTCTCGTAGCTGTCGCAGTGGTCCTTCTCGATGTCGAAGGTCCAGCCGAAGGTGATGCCGGCGCGGCGGAATCCTTCAGCCATGCCGCCGCTACATGAGAAGAGTTCGAGCGCGTTCATCGCCAAAACTTTCCGCAGCGCAGGCACAGCCAGAACTCAGCGACTGGCGCACCGCGCTGATCGACGATTGCGCGGTGGCCGAGTTCGCGGCATAGCAATCGCTCGAGCTCCTCGAGCGGCATTGAAGCATGCAGTGGCATCATGACATCACCACACGAAGTGGGCGTTGGACAAAACGAAGATATGTCTTTAGTTCATTGCTCATCTGATGCTTGAGATGTTCTGCTGGAATCAGATTACCTGCATCTAGATGTCGATACCCATCACAGCCACCCCAATTTGGTGCTGCAATGAACCATAATGACACCATTGGAGGTCTATTCGGTCTCTTCTCGATATGGGTGATGCGCCCAAATCCGCGTCCGGCAGATCCAGATACGCCCACAAGCTGACCAACTCTAATCCTCATGGAGTGACTCCTTTCTTTGTATTGATGATTGAATCATAAATGTCCAACCGGCCGAATACGGATTCTTCTTGCCCTGCTACGATCCGACATGCCGTAGCCACGAGCTACCCATGATGTGAGCGGAACCTTGCCATTGGTGGCTACGACAATCCGCAAAGCTAAGTCTGTTGTCGGATGGCGGCGGCCGCTCGCCAGGTCTTGAATGGTATGTTTACTTGCATCCACTTGGATGCCGAATTGTCCACACGTGAGGTTTTGGATATCTAAATATTCTAAAAGAGTCATTTGCCACTCATGGAATTTGATGTCGGAAGAACAACACGCGGGTCGGCGGCGGGGACACCACCGCCCGCGCATCTGATGGTTTCTCCCGGTCGGCTGCCGGCGGCCGATTGGCCGAATGCCCCGCCACCATCAGTGGGCGAGTGAAAGTTGGTCATGGCTGACATATCGCTTTTTTCAGAAGCTCATCGAGCGATCGTCCGAGCTCATCGACATTGGCCGATACACTATACGTTCCGCCACGACCCGCCGAAGTCAACATGTGGTCGGATCGGTGATTGTGAAGACGAAGAGCGTAGTGCGGTCTGTTGCGAGTCGTGAGGCGACGGTCATCAAGAATGGCGGACAGACGCCCGAGCATCCGCTTACATAGGACTGAGGTTCCTCGTCGCTGAAAAGTACGACCACGCGGAGACTGCCAGCGCGCCAAGACAGGCCCACGCCACCATCGATGCTCTGAAGCGTCGGACGAACTTGGTCCTCGAGCGTCTCCGCGATGGCATCAAGGGTGGGCTCGGCACCAGTCCCAGTATTTCCATCCTGAGCCGCAATGGCGATGGCGAAGCTCGAGGCATCAGAGAAGTCGAGGAAGATCCTGGGATATGCAATCGACGAATCGATGTCGGGAGCGCCAATGACGGCATAGCGACGGCGCCATGCAGAACCATACTTGAATGCCCACGTTCTAGTGGCATCGCGCAGCGCTATGGCCTTGTCGGCCATACTGCAACTATTGTCGTAGATGAGAACGAAGTCGATAAGATCTTCTCCGCCGACGCCTTCATCAATTTGGCCATCGCAGTTGTCATCGATGCCATCACATATCTCAGTCTCTGGCAGACGTTGTCCGAAGCAGTCGTATTGACCACCAATGCAGCGCCAAGTTCCGCCATGGCAGATGCCGTAATATGGTTGAGCTGGTGGCCTCGGAGTGAAGCAGCCGAGCTCGTATCCTCCATCTGGAGCCCTCAGTTCTTCTGGCTCATCAATGAAGCCATCACAATCATTATCTCGCCCATCACACATCTCTGGCTTAGGCTGAGGCGCATTACATTGTTGCCACTGGCCGGCTCCGCAGAATTCATATCCCGAGCCACAGGCCGTAGAGCAGAACCTAGGATCCAGTCCATCTATCACTCCATCGCAGTCATCATCGGCAAGATTGCAGGTCTCTGGACTTGGCCATGTAGCGCCTTGGCATTCCATTCCACCGTCTTCTCCGCATAGCCATGAGCCGGCTCGACATGAGCCTACGAGCTGAAAATCCGGATGACATGGTAGACCGCATACCACTACTCGGTCGAGCCGTCCATCATGACAGGCGAGCGCCAGGCAGAGGACGGCACGTGCTCTCACTTGGTGGCCTCATCTAACGCCCAAGTCTGAATGAGCATGACCCAACGAGCTAGCTCGAGCTCACGCTCAGTATCGGTTCTTGGCTTCCAACCGAATGCGTGTAGCGCCGCAGCAAGGGTTGTGCGTTTGAAGATTTCTGGATCACCTTCTGGTTCTGGATACCAGTTCGGCGAGATGATAGTGCCGGTGGGGTCGTCGCTCATGATGATCTCTCGCATCACATCTGGTTCTTGAGCGCCGGGTATGCGCTGTGGCTCGGGGCACAAAAACACCGACACTGTACGTCGAACTCGGCAAACTCCCTTGAGTAGCTTGAGCACATCGCGCGGCATCTGACGACTCCAGAATTGTACTGCATGTCTGACATCGATGACGGGCAGCTGCTCGATTCGCCATACGCGTACGGATTTGTGGTTGCGCATGCGGCGAGCATCAACATCGCTGGAAAATACTTCATGTACATAGAGAGTGCTAAGTGGATGATTGTGTGCTTCACGTGATATTTCCTTTCAGGATGAAGTCGACCACTTCATCGGCCTCTTCCCATGATCTTCGCTTGCGTTCTCGCATGACGACCATCACGCCGAACGTTCGCAATGCACGTGCATCAACTGGCGAGCCAAGAATGGCCTCGGCAATGGGATGATGATTGGTCTCACTGCTTCGAATGATTCGAAGCGCGGTTCTCAATTCAATCTCGCGGATCTGAGATTGGGCGAGTTGATGAAGATCCATGAGCCGTTGGTGTTCTGCATTCTCGAGTCTCGCCTCAGTCTCTTCGAGCTGAGACTTGAGCCATTCAACATCGGCCTGTTGCGACCTGGCCGAGGATAGTTCAACCTGAGCAGTACCGATGGCATTACGAAGATTCGCCCAATCAGTATCCATGTTGTTTGCCTCCAGGCAATTGATAGGCGCCAATACGCAATCGTCGAATGAGTCCACGTTTCACGGCACGCGACACGAGTTGGGCGCAAGCATCATTGTTCATCTCGAGCCTTTCGGCTATTTCACGGGTCGAGATCGAATCATCACCAGCATCTGGGATGATTCTAAGGATGCGTTGCATTTGCTTACTTAATGGTCGATTTCTCATTGTTTCCTATTTCGGCTGCACGTTTCCGTCTGGCATATTCACGAGCTGCCCGGCGATGTTGTTCAGCCCATTGCGGTGGGCGATGACGACTGGATGAAGTTATGCCATCCAGCGGATCATCGCTGCGAGCCACACCAAGAATGCGCACTGAATTAGCTGCATAATTTACCCACCACGTTCGAAGATGCAGTTCGACGGCCTCCCAGTTGTTGCCGCCGGCGAAGCCCAGAGGGAAATCGTCCAATTCAGCCTCCACGGTACGACCCGGAATCTACTCGGGCGCTGACCATACTCAATGCGCGACGCTCAAGCTGACGGACCCATTCCCTGCCGTTACGTCCATTGCAATGAAGTTGAGGGCCATATTTTTGGGCCACCTCACGAAGAAGACTTCCAGCCATTCTCTCGCGCAGCACCATTACGAGTCGTCTGTCTTTCAGACCATCAACAATTGATAGAACTTGTCTGCGGGCTAACTGTTCGATGAATGAATCCTCGAAGTCGCCATTGTCGCTTGGCTCATATGGAGTCAATTCCTTCCTTGATGGTGATGACTCACGACTTACAGTTCTTCGGCCAATATAAGCCGACCGACCTGCAAAGGCCTTGGCCCACATCGACATGTAGCTCATGAATTTCAGCCCGCCATTCGGTCTCCATCGCTTGAGCGCATAGAGCCAACCAATGGCGGCATTTTGCATCATGTCATCGATGTCGATGCCAGAATAGCTACGGCATTGATAGCGGACTAGTCTCTCAGAGAATTTCCAGAGCTCATTGCGTGCCTTGGCATCACCGCGCTGCGCCCGTAGCACGAGAGCATTCGAGACGATCATCGCGCTACCGCTCTCTTGGCTCCGACTCTTGACTGTCGCCGCCAGGAATCGATGCTGATCCCGAAGAGCTCGCGCATCCGAAGAGCATGGTCGAGCGTAGGCGTGGCCATGTTGAGCAGGTACTGCGAGATGGCCTGTCGAGAAATGCCAAGGGCCTTGGCGATTTCTTTCTGGGACTTGCCAGATGATGCCAAGTAGTCGGAGAGTTTTACCTGCATGACGTCATCATATCCCCGATGACGATTAGACGCAAGTGCCACTTGACAAGCGCAAGTGGCGGTTGCATCATACTGAATGAAAGGCTGGACAATGGTCTACGGGAATGAACGGCTGGACGAGGACGAGAAGGCGGGATTTCTTACTGAGGAAGGCGACACCATCGCCCGTGTCGTCTTGCGCATAGTAGAAAGTGAGGAAGCCAAGGCAACGCTTGAGCATGTTCGTGCGCAGCGCGATGCGCTTGCGGCGGCAACGAGGGCCACCACGTTCTTTCTGCGAGTCGGCGGCCTGGTCACGCGCGATGAGCTAACGTATTGGCGCCAAATCACCAACAGTTCAGATTTCACGCTGCATGGTCTTCATGACTTCGTTCGGGCACAAATGGACATCGCCGGGGTGATGCCATGAGTGCCGCTTTCATCACTGGTGATCCACTTAAGGTCATGGCCATCGTCGTCGACGCGATGCGCAACAGGCAGTGCGTCGCCATCCAGCCTCATGGTATCAGTTTCGAGGTGACTGTCTCCAATCCACGTTCAGGCATCATTCCGACCGATAACGGGTCGACCAATGACCTTGCGTCGAAGGCAACGGGGCGCGAGCCATGAGCGCCGACACTGTGTCGCATCTCCGCGAACGGTTGAAGGTCGCCAGGAGAGACGAAGAGGAAGCCTATAGTAGGCTGGGCCATGCGCTAGTTGAATCATTCCCATCGTGGCTGCGCGGTGGGGCATGGGCCGAGTGGCGAGTTGCGCAGCAAGCGCATGCCCGCATTCTCAATTTACTGCGTTCCGAATTGGCAGATCGCGCGCGGTTGGGGGCTTCATGAATCAGCGTCCCTTGCTCGTCGTCCACGGCCGGCCCACCAAGCACGACCACACGCATCGCATCTATCCATGTGGTCTCATCGAATATCGCGAGAACTATGGCAATGGCGTGAATGCACAAGTGAGCACCAAGCCAGGTGATGTGATTACGTGCACCACATGTATTTCAAAGTCAGAAAAATACATCCCAGATCCACGACCAACGGTGCCGTATTGAGTGAGATGCCAATGGCGTGGGCCGAATTCGTCGAGCGCGATAAGCGCGATTCCGTCGCTCGTCTTGCGCGCAAGCTCGGCTCGACGGAGATCGCATGCGTGGCCGCGCTTTACAATCCTGCGCTCGCAGCCGAACTGCCGAAGAATAAGACGGCGACAGATGTCTGGCTGCGTCTTGTTCATGGCCTTGATGTTCCACGCAATTCGCGCATGGATCGCGGCAACCGCGTCGAGCCCATTGCCATCGACTACTACCGCGAGCATGTCGGCCCGGCTTGGCGCGCACTACCTGTTGGTGAGTGGTGGACCGTCGTCGACAAGAATCAGCCGATGTTCACCGCCAGCCATTTGTGCCCGAACGAAGTCATGGAGCGAGGCGTGGGGTCGAGCGCACTGGGGTATGCCTGGCACCGACGAGATGGCCACGCGGTTCCTGTATCAGTGCCAATGGCTGTGCGCGCGTTGTGATGCCGAAGAGGCGCACGTACTTGTGCTATTCGGCAATGATGTGAAGGCCGAAAACGGCGCCGACGATTTTGTCATCACCGAGCCTGCCATCTACCGTATCGTGCGAGATGTACGCTTCATCGAGCAGCTCGACGCATATGGCGAACGCTTCCTTTCCGAGTTCGTGCTGCCGGGGATTCCGCCTCCGGTGAAATCCGCACACAATAGGCGGAACATGAAAGCGAAACTCCATGAACGTGCAGGAAATGCAGTTGAAGAATGGCAACAACGGTGTGCTGAACACGCCGTCGCCAACGGTACCGACGAACTCGGCCGGCCCGTCGCCGAGGGGCCTGGCGATGAAGCTGGTCGAGGTGATGGCCTCAGTTGATCGCGTCGCGAAGAATGGCACGAACGTTTCGCAGGGCTATAAGTATGCCCAGGCCTCCGACATCTACGACGCGGTGCGCGGCGAACTCGCGCGGCGCTTCGTGTTGCCATGCCCGAATCCCACAAAGTGGGAGTTCTCCGAGCGCAAGACGAATGCTGGCGGCACGCTCACCATGTGCACGGTGCAGGGTACGCTCGATTTTGTTGATGCTGAGACCGGCGAGATAATGAGTCGGCCGATGTTCGGGCAGGGCAGCGATTCGCTCGACAAGGCCTCATATAAGGCCATGACGGGCGCGATGAAGAACGCGATTGTCAATCAGTTTCTCATACCCACTGGCGACGATCCGGAGAATGAGGGCAAGGTCAAGCCTCAATTGCCGCCGCCCGCTGGTCTGGCTGGCGTGAAGTCGAAGATGCCAATAACCACAGCCCCTCGAACTGGCGGCGCGGAGGCCGGCGCGGTCTTCCCGAACTACGGCAACCTCAAGGGTCAATCGATTCGCGGCGCGCCTCAGAAAGACCTCGAATTCTATGCCAATGGTGCGCGGCGGACACTTGCGGACCCGGCGAAGTCACGATTCCATGAACAAGAACGTGCATTGCTAGCGCAGCTCGGTGCCGAGCTCGCGAGCCAGACCGGCACCGACACCACCACGACCAGCTATAGCTCCAGCGGCGCCGGTGAGCCACCGCCACCCACTGACGACGACAGGCCATTCTGACATTCAAGGAGACTCAACTTGTATATCGAATCTCAACTCTTCATCCACCTCATCGTAGCAAAAGCTGACACTCGGCTTGCCGATGCAGAACTTGAATCATTGGCGCGCTACGTCATTCACGCCGAACAGATTTTCTCGAGAGTGGACAGTGAGGAATTCAAACGCCGCGATGAAGAACGCAAAGTGGCCATTCAACGGAGACAAACAGCCGTCATCGCGACGGCGAAGGCGTCGGAGGCAGAACAATGACCGACGCGCTAGCCATGACATACGAGGCGCAGCTTGCCGAGGCTGCGAGGACGGATCTTGGAGCGCGCCAGGTACTTGCTGACCTCTGGCTCGATCGCGGTCGCTACGACGTCGCAGCGCTGATGCGCGATTGGCTGCCGCGCGAGATGCCTGGCGCACCCGCAGTTAAGTGGCGGAAGCGCGTCAATAATATGACATCGGCTGAGAACTCGCAGATGAAGGACTGGGCAACGAAGTGGATCGCCATCGGCTTATCGACGCATCCAGCCGATCGACCGCTTGCCGAGGCGGCCATTCGCGCCTGCTATCGCCATTCTGGCATCGCCGAGCCAAAACGCATCATTTGGTGCCCAAGTCCCATTGTGGCTGCGCTGGCTGGACCAATCGCGCATACCATCCTTGCGCGATACGCGCGAGGTACTTCAGTGGCCAACTCAGGCAGTGCCGTGGGCGGTGCCGTGGACGGTGCCGTGCGCGATGCCGTGCGCGATGCCGTGGACGGTGCCGTGAGCGATGCCGTGGACGATGCCGTGAGCGGTGCCGTGCGCGATGCCGTGAGCGGTGCCGT
>WNFL01005560.1_pt1 | contig 27225 bp, 20 predicted proteins | sample 5400361 | NCBI WGS metagenome assembly WNFL01 (sample SAMN13153351, study PRJNA577476) | soil metagenome | isolation source: 40 cm soil on Douglas fir-dominated hillslope | place: USA:California | collected 2013-09-17
TCCGTGCCGCCCAGCGGTATCAATTGATCCCCGCCAGGCGCGCCAAATGGATCCGAATTAGTGGCAAAATTATAAACAATCGCAAACGCCGCTCCGGCTTGCGCCGCAAAATTGATTTTATCGGCAAAGGTGTTGCCGCCGCGTTGAATCAACGCGCCCCTGTTCGTCAGGCCTAACGAAATGGCATTGGTGGCGTCACCTACATCGACCAGTGGCAGGAGTGCTGTCGGTTCATCAGGATGCGGCCCTGTGCTCGGCAGGCAATCGATTGCCCGCAAGTCTTTTGGCACATTACCCACGACTTCGACTTTGAGACCGTTGTCGGGGATGCTTCGCACCGAAGTCGAAGCAAAGCTGATGTTAGTGGGCGGCGGGCGATTTACCCATCGCCGCGCCAGGTTCACCGCCATTCCAGCGTCGGGCACGCCATAGCCATCATTGTGGCTCACCCACAGGCCCGCGCCGTTGGTTCTCAAGTCGGGATCGGCGAAATCGAAATGGCGCGACGAGAAAATCAGAATCTGCTGCACGTCGCGATACGTCAGATTCGTATTGGCAGCCAGCATGAGGGCAACTACTCCGGAAATTTCCGGTGCAGCGGCCGACGTGCCGCTAAATCCTAATTGATTGAAGACATAATCGGACATGTCCTGAAAAGGCGGGAAGAAAAACAAAGGGTTGGCTCCTCGTGAACCGATTAAGTCAGTGGAAAGCAGGCCGTCGAGGCCGGTGTCACCGCTGGGCGCGCCGACGAGCATGCACGCGCCAGGCTCACTGTAACTGGCCACCCGGCCATCGATGCGCACTGCGGCTACACAAATGGCACGTGGGTCGGATGGATAACCATCATCATTGGCATTCGCGCCAGAAAGCCGATCATTGCCAGCCGACCGTACCATGACAACACCCCTGCCCTGCCGCCCGAAGGTGATGGCGTTGGAGATTCCAATGTCTTCGAGCGGGTTGATCGAGTTTTGCAGAAGACCGGCAAAACCCCAGCTATGATTTTGGACGGCCACTGTATTGGACTGATACTGATAAGCGTCCATCATTTGTTCGTCGGTGTTGCGAAGAAGATTTGGTCGGAAAATGACCCAACTTGCGAGATGGGCGCCGGGTGCTACGCCTACCATTCGGGCGTGGCCGAGCTCAGCGACTGCCAGACCGGCCACCTCTGTTCCATGGGCTGATGCGCTGCCGTTGCCAATCGGACCGGCGCTCGCGCCTGCAGTCGCAAAATTAAAATGTGGCGCACCCGCGACCCGGCTCGCCAGCTCTACGTGGACTAACTCGACGCCGGTATCCGCGGCGGCGATGGTAATCCCTTCGCCATGCGTAAATGGCCAGGCCGCCCGAACATTCAGGTCGGGCCCTTGTTGGCTCCCGTCCGCGTTGCGATGTTCCAAATTCCATTCGGCATCGTAGAAATAGTCAGCTGGCTTCGGCGCATAAGACCCGTGAAGGCTGAACATTTGCCTCATTTCAGGATAGCTCGCCACCACATCTGAGCGTGAGGCGAATGCGGCTGCTTCAGCCGCGGCGGTGATCGGGTCGGGCGCCTGAAAGATCGCCACAGTCGGCGATATCGAACGCGCAAGCGTCAGGTTGTGACCAGCGGCAATTTTTTGGACTTCAGTACCGGGCCTCACCTGGACCACGACCCGGCTGCCAATTTCCACGGCATTGGTGGAATCCATTTCAGGCCAGGCCTTAAGCCATTGTGGCGCATCGGTTGCGGCAGTCTTCCGTTCGCCTTCATCGAAGCTGAAAACGCGTGATTCAGGCAGCTTAAAATGGAATCGGTTAATCGAACTTTCGGGAGCGCCATGCATATGCGCCGCAGGTGTTCCAATACATAGGGCGACTGCGAGCACTAGAGACGGAAACCGGTTCATTGGCAGTTTGAACCTTACCAAATTGGACCAAAATCTCAAGTAAAAAGGACAAAACCGAACATTGGTAAACCCGGTAAATTCTGGGAAGAGACTGGCAATAAAAGCTCGCTGCAGCTTTGGAATGGAACTTTGGGTGTTGAAACCCAAAAAGTAATTCTTTAGGGTGGCCCCGACGGTTTTCGGTGGACCCATCAGACAAAACGCCCCTGAGACTTGGGATAAAAACAAAGATGAAAAATTATCGGACACAGTTGCTTCTGGTTTCGGGAATAATCGGCACACTGCTGATCGCCGGCTGCAATAAGAATTCCGCCGGCGGCGGCGATACGATACCCGTCGGCGAATTTGCCTCCTTGACCGGCAAGGAAGCAGCCTTCGGGAATTCTTCGCACAAAGGCACTCTCCTCGCCATCGAGGATGTAAATGCGGCGGGCGGCTTGTTGGGTAAAAAGCTTGAACTCTTTACCGAAGACACTCGATCGACGCCTGGCGAATCGGCGACTGTCGTGCGAAAACTTATCTCGCGCAATAAAGTTATTGCCATTTTAGGTGAAGTTGCTTCGGGCCGTTCGCTCGAGGGGGCATCGGTTTGTCAGCCGAACAAAGTTCCGATGATTTCGCCGTCATCCACTAAACCGGAGGTAACTGAAAAAGGAGAATACATTTTCCGCGTTTGTTTTATTGATCCGTTTCAGGGAAATGTCCTGGCTCGGTTCGCCACGAAAACTTTGAACGTGAAGAAGGTGGCGCTGATTGTTGATGCCGCGGCACCTTACAGCGTGGGGCTCGCCAGCAACTTTAAGGAGACGTTTGCCGGACTCGGGGGCACGGTAGCCATCGAACAAAAGTTCAGCAGCGGCGACAAAGATTTCAAAGCGCAGCTCACGGCGATAAAAGCTGCGAATCCGGAGGCTATTTTCGCGCCTTGTTATTATACCGAGGCGGCGTTGATAGTGCGGCAATCGAGGGAATTGGGCATCAATGTGCCGGTGTTCGGCGGCGACGGCTGGGAAGCGCCGGAACTTCTGGAAATCGGAGGCAAGGCAATGGAAGGCACTTATTACTCGACCCACTACTCGGCAGAAGACAAGGCGCCGCGGGTGCAGGAATTTGTCAAAAAATATCGCGCGCGGTGGAACGGTGAAACTCCTGATGCGATGTCTGCGCTCGGCTACGATTCCGCAATGGTGCTGGCTGATGCAGCGAAACGGGCGGGCACGGTGGAAGAACCGAAGCTTCGTGACGCCATTGCGGCGACCAAAGATTTTGAAGGAGTAACGGGAAAGACCACGCTCGATGCCAACCGCAACGCGACCAAGCCGGCGGTGATCATCACGGTCAAAGATGGAAAATTCAAATACGTCGAGACGATTAACCCCTGATCGGATCGCAGGGCCATAACGGCAAAGCCATGAGCGAATTTCTGCAACAGCTCATTAATGGACTTTCGCTCGGCGCGATTTACGCTCTCATCGCTCTCGGCTACACGATGGTTTATGGCGTGCTCCGGTTTATCAACTTCGCCCACAGCGACGTGTTTATGATCGGAGCATTTTCCGGATATTATCTCTCACGCCATTTTCCTCGTGAGACCTTCGGCTGGGAGCAATGGTAATTTGCGCAATCCTCGGAATTTTGATCGAGCGTTTCGCATACCGCCCGCTTCGCGATCATTCGAAGTTAAACGTGCTAATCACCGCGATTGGAGTTTCGTTGTTGCTTGAAAATGCCGGACAGTTTTTCTTTGGCGCTGCGCCGAAGGCTTTTCCGGTTTTGTTTCCGGTAAAATCATTCGTCTTCATGGGTGGCCTGGTTCTATCCAGCAATCAAATAGCGGTGTTTGTCGTGACAACGGTATTGTTGGTCAGCATGCGTTTCATCGTGTTGAAGACAAAGATCGGCACGGCCATGCGTGCGCTTTCATTCAACCCTATCGCATCGTCATTGGTCGGTATCAATAATGACGTTGTCATCTCCTTCACATTTGGGCTTGGGTCAGCATTGGCCGCCGCTGGTGGCATACTCTACTCACTTAACTATCAGGCAATCGATCCGCTAATGGGCATTCTGCCGGGACTGAAGGCCTTTGTCGCGGCGGTATTGGGCGGCATTGGCAACATACCAGGGGCAGCACTTGGCGGGGTGCTGCTGGGCGTCGTCGAAACGTTTGTGAATGGCAGCCGCTACTCGACCTATACGGACACGGACGCCATTGCCTTTGCGATTCTCATATTGATCTTGCTGTTCAAGCCGGCGGGGCTGCTCGGGAAGCTCCAAATTGAAAAAGTTTGAGATGCTGAAGCGCGCCAAAACGATGCTGCTCGCCTCGCTGGCAGTGATCTTTTTGATCTCTTTCTTTTCCGATCAGATCAATCCTTACTTTCTGGACATCATTACCGGCATCGGTATCAACATCATCCTGGCGGTCAGCCTCAATCTCATCAACGGATATACCGGACAGTTCTCGCTGGGCCACGCTGGGTTTATGGCCGTGGGCGCGTACACGTCGGCCTCCGTAACGATGAATTGGGGGCCGAAAATACTGCCTGCGTTAGGTGGTTCGAATAATGTCACGATTGCAGTGCTCTTCTTGTTCGCGTTGATCGCTGGCGGTTTGGTCGCTGCAATTGCCGGTCTTTTGGTTGGGGTCCCTTCACTACGGCTCAAGGGCGATTACCTGGCCATCGTCACACTCGGGTTTGGCGAAATTATTCGCGTCATTTTCCGGAACATGGATTCAGTTGGCGGCGCGCTTGGGCTGACGGGTATTCCGCCTTACACCAACTTCTTTTGGGTGTTCAGCGTCGCAGCGGTGACGATCTATGTTGTGACGTGCATGGTGAATTCCACATATGGCCGTGGATTTATTGCCGTCCATGATGATGAGGTCGCTGCCGAGGCAATGGGCCTGAATGCGACGAAGTACAAAATCATTGCGTTTATCATCGGAGCATTTTTTGCGGGAACCGCAGGCGGAATTTATAGTCACTTCAAACTGTCGATCGATCCGAAAGGGTTTGATTTCATTAAATCGATCGAGATCGTGGTCATGGTCATTCTGGGTTGAATGCGCGGCAATTCTGCTTACGATTCTGCGGGAAGTGCGGAGACCAGTGGCGCAATATCGAATGATGCTCTACTCGCTGCTGCTGATTGTATTGATGTTAACGCGTCCGAAGGGTTTGTTCACGCCGCGCAAAAAGGCGCTGGCCGAACGAAAAACCACATGAGCGCCGGCGACAATGAAGTGTTGCTGGAGTTGAAGGCCTGCACCATCCGGTTCGGCGGGTTGACCGCCGTATCCAGCCTGGACCTCAAAATTCATGAGCACGAACTTGTGGGCCTGATTGGGCCGAACGGCGCAGGCAAAACGACCGTTTTTAATCTCATCACCGGCGTCTATTCTCCGACCGAGGGCACCATTGAATTAGGCGGAAACTCGATTGCGGGCAAAAAACCGTATCAAATCACCGGCAAAGGCATTGCTCGCACATTCCAAAATATCCGTCTTTTTCCATCGCTAAGTGTCTTCGACAATGTTCGGGTTGCCTTCCATCTGCATCTGAAGACCGGAATTACCAGCACGCTGGGCCGCAGCCCGGGTTTCTTTCGCGAGGAAAAGGACATCGGTACGCAAGTGATGGAGATGCTCGATATTTTTCGGCTTGGTAAACATCGCGACACGTTCGCCAAGAGTTTGCCGTACGGAGATCAACGGCGGCTTGAGATCGTTCGTGCTCTGGCGACCCGGCCCCGGCTGTTGCTGTTGGACGAGCCGGCGGCGGGAATGAACCCGAGCGAAAAAACGGAACTGATGAAACTGATTCGATTCATCAAAGATAAGTACCAGATTGCCGTGCTGTTGGTGGAACACGACATGCAGGTGGTGATGGGCATTTGCGAACGGATTGCCGTTCTCGATTATGGTGTGAAAATCGCGGAAGGAACGCCAGCCGAGGTGCGAAAAAATCCCAAGGTCATCGAGGCCTACCTGGGCCAGGAAACTGCAGCCTGAGAATCATCGTGCTGGAAATCAAAAATTTATCTGTCAATTACGGGGTCATTTCGGCGCTGCAGGAAATTTCTCTGACGGTCCAACAAGGCAGCATCGTCACGCTTATCGGGGCCAATGGAGCGGGCAAAACGACTACTTTGAAAGCGATCTCCGGGCTGCTCAAAGCGCGGGGCGGCGAGATCCTTTATCAGGGACGCAACATCGCGAACCTGCCGCCGCACCAAATCGTCAGGCTTGGAATTTCTCATGTTCCGGAAGGACGCATGATTTTTGCGAACCTGACGGTGATGGAAAACCTGATGATGGGCGCCTACCTGCAAACGGATAAAACAGTTATCACGCGCGAATTAGATTACGTGCTGGCCACGTTCCCGCGGTTGAAGGAGCGGCAAAAGCAAATCGCCGGCACGCTTTCCGGAGGTGAACAACAAATGCTGGCTATTGGCCGGGCGCTAATGAGCACACCCAAGTTTCTGATGCTGGATGAACCCTCACTGGGCCTCGCGCCATTACTGGTTAAGACGATCTTCGAGAAGATTGTTGAGATCAACCGGCAGCATGGCATCACGATCCTGCTGGTCGAACAAAACGCCAATCTGGCGCTCGAAATCTCCCACTACGGATATGTGCTCGAAACTGGCCGGATCACGCTGCAAAACGAATCAGCCGCACTGCGCCAGGACCCACAAATTCGAAGCGCCTATCTCGGAGGCTAAAAAGTCTTTTATCTTTCTATGAGTGCCGCCAATCAAACACGCCGGCAGTTCGCCAGCGACAATTACGCCGGAATTTGTCCCGAAGCGTTCGCAGCCATGGTCGAAGCCAATCATGGTCACGAAGTCAGCTATGGCAACGACAAGTGGACAGAAAAAGCTTCCAACTTGATTCGAGACATTTTCGAGACCCGCTGCGAAATTTTCTTCGTTTTCAATGGCACATCGGCCAACTCGCTTTCGCTCGCATCGCTCTGTCAATCTTATCACAGCATCCTTTGTCACGAACTCGCGCACGTCGAAGTCGCCGAGTGCGGAGCGCCTGAATTCTTTGCGAACGGCACAAAAGTGCTTTTGCTGGATGGTGAGGCAGGCAAGATCGATCCTCAGTCCATCGAGCGAGCGGTGCTTAAACGCACCGATATCCATTACCCGAAGCCGCGAGCGCTCAGCATTACTCAGGCGACCGAGGTCGGCACCCTGTATTCGCTCGACGAGCTGCGGGCGGTGAAAGAAACAGCAAAGCGCTTCAACCTGCGCATTCAGATGGATGGCGCCAGGTTCGCCAACGCAGTCGCCGGACTTGGAGTGTCGCCGAAAGAGCTAACGTGGGAAGCAGGAATCGATGTGCTGTGTTTCGGTGGAACCAAGAACGGAATTGCGATCGGAGAGGCAGTGGTCTTTTTCAATCACGAGTTGGCGAAGGAATTTGATTATCGCTGCAAACAAGGCGGCCAGCTCGCTTCAAAGATGCGGTTTCTCTCGGCACCCTGGGTGGGGATGCTGCAGGACGGCGCCTGGCTGCGCCATGCAAAACATGCCAACGAAATGGCGTCTCGCCTGGAGGAAGGGTTGCGACGCATTGCGCAAATCCAGATCAATTATCCCGTCCAGAGCAACGCTGTCTTCGCAAAGATGCCGCCCAAACTCGTTCAAGGGATGCATAACCGCGGGTGGAAGTTTTATACCGGAGTGGTAACGCCGGATGAATCGCGGTTAATGTGCAGTTGGGATACCACAGTGGAGGATGTGGACGGGTTCATCAAAGACGCGACGATTCTTGCGGTCGAATAAACAGACGTCGGGGATCACGCCGCCCTGGCTTCAACTCCGGCCATCAGCCGCATGAGGTTCGGCTGGGAGAATTCCGATCGGTCCAGCATGCCTGCAACCGTTCCTTGCCGCATGACAAGAATGCGGCGACTGAGATTCATAACTTCGGGCAGTTCTGAAGAGATTGCCAACACAGCCAGACCCTGACACGCCAACTCATCGAGCAGGTGATGGATTTCGGCCTTTGCGCCGACATCGACACCACGCGTCGGTTCATCAACAATCAATATCCCGCATTCGCGCGCAAGCCATTTGGCGAGGGCTATCTTTTGCTGGTTTCCACCGCTTAGTCCGGCAATCGAGCTTTCCTGCGATGGAGTTTTAACGCGCAGCCGTTCGATATAACGTTTGGTCAAAGCGCGTTCTTCGCCGCGCCGAACCCAACCAGCAGTGCTCAGGCGGCGCAGGACTGCCAAAGAAGTGTTTTCGCGGCAATTCATCATTAACACAAGGGCCAATCGCTTCCTGTCTTCCGGAAGCAATCCAATTCCCGCGCGCAAGGCCGCCGTCACGGAGCCGAGGCGCAATTCTTTGCCTCGAACAAAAATTCTTCCTGTGGCGGCATCATCGAGGCCGAAAATCGCCTGGGCGATCTCGCTACGACCAGCACCGACAAGGCCGGCCATGCCAAGTATTTCTCCGCTTCGCAGAGTAAAACTCACTCCGGAAAATTTTCCCGGAGAACTCAAGTTTTCGACGCGCAAAACCTCTTCGCCAAGCTGCTTCTGCAGGTGTTGGGAGGTGTATTGGGTGACTTCTCGACCGACCATTTGGTGGATGACCCGATCAGGATTCGAATCAGTGATCTTTTCGGTGGCGACGTGTTCCCCGTCTCGAAGAACAGTGACCATATCACATAACCGGAAAATCTCTTCCAGGCGGTGCGACACGTATATAACGGTGATGCCGCGCTGCTTTAATTTCCCAAGCAACTCGAAGAGATGCTCGCTCTCACGAACCGACAGAGAACTGGTCGGCTCGTCCATGACGATTACCTGCGCGCGCGTGCCCAGCGCAGCAGCGATTTGGACCATTTGCTCCTGGCCGGTGGAAAGCGCGGAGATTGGCTGATCGACTTCGAGCGGGGCCTCGATTTCTGCCAACATCGCCGTGGCTTGCTCGCGCATTCGGCGACGATCCAGCCAGCCCATTCGACCGGGCAAATCACCCAGACACAAGTTTTCGGCGATTGTGAGGTTGGGACAAAACGCCAATTCCTGGTGGACCATGGCGATTCCCAGCTTTCGCGCAGCCAGAGGAGTCGCCGCACGGACCAGATTGCCGTCGAGGCAGATTTCGCCTTCGTCGGCTACATAAACGCCAGCCAGGATCTTTCCGAGTGTGCTTTTTCCAGCTCCGTTTTCGCCAATCAACGCATGACAAGCACCGCGCTGGATTTCAAAGGAAACTTTGTTCAGGGCCAGGACGCCCGGAAAACGCTTGGTAATCTCGCGGAACGTCAGAAAACTCATGGCAGCGCTTTCTGGTTACGTTGTGTTCCGGCAATCTTATTTCGGCAGCCACTTCTCCCAATTTTTCGCAAATTCATCCGCTTTCTCCTTAGGCACCGGCACGAGCGGACTGACGTCTTTGACGCTTGGCGGATTCTTTTTCAAATGCACTTTGTTGAACAGATGTTCTACTGAGCGATAACCCCATTCGAAGCACTGCTGCGCAAGCAACAATTGGACGTGACCACTGCGCAGATAGTTTAGCTCAGGCGGCAAGGCATCCACCGCGACACATTTGACGGTTCCGGGCTGCCATTTAAGGGCATTATCCGTGAACAGCGGCCAACCACCTATCATCGCCCAGCCGGAGATGTCTGGGTTCGCCTGCATGACTTGCTCGACTTTGGCAGCGGCATCCTGCGGGGTTTCTTTGTGATAATATGTGTCGCGAATTTTTATGCCCGGGTATTTTTTTGCGGCAATCCTGACGCCCTCGGCCCGTTTCTGCAGGTTCGGCGCGTTTTGGTTGCCGGCAAGGATCGCGACCACGCCGTTTCCGCCCATTATTTTTGCCAATTCATCCATCACCTGTTCGCCGCATTTAACATCGTCCACACCGAAGGTGACGAATCGTTTGCTCGCCGGAGCGTCGGAATCGAATGTGGCGACCGGAACCCCATTTTTTACTGCTGAATTGATGGCGTCGGTCAGCTTATTAGCATCGGAACAACTGACGGCAATGCCGTCGGCTCCGGCCAAGACCAGTTGCTCGATGGCTTCGGCTTGTTTTTGAGCGTCTTCTTCGTTTGGGGTTCGCCAATCGATTTTGATTTTAAGATGGTTTTTCTCGGACAAGTCTTTGGCTGCGGCTTCAGCGCCAACGCGAGCGGCTTGAAACACCGGGTTATTTTGTGATTTGGCGACCAGGCCGAACGTGTAGGAGTCTTTAGCGACGGCCGGTGCAGTGAAGAGGAGTAGAGCGCCAAAAGAGATCAGGGGCAGAATTGTTTTCATGTGCGAGTTATTTGTGAAATCCTTACGGGCAGCGGTTTGAAGAGCAAGCTCTGTTTCTGAGCGGCTCAGCCTCCCGACCCACTCAGACGCCGGCGGGCCACCCACGAGTTCAGTTGATCCAGTACAACCGCGACCACGACTACCGCGCCGATAATAATCTGGCTGTAATTCTGATCGATGCCCAGAATCACAATGCCGCTGCTGATCATTTGGATGACCAACGCGCCCAGCAACGCTCCAAGCGCGGAACCCTTGCCGCCGGACAAGCTCGCGCCGCCGACAACTGCTGCCGCGATGACGTTCAATTCGTAACCCTGTCCATCGCCTGAGGTCGCCCCACCGTAGTAGCCCAGTGAAAGCAGCGCTGCAATTCCAGCGCTCAGGCCGGAAAATAAATAGACGCTGAGCTTTATCCGCTCGACCGAAAGTCCGCTGAATCGGCTCGCAACTTCGTTTCCCCCGATTGCGTAAATTCGCCGCCCCGCGGCCAGGCGTGAAAGGTAAATGCCCCCCGCCAACGCAACGAGCACCATGACGCCGAGCGGCACAATGCTCAGGCCTTCGTTGCCCGCTTCCCACCTGACGAGTTCCCGAAAGCTTTGCGGAAAGCCGCCGACTGATTGGCCCTTGGTCACGACAAAGGCGATGCCCCGAAAAATCGCCATCGTGCCCAGCGTAATGATGAATGGATGCACCTTGAGCGCAACAATCATACCGCCATTCAGGAAACCGCAGAATATTGCGACGCCGAGACACGCCAACATGCCTAGCGGCACGCTCAGCCAGCCTGGCACGCTGGCCAAGCTGCCCTCGGGCCCATACGCGTGAAAGACCATTGCGGCCAGGACGGAAGCAAGGGCCTAAACTGCGCCGACCGAAAGATCGATCCCACCTGAAACAATTACAAATGTCATTCCCACAGCCATGATAGCAATGAAACTGGTGTCCTTCGCAAGTTGCGCCAGATTTTGGACGTTTAGGAATTTGTTTTTCGTCACCGCCAGCGCCTCCTGTTCTCCCTGAGCATTGGCGCGAAACACACGCTGGCGGCCACCTTGAGCATTGGTTTCGAATAGCGGCACCTTGACCGACCCGCCAAAGATGGCGAGGAGCGATCCCAAAAAGAAAATAACCACCAACAAACCGCTCTCCTGAAACCGCGCTCGGCCAGCGGGTGTGGCGGTGGATGCCGATTTCTGGTCTGCGCTCATCGCGGCGTGACGCTAACAAACGCTGACGCCTAATCGAAGGGAAGCGAACTTTGCAGATTCATTCTTTATAAATCGATCGCTACGACTTCATGATCCAGGATCGACGGAATTACGAAATTCAAATGCGCGCCCGATCGATGAATTCGTACATTTCGATCGGCGGCGAGCAATCGAACGCGTTTTGCTTTCGCACCTTTTGGAAGCCTCAGCCGGACTTTTTGCTCGCCCACTGAAATCAATTCGCGAATTGGACCTTTCATCATCATGGGATTAGTCAAATTCACAAGGTGCACCGTTAGCGATGATTGTTGACGCCACACCGTTACGTCGAGAATTCCAGGTCCGTTGACGCTAACAATTGGGTCTTCATTGGTTGCCCAGACGACGGCATTTTTTAGGATCTTGAGATGATCAGGCGCAAGAACCTCCCAAAACGTGCGGTCGATGTCTCCGGGGAAATAAACAATCCGACCAGATCCCAGCTCGTGCAAATACACTTGCGGCACGTTGGTTTTCGAAACTCGCGGATAGACTTTCTCCATTGGGAGATCGGGATATGACGGAATCAAAGTAAGCGGCGATTGGCCGAATGCGCGGTTTGCCTCGACCGCGACACGTCTCACTGAATTAATGACGCGGCTCGCTTCTTCCAGCCCCGCCAGTAGGGGGTGTCGTGTGCCATTGCGATCGGTTTCGAGCCGCAGGTATGAATTCTGCATCGGCCCTTCAATCTGCCCGCTGAACCGAACGCCAAGCAGCTCCGCCAGGCCGAAATTCGTTCGCCTTTCTCCCCACTCATTATAAAGACTGGTTTCGTATGTGGCGATTATGCTGCCGCCCCTTTCAACGAATTTGCGAAGCTGCCCGCATTGTGCGTCCGACAGAGCAGCGATGTTCGGCAAAATAAGCGTCTTCAAGGAATCTATCTGCGCGGGACCAAGCATTCGATCGTGCACCATTTCGAATTGAATACGGCTCTCAATTAAAGCCTGATACCATCCAAGGGCAAAATCCTCGACTTTCGGGTCGTGGAACCACGCCGTCTGCTGCGAATAAACCAGACCAACCCGGGCTAGCGGAGCTTCATTTCGCAAATACTTTTCCCAGCGCGCATAGCGCTGATACGTCTCCTCAACCGGTCTTAGCCATCGGTGATCGTGCAAAACGCCGGAGAACTTGGTGAACCACGGGCGCATTCCGTTGGCAACACCTTCAGCAACCCAGAGCCGGATTTCGGCGGGGTCCTGCACGCTGTCCTTCCAACGGTAAGGTTCTTCCACTCCGACGCTGAAGATGCCGACGATTGGCTTTTTACCCATGGCGGCTCGATACTCCTTCGCGTTTTTGCCATTAGCCCACGGGGGAGTCAGGCCACGGCGAGCCTGGCGGTCGGCGATAAGCGTCGGTGCCAGTTCACCAATGCGCTGCATGTCCAATGTGCTTGTCGCGCCGCCGCCGGTATTGGGGATCACACATGAATCGGCATTGATTCTTCGCACTGCTTCGTCCCAATGCCGCCAAAGCTCGAAAAGTCGCTGCTGGCGCCACAAGATATAAGCGCGACGCGCAGGATCCTGCGGATTTGTCGTGAGTGGGAGGTCGTGACCAGTTGCCGTTTGGAAGTTTTTGCGGCAATGCGCGCAATAACACATCCCTGACCCGTCCCATCGATTAATAAAAATCCCGTCAACCTTATAGTCTGACATGATCTCCCGCTTCACTTCGGTCATGAACTCAAAATTATAAGGCCCAAGAGCGCAAGTAACCCACATCTCGGGTGATGCCCAATGGCGTCGCGATTTGCCGTCTGCATCCGCCGCAATCCAATCCGGGTGGGCGGCCTGCATATCGTCGTACGTTGCATGAGGATCCGTTCGAGCGATTACGACCATGTCCAATTTTCGGCAACCGGCCACCAGTTCACCGAACGCGTCCCGATCGCCGAGCCAGGCACTGCGATGATGGAATGGAATTTTCGTCGGGTAGTAGGCGACACAACCGCCAGCACTGAGACAGACTGCATCCGACCGAGTGCGTTTGAAGTAATCGAGCCAGAATCGAAGATCAAAGGTCCCCGGATCATCCTCGACCAGCGTGAGTTGCGCCCAACGCATTGGCTTATTGATCCAACTGGGGGTTGAGGGCGCCCCGGTCCAAATCTCCGCATTACAATTTCCTGCCCACAAAAACTCGCTTAGCGCTGCCGTTCCGCCAGCCACGGTCACAGATTTGATGAAGCTGCGCCGGTTCATGTGGTTTCCACTTGAAAAATTATTAAGTTAGGCCTTTTTGGCTTCTCGGACGGCACGCCCCGCGGCTGACAGATTCGCCAGTTGCATTTCGGAGTACTTGCGCGAGAGGATCAATCCGTCGGCATTCGCTTTTAGAGCAGCGGCGACTGCAGCGTAGGTATCGTCCGGAGATGCTTTGCGGCTGTTCTTGCCGGTCGGAATGCCAATGTCGATTCCCGGAAGGATTTTGCACTTGCCTTGAACACCATCGAGAGCCCGTTTTGTTTCGCGGAAAATGTAATCGGGCGAAAGCCCAGCGTTTGCCAATTGGTCGAGCTTGGCTTCCTGGCCGTAGTTGAGTAAGTGATTATTGAATTGAAGCAGTTCTTCTTTTGGAACGTCGCGAAAAACAGTCGAGCCTACATTGCGTATGAAGTTGGCATAGCGTTCACCACCGCAATTGTTATAGACGACAATCTTGAGAAAGTCGGCTTTGGTGGCGAGATCCGCATAGCTGCGTGTTGCGCGAAAGACAGGGTTGAACGAGTTCACGTGCTCCACGTGAAAACCAACCTGAAGACCCGGCCGGACACGCTTCACCGCGGCGTTTACCTCGGCAAGAACCTCATGTTTTGCAGCATCAAATAGCCGATCCCATGCAATGATCTCCGGCCATTCCACAAGTAAACGCCAGAATTCAACGAAATAACCGTCGGTTGGCCGTTCTCCTTTCAGCGCCGCCTGAACAAACTTGTCGAGCTTTCGGTAGCCCTCCTGTGCTCGCCCGAAATCGATGCCCCGATCTTTTGCCGCGCGCTGGTGGTACTCACAAAAGCAGGTTACGCGGGATGAAGCGATGCTTTGAGCATGGCTGGCGCCCAGTGCGTTCAGCAGCGGACCATTGCGCTCATTGAAGAAGAGGATCCCATCGATGGCATATGACGTGCAGAGGTCAGTTGCAAGCCCGGTCCAAAAGGCGCGCACGTCCGGATGGCACAAGCACAAGGTCCCAGTGCGACGGCCCTGGAGATCAACTTCAGCGACGTTCTTTACTCCAGGGATTTCTGAGCGAAACACATCCTCGATCGAGCAGATAACCCGCATGCCCCTTTTTTTTGCCGCCGGAAGGACATTCGCGACGATGTCCAAATCACCATGGTCAGGCGCCCGAGTATCCTTCAGGATTGTATCGCGATAGAACGCTGGATGTGGGGTCGCGAAGTTACCGCCATGGAAACTTTTCTCATCCGATTCCTGGCTACCGTGGTCGGGAAAAGGATAGCCGGGGATTTGCCGCCCGCCCAATCCTCGGCCATAAGTAAATGTGGTGAGGTAAATCGTGTCTATGGCGCCGCGCTCTTGCAGTATATCGAGCACTTTTTCCGTTCCTTCATCGACGAAGGAAATTGACCCGACCTGGACGCCGAAAGACCTGCGCGCAACGGCTTGTTCGGCGGAATCGGCGCCCTCAAGCGGCCCGCCCAATCCAGCCAGCGCCATGGCCGCCGCACCGGTTTTGAGAAAGTCTCGACGATGGAGATACGAGGCCATTTTATCGGATTTCATATCGTACTCAGTCGCAGCAGTGAAACGCTGACGTATCTGGTCAAAGATGGTCAGGCCGCGACCGTTGTAATATCTGCCGCCCGCGTTACAGCAATTTCTCCAATTCACTGAGCAACTGATCAAAGAGCGCCATGGCGTCTTCGATCGGTTTTGGAGTGGTCATGTCAACCCCGGCCACCTTTAACATATCGATGGCATACATGCTGTTGCCGGCTTTCAGGAATTTCATCCATTGCTCGCGGGCGCCGGCTTCATTGCTCATGATGTGTTTGGCGATGGCGGCAGCAGCGCAATAGCTGTCTGCGTAGCGGTAAACATAATAACTCCGGTAATAGTGAGGAATACGCAAACCCTCGACATCGAGTGGCGAGTCGATTACGAAGTCCGGACCGTAATAGCGCTCGTATTGTTCATGGCAGAGTTTCATCAAGCCCTCTGCCGTAATCGGTTCGCCTTTTTCGGCGAGTGTATGCACAGCGTGATCGAACTCGGCAAATTGTGTCTGGCGGAAAATTGTGCCGCGCATGTCTTCGAGCATCTGGTTGATGAGGAATGCCCGTTCCTTCGAATCTTTCGTCTGATCCAGCATGAAGCGCTTGAAGACAATTTCCCCGGCGGTGGATGCGACTTCTGCGGTGAACATCGGGTAACCAGAGTAAACTGGCGGCTGGCTGTGTTGCGCGAAATAGCTTTGGCAGGCGTGGCCGAGTTCGTGCGCCACAGTTGAGACATCATTGAAACGGCCTTTGAAATTCAAGAGGACGTAAGGCGCGGAAAGGTAACTGCCGGCGTTATACGCACCGCTGCGTTTTCCTTTGTTTTCGAATACATCAATCCAGCGGGACTCAAACGCCTGCTTCATGACGTTGACGTAGTCTTCTCCAAACGGCTTCACTCCAGTGAGCACGAGCTGGCGCGCTTCATCGAACGAATAATGGCGCTCGGGAACGTCCACCAGGTTTACGTAAAGATCGTAGAAATGAATGTTATCGAGCTTGAGGACGCGCTTTTTCAGAGCCACATAGCGATGCAGAAGCTGCCGATGATCGTTCACCGTTTTGACGAGGTTGTCATAAACGCTATCCGGCAAATTCTCTGCGTCCAGAGCGCCTGCAAGGCTGGTGGGATATTTCCGGGCTTTGGCGTAAAACCAATCGCGCTCCATAGCGCCGGCAAGGGTTGCCGAAACCGTGCTTTTTACGTCCAGAAAACTTCCCATCAATGCTTCGAAAGCGGCACGGCGGTAGTCCCGATTTTTCGATTGCAAGGCCGCCGTGTACGAGGAACTGGTGATTTCCACGTCCTTCCCTTCAGGATCTTTTACGGTCCGCCAGCGCAATTCCGTATTGCTGAGCAAGCCGAAGACATCGGAAGTGGCATCGGTGGCTTTGCTCGACATGGCGAGCAATTCTTCTTCGCGCGAGGAAAGTATATGAGCTTTCGATCGCAGCAAGTCGTCGATATAATGCTGGTAAACCTGGAGATCCGGCTGCTTGAGCCAATCCCGCAGTTTGTCCTCGGGAATTTTCAGAAGTTCCGGTTGGAACCATGAAGAACTCTCGCCCCATTTGACGCCGAGAGTTTGGGCTCGCTGATATTGCCCTTGATTCGCGGAGACCCGCATATCTTCATCGCGCCGCAGCGACGTGAAGCCAGCGACTTTTTCGAGCTGAATATTGATTTGGTCACGGAGCTTCAAAGCGTCGAGCAGGGACTTGGCCGAATCACCGACCTTGCCGGATTTCGCGGCAAAATCGTTGATCATACCTTCCACCTTTTTGTAATCCGCGTCCCAGTCTTGCTGACTGGCGTACATTTTGGACAGGTCCCACTTGTATTTATCTTCGATGGCGGAACGCTCGAGAGTCGAAGTTGTCGGATCAGTCGCCGCAATCAAGGAACCAGACATAATCAGGAGGAAAGGAAAACAAGAACGACTTAAGACCTGAGGCAGGCCGTTGTAGTTTCGCATGTCGCGAATTTACACCAAAGCGCCATGATTGAAAGGGAAGATCCGGATGCGGATTTTCCGATGGATAAAGACGCTTTGATCCCGTGTTTTGGGACACAACGACGAATCATGGGCTTTTGCCAACTTTGCGCTGGGCGGCTTCAGCGGCGGCTTCAATTTCGAATTGGTTTCGCTGCGCGACAAAAAATGCTGTCATGTCTTCCAGCGATGGCGCGTTTGGAAGAATGTGCTTGTAGCCCTCGTCATCTGTCTGAGGCCTGCCACTACAAAGGCGCGTGAGAGCAATAGTAAATTGACCCTCAATTCCAGCTTCTCGAAACGCCTGGCTAAAGTCGCGCATCGAAAACTTTTGGTTATGCATTAAAAAATAAAGATCGAGCCAATCTCGAGTCTTGGAACGAATTGCTGATACCAGGCATTTCGTTTTGAACAATTCACTGAGGGTAGCAACCCGAGGTCGAGCAACCGAAGGATTTGCAAGAATTTTCACCATCGGTGGATCGGGTGCAAAAAATGAAACTTTAACTGCTTCATTGACCAGAAAATCCTGCTGAAAATCACGCAAATCCAAAGGTGAGTCCAGGAACTGTTGAACCGCGGCTTCATCGTCATCCGCAGTGAATTGAAACCCTGCTTCGGCAGCGATGTGTCGCAGAGCGTCCAACCGCTTACCTGGCAAACGGCCGGAAGGAAATGCAAAATCGAGATCTTCGCTAAGTCTGTGGCCCAAATGCAATGCAATCGCAGTGCCGCCGACCAAAATAAACCCTTCGAGCGCCGGTTGATCCTTTAAGAAATTCCAAACGCGCTCAGTGTTCGGCGGCAACACGCAAAAACCCCTCCTCTATATTGGCCAGAATGCGTTGGACGGGAGCGCGCGCCCGCCGGAATTCGGGCGTGTCATCGCCTCCCAATTCGGCCCATTCCCGCCGAACTCGATCCAATCCAAATTCGACGGCTATATCGAGAATTCGATCGAACCGGGGTCGCAAAAGAGCGCAACGGATCCGTACGCTATCGTTGGCGTCCGGATTCGACCAGACGAGTCCCGGATGTCTTTGCCAAAATTCTCGATGCCCTTCGGCCATGGCCGCATAATAAGCCGCTTCTTCAGTTGCCGCAATCCGCTAAACCAATTGATACGACCCGCTTGGCTGTACGGAAATACAAACCGTAATCTGATTAGGCGGCTCATATAGCCGTGGCGATGGCGTCGCCCATTTCGGCGGTGCCAACTTTTCTTGCCTCTCGGCTGGCGGGATTGAATATATCTCCGGTTTGATTCCCGTTGGCAATGACCTTACCCACGGCCAACAAGATCGCATCGTGGGCATCATGACGGTTGAAACTGTATTGCAGCATCAATGCAACGGAGAGAATTTGTGCGATTGGATTGGCGAGTCCCTTGCCGGCGATATCCGGAGCTGTGCCGCCGGCTGGTTCGTAGAGGCCAAAATATCGGTCTCCTCGCGCAGCCCCCAGGCTCGCGCTGGGCAGCATTCCCAATGAGCCTGCCAATGCGGCGGCCTCATCGCTCAAAATGTCGCCGAACATATTTTCGCACAGCACGACATCAAACTGTGAAGGCTTGAGCATCAACTGCATCGCGGCGTTGTCCACGAGCATATGTTCTAATTCCACCCCCGGATACTGCTTCGCGATTTTCGTCACCACCTCGCGCCAGAGAACGCCGTTCTCGAGCACATTCGCCTTGTCGATGCTCGTCACTTTGGGGCGGCGGGAACCAACGGTTTTTGCGCGTTCTTCGGCGGAACGAAATGCCACGTGGGCGACTCGCTCAATTTCCGACGTTGTGTACACCATGGTGTCGATGGCGCGCCTTTGGCCGTTGCCGAGATCCTCCGTAGTCTTCGGCGCGCCGAAATATAGGCCGCCGGTCAATTCGCGAACGACGAGGATATTAATGCCTTCACCGTGACGTTCTTTGACGAGGGGACAGGCATGGGCCAGTTCTCTCCATAAAATGACCGGGCGCAGGTTGGCGAAAAGCTGAAACTCCCGCCGCAACCGCAGCAATGCCGCGCGTTCGGGGCGTTTATCTTTCGGAACAGTAGGATCGCGCTCAGGCAAGCCGACCGAGCCAAATAAAATGGCTTCAGACTTCCGGCAAAGGTCAAGGGTGGAATCAGGCAATGCATCACCGCCAGCATCGATTCCAGCCCAACCAACAGGCGCTTCCGTAATTTTAAACCCGACGGAGAATTTCTTTTCAACCGCTCGCAACACCTTGATGGCTTCTCGCATCACTTCGGGGCCGATGCCATCACCGGCCAAAGCGGCGATATTAAACGTCTCTGAGTTCATATCGCGCGGAGGTTACAAACATGACCTTTGCGAGTAGAGAAGAATTTACCTGACCGCTCCCCGTCATGTCTGCGGTGAAATGCAACCTTCGCAAGGCCGTGAGGTTTACCTCCGGCCATTGAAAGCTGCCGGATAACAAATTAAGGCACGGAAGCCGCTTTATTCTTCACAGAGCTTTCGCCAAACGCATAGAGCGCGGACCTAGTACGCAAATAAAATTTGTCGCCAGCCAAAGCCGGCGAGGCGTAGATGCGTTCGCCGAATAGCGATTGGTGGAGAATTTCGGGCTTGTCGCCACCGGCCTTTACCACGGTGAATTTCCCGTTGAGGGATGCGAGATAGATTCGGCCATCCGCGGCCACGGGGGACGAATAGTAATAGCCGTCAGCATTCAAACGTTCCTGCAGGTAATATGGGTTGCCGCTTTTAGCATCCCATGAAGAAAGCATTCCACCGTTTTTTACGCAGTAAATCCGGCCGTCGTAAAGGAGTGGCGAGGCTATATAAGGCAGTCCGCGTGTGGCTTTCCAGGCGATGTGGGTTTTGGAGATGTTGCCGTGGCCGCCCGGTTTTACAGCCAGCATCACATTTTCACCTTTGGCCAGAGAAGCCAGCAACTTATCGTAGTCGCCTTTGTCAATTTTTCCATCATGGTTAAGATCCAGGCCCCGGTAATAGTCACGGCTGGCATCATCAAATTCATCCAGCGTAATTACGCCATCTTTGTTTTTGTCGTGTTTTTCGAGGAATTGATCCCAGGACGGCCAGGGATCGTCGGCTTTGCCATCGGTCCATGCGGCAAAATAAAGCAAACCTTCGCCAGCCACTGGCGTAGTGCAAGCGAAGCCTGTGACACCCTCGACCATCCAATCTTCCTGGCCGGATTTAAGCGCATAGCCCTTCAAGCGAAGCGACCCCGGCACGACCACTTCGTCAACGTCGGCGTTTTTCCATGTGATCGGTGTGCCGAAACTACCATAAGAATCCGGCCGCGGAGTTTCCCATGCTTTTTTACCCGTGTGCAAATCGACTGCGAGAAGAGATGAGTCCTCTTCGCGATCGCGAGCTACCACGACCAGGTTGCTTCCGATCAACGGGGAGGTGGCGGTTCCGTAACTGCCAAGGCTAATCGCAACGGGCAACGGATAACGCCATTGCTCAGTTCCTTTTCGATCGTAGCAGATTAGGCCGAACGAGCCGAAGTAACTCACCACTCGTTCGCCGTCGGTCGAGGGGGTGGACGCGGCAGGGCTGCTTTCGGTGCCGTGATACATCTCCAGTTTGTCGGGTCTCAATCCACGAGACCAAAGAAGCTTGCCGTCTTCCCGCTGGTAACAACGCGTTTGCAGCTCCTTCTCGGCGTATGTGGTGAGGAATATGTGGTCATCCCAAATGCATGGAGATGATGGCGACCAGGGAACCTCCGTTTTCCACGCCACATTATTGGTCGGTCCTATATTTACGGGTGGTTTTGCATCAGCGGAAACGCCGGAACTGTTTGACCCGCGAAAGGCCGGCCAGGAAGGCGGCGCGCTGTGGGCCGCAAAAACGGAAGCCGCTCCAACCGCGCAAAGCAATAGGAATTTCATAGAATGGGTGAGTTGTGTGAACGAGAGTAAGGCAGAAACTCGAGGCGGGCAACGCTTAGATTGTAAATTCGCCGACCTCGTGGTGAAGGCTGCAATGTATGATATAAATTGCCGATCGCTACCGTAACCCGCGGTAATTTTTCCTGCTGTACAAGGTGGGCCGATGCGCAACCAAGCGTCCCGGCCGCGAGATCAACAACAATAGGCAACAATTATGCACAAGTACACATTTACTCGATTGATAGCGGCAAAAGGTTCGGCCGTCGTGATGGCAATTGGGGTGGTCTGTCGCTTTTGACTGCGCGATATGAAGACGCTCTTTTTCACAGGCTCACTTTGATCCTCGTACTCCCCGAACTATCCACCGTAGTCTGAACTGAGCAACTGAGGTGAAATACGCCGGGGATTACTCGCTTCTACCAATGAACTGCAGTGAATGCATCAGTTCGTGATCACGCTAAAGAACGCGAGCAATCAATTCCAAACGGCCCAGATTACCCGCCAATCAATTGGCGTTCTAAACGCGAAGAGAAGCGGAGGTGAATATTCAACTTGAACAACTGCCATGCAGAGGGAAAATTGGGTAATAGCACGAGGCCCGCACTATGGCGGATTGATTGGGAAGTTTCGATGCCAACCGAGTTGAACGTAAAGCAACCGCGGACGAGCGGCATCAGCGCAATTAGCGACGTACGCGGGCCAACAGACTTCCACTGCTCAACCAGGACGAAGCATCTATTCAACTATTTCCGGATCGGATGTAATGAAGCCGGATGTTCCCGGGATCGCAGCCGAGACGCCGACGTCTTCACCCTGGATTTGCCAATATGGAGGTTGGGACCGCGGCTCGTCTTGCTCATGGTGGGACTGCTTTTTGATGGCGCCGGAGCAAGGGCGGCCGTCGAGACCCAGCAAACCATTCGGGTCGTCATGGATAATGCTTACGCGCCTTATTCGTTCCTATCAGAGCGTGGGAAGTTACAGGGCATCCTGATCGATCAATGGAAGTTGTGGGAAAAGAAGACAGGCATTACGGTCGAGATCTCCGCGATGGATTGGGCCGAAGCGGTGCGGCGCATGCGCGCGGGCGAGTTTGACGTCATTGACTGCATCGTCGAGACACCCGAGCGAAGGGAGTACTTCGATTTCACTCCGGCCTATGCCACGATCGAAACACCGATCTTCTTTCGCAAGGACATTTCCGGCATCACCGACCTGGCATCGCTGAAGGGATTTGCAGTCGGAGTCAAGACAGGCGATCAACATATAGACCAGCTCAAGGAAAACGGCTTAACGAGTCTGATCCTGTTTCAAAATAACGAAGCGATCATCAAGGCCGCGAGGCAGCATAAGATCAACGTCTTCGTCGCTGATGAGCCGTCGGCGTTCTACCTTTTGAACAAAGCGGGCATCGACGCTGACTTTCGCGATTCGGCGCCGATTTTCCGGGAAGAACTCCGGCGGGGAGTGCGCAAAGGTAATGCGACGCTGCTGCGAGCGGTGGTGAATGGTTTCGCGGCAATCAACCCCGGTGAGTTGAAGCAAATCAACGAGAAATGGTTTGGCCGCACAATCAACCGGATTCGGCATTTTTTTGCTTACGCTGGCTACGCGGCGGCGGCGGCGCTGCTGGTCATTACGGGCCTGACTGTCTGGAATCGCGCACTAAGAAACAAGGTAATGCAGCGAACGGCGGCATTGAGGGAGAGCGAACTGCGGTTTCGCCGTTTGGTGGAATTGATGCCGGTGGCCGTTTATGTGTGCGATATAACTGGTAGAATTCAAAGTTACAACCAACACGCGGTGGAATTATGGGGACGCGAGCCAAAACCGGGGGATACGGCGCAGCGTTATTGCGGTTCTTTGCGTCTCTACTCTACCGAGGGCAAACTTGTGCCCCACGAGGAATCGGTAATGGCGGAGGTGCTCAAGACAGGAGTCCGGGCTCGCGATCTGGAGGTCATAATCGAGCGGCCCGACGGCTCACGCATAACAGTCCTGGTGAATATTGCTCCCCTGAGAAACTCCCAGGGCCAGTTAATCGGAGCCATGAATTGCTTTCAGGATATCTCCGAGCGGAAGCACGCGGAAGAGGCTTTGAAGCATTCTCATGACAAACTACGCGCCCTTACCGCTCGGTTGGAGTCACTCCGCGAGGATGAGCGGATGCGGATTTCGCGGGAAATCCACGACGAACTGGGCCAGAAGCTGACGGGGTTGAAAATGGATTTGCTGCGCGCTGAACGAAAGCTCGATGGACTGGAAGGCTCACCCGCGGTCAACTCATTGCTTGATACGCTCGTCAACGCCACAGAATTGGCCGACAGTATTACTTCCAGTGTTCAGGAAATCGCCGCCAATCTTCGCCCCGGAGTTCTGGACAAACTGGGACTTGGTACGGCCCTGCAATACGAAGCACGGCGGTTTCAAGAGCGCACCGGCATTTTATGCAAGGTGCATCTGCCGGAAAATGAGCAAAATCTTTCAGCACAGGTTTCCACGACACTGTTCCGAATTTTCCAGGAATGTCTTACCAATATTGCGCGCCATGCTCGCGCCACAAAAGTCGAGGTCGTATTAAATCTGGAAAATGAATGGGTCACGCTGCGCGTGGACGATAATGGACGCGGCATTACCGAGGCGGAGATCACCAATTCTGCATCGCTCGGCTTGTTGGGAATGAAGGAACGAACGGAGCTCCTGGGCGGGGAGATTCTTTTTCAACACGACGCACAAGGCGGAACGGTTGTAATCGTTCGCATACCGGAAAGCGACAGGGTCTTTGAGCTCAAAGAACTGGTATGATTCGTGTGTTAATCGTTGAAGACCATGAGATCGTGCGGCGCGGCCTCAAGGAGGTCCTCGGCGATGAGTTTTCTGACCTGAAAATTGGTGAAGCGAAAAACTCGCGCGCCGCGTTGGAACTGATAACGGCCCAGGAGTGGGACATCGTCTTGTTGGACATTAACATTCCCGGCCGGAACGGCCTGGAAGTGATTACCGACATCAAACGTCTCCGTCCGCGCACGCCGGTCCTCGTTTTGAGCGCTTACCCGGAAGAAGAATTCGCCATCCGCGCTCTAAAGCTAGGCGCGTCCGGCTACCTCAACAAAAGCCTCGGCTCAGGTGAGATACTCGCCGCGGCAAAAAAAGTGCTGGCTGGTGGCAAATACGTCACTGCCTCCCTTGTTGAAAAACTGGTCACCGCCATTGGCACGGACGTCGAGCAGGCGCCCCACGAGAGTCTCTCCGGCCGTGAACTGCAGGTTTTGCGAATGACTGCTCAGGGCAGGACCAGCAAGGAAATCGCAGCGGAACTCGCCTTGAGCGAGAAAACCGTGGGCACCTACCGCGCGCGCATTTCAAAGAAATTAGGCTTGGCGACCAACGTCGAGTTAACACGCTATGCCATGCAGCATCGGTTGGTGGATTAGGTCTGCATCTGAAATCAGCCGGCCGTATACGCAAACGAGCGCAATCACTTCATTTATACGGGACATGACCGTCATCGTCATGAGTCTCTCACGCACCTGTCGGAAAAATTCCTGACAGAGCGCTTCCGTTCACCCTGACAACAAATCGAGGTCCCCGCCGACTGGCGCAGCGGGCACTATCATGGCATTTGTTGGAATGGCGGGAATCATGTCCATACAAGCGCCGGCGGTAAATCAATCAATCGCGAAAAATCGCGCCGGCTGTGCTTCCCTTCGCGATTGTTACTCGCAGTCTATTGTTGAGGCTACGAGTCCTCTGAAATTCTGTAGTCGAATTATGAGCGGATCGAACCTCGTGGCACGATTCGGAGCATCTGTCAGAAATTTAAGGTATCGCCTGGGTATTTCACAGGAGACTTTGGCAGAACGGGCGGATTTGCACCGAACCTATATTGCCGGAATAGAGAGTGGCGCACGAAATGTCACGCTGAAAAGCATTGACAAGCTGGCGCGTGCTTTGGAGGTTTCTACTGGGACGTTACTTTCTCAATCGAGCGGACCCGGGCTTCGTACTGGCAACACACACCCGGAATCATCGACCCGGGAATTTGTGGATATTTTATTGGCCGAGGACAATCCAGACGACGTGGAAATGACTCTGCAAGCTTTCAAACGGGCGCGCTTGGCGAACTCTATCCTCGTGGTCTCCGATGGCGCCGAGGCGCTGGATTATGTTTTTTGCCGGGGAATATACGCACGCCGCCGTCGAGAGCAGCGGCCAAAGATGCTTCTGCTGGATTTGAATCTTCCGAAAGTTAGTGGATTGGAGGTGCTGCGCCGCATCAAAGCGGACAAACGGACGAAGATGATTCCGGTCGTGATCCTGACAGTGTCCCAAAAGGACCGGGACATTGCAGAATGCCGCCGTTTGGGCGCCGAATCGTACATCGTCAAACCAGTGGATTTTCAGCGGTTGAGCGCGGTGACGCCGGAATTGAGCCTGAACTGGGGTCTTTTCAAATCACCCGCACCGCTACGGGACTGACGGTTGGTCAGCCTCGAAAAAAGCAACTCGTCCGGCTCGGAAAAGTAAAACTATGACCGAATTCGACAAGTTGTTATTGAGCGAGTCGCCGGACGCCGTGATTGCTGCAACGGTGGAAGGGAAAGTGTTGTATTGGAGCAAGGGAGCCGAATCCGTATTCGGCTACACCAGCGAGGAGGCCGTTGGACAATTGCTCAACGACCTGGTGGTGCCTCCGGACCGGCGTGAAGAGGAAGAAAACATCGTCCGCGAAGCGCTTGCTACCGGATTCTCCACTTATGAATCCTTGCGCCGGAAAAAGGATGGGTCGCTGATATATGTCGCAATTTCCAGCAAAGCCCTTACCAACGCGCAGGGGCAGGCCGAGTTTATCCTTTCGAGCAAAAAGGACGTAACACATCTTAAGGCTCTTCGTGACGCGAAACTCGTAGAAGCCAAATTTCGCGATCTTCTGGAATCCATGCCCGACGGCATCGTGATGGTCAATCCGACCGGCCGCATTGTGCTCACGAATAGTCAGGCTGACAAACTTTTCGGTTATGCAAGCGGGGAGCTGCGCGGTAAACTCGTCGAATCGCTGCTGCCTGGACGCTTTCGTGGCGGTCATGTCGGACATCGCTCGACTTATTTTGGCCAGCCACGCACCCGCTCGATGGGCGCCGGGTTCGAACTCTACGGATTGCGCAAGAACGGCGAGGAATTTCCGGTCGAAATTAGTCTGAGCCCCATCGCGACCGAAGAAGGCACTATGGCGATGAGCGCCATTCGCGACATCACTGACCGCAAGAAGGCGGAGCAAAAATTCAAAGGCCTGTTGGAATCCGCGCCGGATGCAATCGTCATTGTCAACCGAGAAGGCAAAATCGTTCTGGTGAATTCGCAGACGGAAAAATTGTTTGATTATTCCCGTGAAGACTTGCTGGGCAGGAATATTGAAGTTTTGGTACCGGAGCGATTCCGCGGCAATCATCCGGGACATCGCAATGGATTTTTCGCGGCACCGCGGGCGCGTTCGATGGGCGCAGGATTGGAGCTTTATGGGTTGCGCCGGGATGGCTCGGAATTCCCGGTGGAAATCAGCCTGAGCCCGCTTGAAACCGAAGAGGGCACGCTGGCAATGAGCGCCATTCGCGACATTACCGACCGAAAAAAAGCGGATCAGAAATTCAAAGACTTGCTGGAGTCTGCACCCGACGCAATGGTCATTGTTAACCGGGAAGGCCAAATCGTGCTGGTCAATTCGCAGGCGATAAGACTTTTTGGCTGGCAGCGCGAGGATTTGCTAGGGCAAAAGATCGAAGCGCTTGTGCCCGAGCGCTTTCGCGGGAACCATCCAGGCCATCGCTCGGGTTTTTTCACCCATCCTAAGGCGCGCTCGATGGGCGCTGGTCTCGAGCTATTCGGGTTGCGCAAGGACGGCACTGAATTTCCGGTCGAAATCAGCCTGAGTCCGCTTGAAACGGAAGAGGGATTGTTCGTTTCCAGCGCCATTCGCGACGTCACAGAACGCAAACGTAACGAACAGAAAATTCAGGAGGCCAGCCGGATGAAAAGCGAGTTTCTGGCGAACATGTCGCATGAATTGCGCACGCCACTCAACGGCATCATCGGGTTCAGTGAATTTCTGGTGGACGAGAAGCCGGGCCAGTTG
>WNFL01123600.1_pt1 | contig 27172 bp, 18 predicted proteins | sample 5400361 | NCBI WGS metagenome assembly WNFL01 (sample SAMN13153351, study PRJNA577476) | soil metagenome | isolation source: 40 cm soil on Douglas fir-dominated hillslope | place: USA:California | collected 2013-09-17
ACGTCGAGCACCTCCACGTCGGAGTGGGCCGAGATGGACAGCTCGGTGAAAGGGGTGTCGAGCATGAGGCGCCGGACACGGTTGCCGAAGACGTCCTCGAAGTCCCGCTGCTGCCCGGGCACGGAGATCTCCAGCCGGCAGGAGTGCACGGTCTGCAGCCGATCGTGAGCCGGGAAAAGGCGCAGCACATGCGCGCTGCGCTCCACGGCGCCCTGGTATCGGTACACGGTGTGGTGGAGCACGTGGTACCGGCGCACCTCGGCGCGGGCAGTGCTGTGGACCGGGCGCGCCCGCCTGACGAAGGGCGGCGGCTGGGGCTCCGCGGATGGCGGCGCCCGGGGGCCGCCATCCGGCTGGCGCGCCGGACCGCCGCCGGCGGCGACCTGCGGCCCGCTCACCGCCGACGGGCCGGTGCCCTCGATCGCCTCGGGCCCCACCTCCGCGCGAACCGCGCCTTGCCGCACGATGAGCAGATGACCCGGGGAGAGCCTCCGCCAGGCGCCACCGTCCCCCTTGCGCGGCTCGAGGGGATCGGAGCTGACCAGGATGCCCTTGCGGCTGCGGATTCCGCGGCGGGTGAGGTCGACGGTGAGATCGCGATCGCCGAAAGCGGTCTCGCCGTAGGGCGGAAGCAGCTCGCGCACCCAGGCAGCGCCGTTCCCGCGCCGATCGGCATAGACGACGAGGTCCTCGCCGTCCGCCAGCGCGGTGGTCAGGCCGCCGCGCGAGTTGAGCTCATGGAACCAGGCGACCAGGAGCTGGGGCGGGACTTCGCCGATGCTGCGGAACCCACGCTCGGCCATGCGCGCGAGGAGGTCGCAGAGGATCTGCTCGGTGTCGGTCGACCCCACCGGCTCGAAGAGGGTCGACGGCTCCAGCTTCCGCTCCAGGCTGCCGCTGTGCGCGATGAGCCAGTCGCGACGCCCCCAGGCGCGCTGGAACGGTTGCGTGTTCGCCTCGGTGATCGCCCCCCAGATGGCGGTGCGCACATGGACGAGGAAGATCGACGACTCGAGCCGCTCCCAGGCCGAGACGAGGGCGCTGCGGATGCTGCCGTGGGCGGGCCCGGCCTCCTTGAGCACCAGCGCCGCGGGCTCGCCGCCCGGGTAGCAGGCGATTCCCCAGCCATCGGGCGGCGTGCCTCCAGGGTCCAGGCAGTGCAGATCGAAGGCCGGCGTCAGCGAGCCTTCGAACGACATGGCGAGCAGGTTGGGCATGACGGCCGATGCTACTCCGTCCCGCTCTCGGCGCCGCCCGGATTCGATACCGGCATTGGTTCCGGAGCGGCGGCGGGCGCGACCGCCAGCAGGCCGATCGCGACCTCGTCGCAGGCTGCCTGGGTTTCGTCGACGACGGCGGTCAGCAGCTCGTGCACTCCGGTCTCGTCGAGCGGCGTCTGGGCCTGCGCGTCGAGGCGGTCCTCCAGCGCCTTGAGCCGCGCCAGCGCCAGCAGCGGCGGCGGTCCGTTGCCCGGCGGCCGCAGCTGAGCAACGCGTTCGCAGGCGCGCCGCACGCAATGCCGGATGGCGCGGGGAAAGCGCGACTCGAAGATGAGGAAGGCGGCCACCGCCTCGCCGGTCACCACGCCGCGGTGGCTCTTCATGAACGGCTCGAATCCATAGCAAGCGCGGAGCAGCGACAGCCAGACCGCGACCTCCACGACCGGGTGCGCTTCCGCGAGCGGGCGCGCCTTCAGGCCCGCCGCCTGCGCGGTCATGAGCGCGTGGTGGTGGACGTCGAGGATGCGCGCGGTCTGACCGATGCGCTCGAGCAGGAGCCCCAGCCAGATGAAGTCGAGAGGAGCGTCGTGCAGCATGGCGCCACGCAAGAGTCCCATGCAGAGCTGGGTCTCCCGGCGGACGTGCCGGTAGAACCCGTAGCGGTGCTCCTCGAAGGCGGCGCGCGCGGCCGGACCCAGGATCCAGAGGTGCAGCTCGTTGATGCTCTCCCATGCTTCCAGGCACACGACTTCGCGCACCGATCGCGCGTTCTCGCGCGCGGCGGCGATCGATCTGCGCAGGCAGACCGGCACCTCGTCGTTGAAGGTGAGGTATTCCTGAACGACCTCGCCGTCGGCCGCCGCCCCGGGGCCGCGCAGTTCCAGGAACCGCTCCTGCTCGCCCGCGGTGATGATCACCGGCTCCCAGCACTCGAGCTGCGTCAGGTCCGAATCGAGCGCGAGCGTGGAAGTCACCTGCAGGAGACGGGCGGTGCTCTCCGCGCGCTCCAGGTAGCGCCCGAACCAGAAGCAGTGATCGGCGACGCGCGAGATCATGCCTTGAGCACCCAGGTGTCCTTCGAGCCGCCTCCCTGGCTCGAGTTGACGACGTACGAGCCGGCGACCAGCGCGACCCGGGTGAGACCGCCCGGCAGCACCCAGGGGCCGCCCTTGCCGAAGAGGAGATACGGCCGCAGATCGACCCGCCGGGGCACCACCGCGGCGCTCGCCTTGTCCCAGGTCGGACAGGTCGACAGCTCGATTCGCCGCTGCGCGATGTAGCGGCGGGGTTCCGCGCGGATGCGCCGAGCGAACTCCGCCCGCTCCTCCGCGGTCGATTGCGGGCCCATCAGCATTCCGTAGCCGCCCGCCTCGTCCACTGCCTTGACGACGAGCTCGTCCAGGTGCTCGAGGACGAAGGCACGGTCGTCGTCGCGCAGGCAGAGCCAGGTAGGGACCTGCGCGAGCAGCGGCTCCTCGGACAAGTAGAAGCGGATCATCTCCGGCACGAAGGCGTAGACCGCCTTGTCGTCGGCCACTCCGTTCCCTGGGGCATTCGCGAGCGCGACGTTGCCTTTGGCGTAGGCGCGCATCAGGCCGGGGACGCCGATCAGGCTGTCCTTGCGGAAGACCTCGGGGTCCAGGAAGGGTTCGTCGGTGCGCCGGTAGATGACGTGGACGCGGCGGGGCCCCAGCGTCGTTCGCAGCCAGACCCGGTCGTCGTCGACGGTGAGGTCCGCGGCCTCGACCAGCTCGACGCCCATGGTGCGGGCGAGGAAGCTGTGCTCGAAGTAGGCCGAGTTGAACGGGCCTGGCGTGAGCAAGACGACCGTCGAGGCGTCCCCGCCTTCGGGCGAGACCGAGCGCAGCGTCTCGGCCAGACGCGCCGGGTAGTGATCGACCCGCTGCACGCGCGCCGCATCGAACGCGCGCGGGAGCACGCGCTTCGAGACCAGCCGGTTCTCGAGGACGTAGCTCACGCCGCTCGGCGTCCGCAGGTTGTCCTCCAGCACGCGCCAGGTGCCTGCCGGGTCGCGGATGAGGTCGATGCCGCTCACGTGTACCCGCACGCCGCCCGGTGGCCTGACTCCGCGCAGCGCGGGGAGGTAGTGCTTCGCGCCCAGCACGAGGTCGCGGGGGATCCGGCCCTCGGAGATGATGCGCTGCTCGCCATAGACGTCGTCGAGGAAGAGCGAGAGAGCGCTCAGCCGCTGCACCAGACCGCGCTCCAGTTCCCTCCACGCGTCGGCCAAGATGAGACGGGGCAACAGGCAGAAGGGGAAGATCTTCTCCGCGCCCTGCTCGCTCTGGAGCACCGAGAAGGTGACCCCTTGGTTGAGCAGGGCGAGCTCGGCCAGACCCAGGCTGCGCGCGAACTCGACCCGCGTCCGGCCGGCGAGCGCGCCGAGCGCGCGCGAGAACTGCGACCGGAGCCCGCCGCCGCTCTCGAATAGTTCGTCGTACGTGCCGGAGATCGGTTCGTATCCCTCGAAGAGACTGCCGGACGCTCCGCCGGCGCGGGCGAGCGCGGGCGGCTGTGCGCTCTCCGCCGGTCGCGCCTCGGACGCGGACCGCGGACCTTCCAGCCGCACCTCGCCATTCTGGTCGCCGGTTCCTGGCGCGGCCGCCGGGTCGCCGTGCTTCGCCGGGGCGAGGCGCTCGACGCGCATCTCGAACGAAACGCCCTCGGCCGCGACGTCGCTGGTCCCTTCCACCGGCGCAGCGAGGAACGGAACCGCGGAGCAGGCGAGCGGAACGTGCCCCTCGCCGCAGAACAGGCCGCTCGTCGCGTCCAGGCCCAGCCATCCGGCTCCGGGCAGGAACACCTCGGCCCAGGCGTGCAGAGCGAGGACGTCGCTCGAGACGCCGGTCGCCTGGTCCGGCAACCTGGCCTCGTCGGCGAGCTGGACCAGGTAGCCGCTCACGAAGCGTGCGGCGAGTCCCCGCGAGCGCAACGCGGACACGAGCAGCACCGCCGAATCGCGGCAGCTCCCGCTGCCCTGTCGCAGCGTCTCTTCGGGGACCAGCACGCCCGGCTCGTCGCGGATGACGTAACGGACCCGCTCGTGCACCAGGCGGTTCAGCTCGCTGACCAGCGGCACCGTCGCGCCTGCGCTGGGCAGCGAGGCGAAGAACTCCTGCGTCCGCGCGCCGCAGGCGTAGGCCCCGTCGCCGCAGCCGAGGTAGGGAGAGAGGTCGTTCGCGAGCGGTCCGTAGGAGAAGGGCGTCTGCTCGGCAAACGAGTCCAGCGTGAAGTCGAAAGGGTTGACCGGCCTCGAGTCCAGCGAGAGCTCGACCGCCACCTCGAGCTCCGCGAGGCGCACTCCGGGCCAGGTCGCCCGAGCGACGTGGTTTCCCGCCGGGTCCTGCTGCCACCGGATCTCGCCCGGCGCCGTCACGCGCAGTGCGTAGCTCTCCACGCGCGCCCGCGCGTGCGCCGCGGGACGCAGGCGGAGGAGGTGTGGACCCAGGATCGCGGGCCGCGGATAGACGTAGCGGCTGCGATGCTCGAGGAGCAGGCGCATCGCTCTCTCCCTATCGCAACCGCCCCTCGCTTGGCGACGGCCGGGCGACCTTTTGCCGAGAGAACGACCCGGACTTTGCGGCGACTTACAAAATTGTAGAGAGCCGTGCGCGTTGCACAGCGATCGCGCACCCTGCTGCTGAATCGATCAGAAGGCGCTCGTTCTGGACGCGCCCCGGGCGCTCGTTCCTTGGTCCGGATCCTGCTTTTCCTGCGGGACTGCGCGATGTGCGGCTGCATTTCAATATCGTGTCGGCCCAAATCGATCGGCGCGCTGCGGAGTCCTCATGGGCACGACGCCGTGAGCGGCGACGTGGATGCGATCGGCTTGAGGAATGTCTGAGCACACTGAAAGGGTCACCATTCCGGAGGGCACTCCGCGCCCCTCGTCCGATCGTGCGCGCGTCAAAGGGTGGGGCTGGTGGGGTTGGATTCTCGCCATCGCGGTGGTGCTCGGTGGCGCATTGTTCGTCTGGCAACGCCACGCGCTCGGGCAGGCGAAGGCACAGGCGCCCCGGTCTCCACCGCCGCTCGCCGTGACCACAGCCACGGCCTCGCAAGGGGACATCGGCGTGCATCTCGACGCGCTCGGAACGGTCACGCCGCTCGCCACGGTCACGGTGAAGTCCCGGGTGGACGGGCAACTCATGGCCGTGAACTACCGCGAGGGCCAGATGGTGCATCAAGGCGACGTCCTGGCCGAGATCGATCCCAGGCCGTTCCAGGTGCAGCTCGTCCAGGCACAAGGCCAGTATCAGCGCGATCTGGCGCTGCTCGAGAACGCGCGGATCGACCTCGATCGATACCACAGCCTGTTTGCGCGCGATGCGGTTCCGAAACAGCTGCTCGATACGCAAGTGGCCCTCGTCCACCAGGACGAGGGCGTCCTCAAGAACGACCGCGGCCTGATCGACAACGCGAAGCTGCAGCTCGTCTATTCGCGAATCACCTCGCCCATCTCGGGCCGCGTCGGCCTGCGGCTCGTGGACCCCGGCAACATCGTGCACGCCGCGGACACCACGGGCCTGCTGGTGATCACCCAGCTGCAGCCCATCACGGTCGTGTTCAGCATCGCCGAGGACTTCCTGCCGCAGATCCAGGAGCAGCTCCGCCTCGGCCACCGACTCACCGTGGACGCGCTCGATCGGGGGCGGCAGAACCGGATCGCGACAGGAGAGGTCCTCACCTTCGACAACCAGATCGACACCACCACGGGCACCGTCAAGCTGAAGGCAGTCTTCCCCAACCAGGACGGCGCGCTGTTTCCGAGTCAGTTCGTCAATGCGCGGTTGCTGGTGGACGTGCACCGGGGGGCGACCCTGGTTCCGTCGGCGGCCGTCCAGCGCAGCGCGCAAGGCGCGTTCGTGTACCTCGTCAAATCCGACCAGACCGTCTCCGTGCAGGCGGTCTCCCCGGGCGCCACCGACGGCGGCACCGTCGAAATCGTGACTGGACTCAAGCCCGGGGACGTCATCGCGGCCGACAATTTCGACAAGCTGCAGGACGGCCTCCGCATCTCGCCGAGGGGAGCGGTCGCCGGGGCGATGGGCAGGAGCGCGCGGTGAGCCTCTCCCGGCCGTTCATCCTCCGGCCCGTCGCGACCTCCCTGCTCATGGCAGCCATCGTGCTCGCGGGCGCGGTGGCGTATCGGCAGCTCCCCGTCTCGGCGTTGCCCGAGGTGGACTACCCGACGATCCAGGTCGTCACCTTCTTCCCGGGTGCAAGCCCCGACGTGATGGGTTCCGCCGTCACCGCGCCGCTCGAGCGGCAGTTCGGACAGGTGCCCGGCCTGAATCAGATGACCTCGACGAGCTCGGATGGCAGCTCGGTCATCACCCTCCAGTTCGCGCTGAGCCTCGACATCGACGTCGCGGAGCAGGAAGTGCAGGCGGCGATCAATGCGGCGCAGACCTTCCTGCCGATCGACCTCCCCGCCCCGCCCGTCTACAGCAAATCCAATCCGGCGGATGCCCCCATCCTGACGCTGGCGCTGACCTCGAAGACCGAGCCGCTCTCGAGGGTGCAGGACCTGGCGGACACGCGCCTGGCACAGAAGATCTCGCAGCTGCCCGGGGTCGGTCTGGTCAGCATCAGCGGCGGCCAGAAGCCAGCCGTTCGCATCGAGGCAAACCCCACCACCTTGTCGTCGTATGGCCTCGACCTGGAGACGGTCCGCAGCGCCGTCCAAGGCACCAGCATCGATCGGCCCAAGGGGAGCTTCGATGGTCCGCAGCAATCGTTTCAGATCGGCGCGAACGATCAGTTGCTGGCGGCCGACGACTACCGGTCCGTGGTGATCGCGTACCGGAACGGGGCGCCCGTGCGGCTCTCGGACGTCGCGACGGTGGTCGACGGCGTCGAGAACTCGAGGGAGGCGGCATGGATGAACGACGTCCCGGCGATCATCCTCAACGTCCAGCGCCAGCCGGGCGCGAACATCATCCAGGTCGTCGACCGCATCACGAACCTACTGCCCCAGCTCAAGACCTCCCTCCCTTCGTCCATCCAGACGTCGGTCCTCACCGATCGCACTGCGACGATCCGGGCGTCCGTCCACGACGTGCAGTTCTCGCTCATGCTCACCATCGCGCTGGTGGTGATGGTGATCTTCCTCTTCTTGCGCAGTCCGGCCGCCACCGTCATCCCCAGCGTCGCGGTCCCGCTGTCGCTGGTGGGGACGTTCGCGGCGATGTACCTGCTCGGTTACAGCCTCAACAACCTGACGCTGATGGCGCTGACGATCTCGACGGGCTTCGTCGTGGACGACGCGATCGTGATGATCGAGAACATCGTCCGCTATATCGAGGAGGGCGAGAAGCCGCTGCAGGCCGCGCTCAAAGGGGCCGAGCAGATCGGTTTCACCATCCTCTCGCTGACCGTATCGCTCGTCGCCGTGCTCATCCCGCTGCTGTTCATGGGCGACGTCGTCGGCCGGCTGTTCCGGGAATTCGCCGTCACTCTCGGGGTGACGATCCTCCTCTCCGCAGTCGTCTCGCTCACGCTGACGCCGATGCTCTGCGCGAAGCTCTTGCGCGGCCGCTCGGAGGCGAAGGAGCACCGGCGGCCCAGCGCCTCCGAGCAGATCTTCCAGCGCGTGGTCGCGTTCTACGGGAGGACGCTGGAGCGGGTGCTCGAACACCAGACCGCCACCCTCTGCGTCGCCGCCGGGACGGTGGCCCTGACGGTGGTGCTCTACATGGCGGTGCCGAAGGGTTTCTTCCCCATCCAGGACACGGGGGTCATCCAGGGCATCTCGGAGGCGCCCGGAGGAATCTCCTTCGCGGCGATGGCGGAGAGGCAGCAGGCGCTCGCCAAAGTCGTCCTCCGCGACCCGGCTGTCGAGAGCCTGTCCTCCTTCATCGGAATCGACGGAACGAACACCACGCTGAACAGCGGCCGGATGCTCATCAACCTGAAACCGCTCGCGGAGCGCAAGCTCAGCGCCAGCGAGGTGATGCGCCGCCTCCAGGACGAGCTCCGGGGAGTCCAGAACGTCGCGCTCTACCTGCAACCGGTGCAGGACCTCACCATCGAGGATCGGGTCAGCCGGACGCAGTACCAGTACACGCTGGAAGACCCCGACGCGAGTGAGCTCGCCACCTGGGCTGCGCGGCTCACCAACCGGCTGAAGCAGCTGCCGGAGCTCAGCGAGGTCGCAAACGATCAGCAGACTGAAGGGTTGCGGACCTCGCTGGTGGTCGATCGGGCGACGGCATCGCGCCTCGGGATCACGCCGCAGGCGATCGACGACGCGCTCTACGACGCCTTCGGCCAGCGCCAGGTATCGACGCTGTTCACGCAGACCAACCAGTACCACGTGGTGCTCGAGGCATCGGCGAACTTCCAGAGCGCGCCCGCCAGGCTGCAGGACATCTACGTCCGGGGGTCCAGCGGACCGGTGCCCCTCGCCGCGTTCACCCATGTTGAGACGGGGGCGGCGCCGCTCGCGGTCAACCACCAGGGCCAGTTCCCGGTTGCGACCCTCTCGTTCAACGTGGCGCCGGGGTCTTCGCTCGGCGACGCCACCGCCGCCGTCGAACGGGCGCAGCGAGAGCTGGCGATGCCAAAGGCCATCCGGGCGACGTTCCAGGGAACCGCCGAGGCTTTCCACGCCTCGCTCGGCAACGAGCCGCTCCTCATCCTCGCGGCCCTGGTGGTCGTCTACATCGTCCTGGGCGTGCTCTACGAGAGCTACATCCACCCCTTGACGATCCTCTCGACGCTGCCCTCCGCCGGGGTCGGCGCGATCCTCGCCCTGATCGTCTGCCGGGCGGAGCTGGATGTGGTCGCGCTCATCGGCATCATCCTGCTCATCGGGATCGTGAAGAAGAACGGCATCATGATGGTCGACTTCGCGCTCGAGGCCGAGCGGAACACCGGCGTGAGCGCGCGCGAGGCGGTCCACCAGGCGGCGCTGCTGCGGTTCCGGCCGATCATGATGACCACCATGGCCGCACTGCTCGGCGGACTCCCGCTGGCGCTGGGGACCGGGTCCGGATCGGAGCTGCGCCGGCCGCTCGGGATTGCGATCGTGGGCGGCTTGACCCTGAGCCAGCTGCTCACGCTCTACACGACGCCGGTCATCTACATCTTCTTCGATCGGATCGCGAAGAAGCTGTCCGCGGCGCGAGCCGCCCGCGCGCAGCGAACGGCGCCCGCGCCGGCGGGATCGCCATGAGCCTCTCGTCTCCCTTCATCCGGCGGCCGGTGGCTACGGTACTCTTGACCGCAGCCGTCGCGCTCGCCGGGGGAGTCGCCTTCACGCAGCTGCCGGTCTCGCCTCTTCCGCAGATCGACTTCCCGACCATCACCGTCCAGACCGCGCTGCCGGGGGCCAGTCCCGAGATCATGGCCTCGTCCGTCGCGACGCCGCTCGAGCGCCAGTTCGGACGCATCGCCGGGGTGACGGAGATGACGTCGACCAGCTATCTCGGCTCGAGCACGGTCACCCTGCAGTTCGACCTGGGCCGGAACATCGACTCCGCCGCGCGGGACGTCGAGGCTGCCATCAATGCCGCCCGAGGGAACCTTCCGGCCAACCTGCCCAGCAACCCGACGTACCGCAAGGTCAATCCAGCCGACTCGCCGATCCTGATCCTGGCCCTCACCTCGAAGGTCTACGACCGCGGACGGCTGTACGACCTGGCGTCCACCATCTTGCAGCAGCGCCTCTCGCAGATTCCAGGGGTCGGTCAGGTCGTCGTGGGCGGCAGCTCGCTGCCCGCGGTGCGCGTCGACGTCAATCCCACCCAGCTCAATGCCTACGGTCTGGGGCTCGAGGACGTTCGCGCCGTGCTGGGCGTGCAGAACGTGAATCGTCCCAAAGGTCAGCTCGCCGATGACCGCTCGACCTCCGACCTGGCGGCCAACGATCAGCTTTGGCGGGCCGCAGACTACGCGCCGCTCATCGTCAGCTATCGCAGCGGCGCCGCCATCAAGCTTTCGGACGTCGCTTCCGTGCAGGACGGGGTCGAGGACCTGCGGACGGCCGGCAACATGAACGGAATGCCAGCCGTTCTGGTCGTCGTCTCCCGCCAGCCGGGGGCGAACATCATCGACACAGTCGATCGCGTCCGGGCGGCCTTGCCGCAGCTTGCGGCATCGATTCCCTCCGCCATTCAATCGACGGTGGTCCTCGACCAGACCACCACCATCCGGGCATCCGTCCGCGAAGTGGAGCGCACCCTGGTGGCGTCGATCGCCCTGGTCGTCCTGGTGGTCTTCGTCTTCCTGCGCAACGGGCGCGCCACGCTCATCCCGAGCGTGGCGGTCCCGGTGTCGCTGATCGGTACGTTCGCGGTGATGTTCCTCTGCCGGTACACGCTGGACAACCTGTCGCTCATGGCGCTCACGGTCGCCACCGGCTTCGTCGTCGACGACGCGATCGTCGTCAGCGAAAACGTGGTGCGGTACATCGAGCAAGGCATGCCCCCGATGGAAGCGGCCCTGAAGGGCGCGCGAGAGATCGGGTTCACCGTCCTCTCGGTCAGCCTCTCGCTCGTCGCGGTCTTCACCCCGATCCTCCTCATGGGCGGCATCGTCGGACGGCTCTTCCGCGAGTTCGCGGTCACCTTGTCGGTCGCCATCCTCGTCTCGCTGCTGGTGTCGCTGACGACCACGCCGATGATGTGCGCGAGGCTGCTCAGGCACGAGCCGCAGGAGAAGCACGGGCGGCTGTATCGAGCGAGCGAGAAGGTGTTCTCGGGCCTGCTCCGCGCCTACCAGCGGAGCCTCGAAGTGGTGCTCCGTCACCCGGCGATCACGCTCGGCGTGCTCCTCGTCACCATCGCGGCGAACGTCTACGTCTTCCAGGTCGTGCGGAAAGGCTTCTTCCCCCAGCAGGATACCGGACGTCTCAACGGCAGCATCCAGGGCGAGCAGGACACCTCCTTCCAGGCGATGCAGGCGCGGCTGGTGACTTTCGTCGACATCGTCAAGTCCGACCCGGCAGTCGCGACTGTCATGGCGTTCACCGGCGGGGGCGCGGGAACCACGACGAACACCGGCAGGATGTTCATCTCCTTGAGGCCGCTCGAGGAGCGCAAGGTGAGCGCCGACCAGGTCATCGCCCGCCTGCGCCCCAAGTTGGCCCGCGTTCCAGGCGCTTCGCTCTATCTCCAGGCCTCGCAGGATCTCCGCATCGGCGGCGTGCAGAGCAACGCGCAATACCAGTACGCGATCCAGACCGACAACCTGCAGGACCTCGAGAAATGGGGACCGATCCTCCTGCGGGAGATGCGCAAGCGCCCGGAGCTCACCGACGTCAGCTCCGACCAGCAGAACGGCGGTCTGCAGGCTTCCATCGTGTACGACCGCGCCACGGCCGCGAGGCTGGGGATCACGCCGCAGATGATCGACGATACCCTCTATGACGCCTTCGGCCAGCGCCAGGTCTCGACCATCTTCACCCAGCTGAACCAGTACCACGTCGTCATGGAGGTAGAGCCGAGGTTCTGGCAGAGCCCGGCCGGGCTCGACGCCATCTACCTCCACCCGCCCGGCGGCGGAGAGGTCCCGCTCAGCGCCGTCGCGCATTTTGCCCCCGCGACGGCGCCGCTCGCCGTCAACCACCGGGGCCTGCTTCCGTCGGTGATGGTGTCCTTCAACCTGGCGCCCGGGGTGGCCCTCAGCCAGGCCACGGCCGCCATCGACGAGGTGCAGCGGACCATCGGCATGCCGGGAGCGATCCACGGCAGCGTCACCGGGACGCTACAGGCGTTCCAGTCGTCGCTGGCGAGCGAGCCGCTCCTCATCGCCATGGCGCTCGTCGCGGTCTACATCGTGCTGGGAATCCTGTATGAGAGCTACCTCCACCCGATCACCATCCTGTCGACGCTGCCGTCCGCGGGGCTGGGCGCGGTCCTCGCCCTGCTCATCTGCGGCATGGATCTCAGCGTCATCGCGCTGGTCGGCGTCATCCTGCTCATCGGGATCGTGAAGAAGAACGCGATCATGATGATCGACTTCGCGCTCGCTGCCGAGCGGACCGAGGGCAAGAGCCCGGCGGAGTCGATCGAGCAAGCGTGCATCCTGCGCTTCCGCCCGATCCTGATGACCACCACGGCGGCCCTGCTCGGCGCGCTGCCGCTGGCGCTAGGCACCGGGATCGGGTCGGAGCTGAGGAGGCCGCTGGGCGTCACCATCATCGGCGGCCTGATCGTCAGTCAGCTCCTGACGCTCTACACGACGCCGGTCGTCTATCTGTCGCTCGACCGCCGGCGCGGAGTCGCCGCGTTCCCGAAGCCGATGCCATGAGCACCTTGCGCAAGACGTCGGTTGCCATGCTGATCGCCCTCGTCGCCGGCTGCAATCTCGCGCCGGAGTACGCGCGACCCTCCATGGGTCCGCCCGGGGCTTCCCCGGCCCCGGCCTGGCGGGAGCTCAAGCCAGCCGACTTCGCGAACACCGACGGCTGGAAGATGGCGGACCCGCGGGACGATCTGATTCGCGGGAGCTGGTGGGCGATGTTCGACGACCCCCTCTTGAACGAGCTCGAGCAACAGGTCGACGTCTCGAACCAGAGCATCGCGCTCGCGGCCGCCAATTACCGGGTGGCGCGGGCCCTGGTCGCCGAGGCGCGCTCGCAGCTGTTTCCGACCGTGACGACCGCGCCGTCCGCGACGCGCACCGGGCCGCCCGCGACCAACCATTACCAATTGCCGTTCGACGCTTCGTGGGAGGCGGATCTCTGGGGTCGCATCCGGAACTCGGTGAACGCAACCAAAGACGAGGCGCAGGCGACGGCAGCGGACCTCGAGAATACGCGCTTGTTGATCCATGCCGAGGTCGCCGCCGACTACTTCGAGCTGCGGGCGCAGGACTCGCAGAAGGAGATCCTGGACGGCACCGTCGTCGCTTTCCGCAAGGCGCTGGAGCTCACCAAGATCCGCCATGACGGAGGCATCGCGTCGGACGAGGACGTCGCCCAGGCCGAGACGCAGCTCGAGACGACGATCGCCCAGGACACGGACCTCGGGATCGTCCGCGCGCAGCTCGAGCATGCGATCGCGACGCTGATCGGCAGGACCGCCTCGAGCTTCACCATCCCGGTGGCGCCCCTCCGGGTAGATCCTCCGGCGGTCCCGCTGGGGCTTCCCTCGCAGCTCCTCGAGCGGCGGCCGGACATCGCCGCCGCCGAGCGGCGCGTCGCCGAGGCCAACGCGCAGATCGGCGTTGCGAAGGCGGCCTTCTTCCCCACTCTCACGCTGAGCGCCGATGCAGGCTTCGCCAGCACCGCCATCGGCAGCCTGCTGACGGCGCCGAGCCGCTTCTGGCAGTTCGGGGCAAGCCTGGCGCAAGTCCTGTTCGACGGAGGGAAACGGCAGGCGGTCCTCGAACAGGCGACGGCGTCGTACGCGGGCACCGTGGCGAACTACCGGCAGGCGGTGCTGACCGGATTCCAGCAGGTGGAGGACGAGCTGGCGGCGCTGCGGATCCTGTCCCAGGAGCGGCGGCAGCAGGACGCGGCCGTCGCGTCGGCGCAGACGGCCCTGGCGCGGGCGCAGGACCGGTACAAGTTCGGAGTCGACAGCTACCTCAACGTCATCACGGCGCAGAGCACGCTGCTCACGAACCAGCGGGTCGCCATGAACATCCGATTGCAGCAGATGACGGCGAGCGTTCTGCTCATCAAGGCGCTGGGCGGCGGCTGGGAGGCAGCGCAGCTCGTATCGTTGAAGTAGGCCAACGAGACTGGACGTCAAAGACCGAGGCCGGAGAAGATGTAGAAGGACGTTCCTTGTTCCGAATGCACCAGCGCCGCTTTGAGCGATCCGGCGAACTGGAAATAAGGCGCCAAAGCGAAGAGGCCGAGCCACAGGCCACCTCCGTAGCCGGTGTGCCACGTCGAGGAGGTCTCTCCCGCGATGAAGACCCGGCCCACGTCGAAGAGCCCGAACACACCGTAACGGAGCGGAAGGAACCCTCTGTTCTTGCCCAATTGGACGGCGATCTCCGTATTGGCGGCGACCGCGGTGTCACCCGCGAATCGGTTCAAGTCGTAGCCCCGGAGCACGTTCCCGCCCGTCACTCCGGTCAGGTCCAAGGGCGAACGGTAAGCAAGGCCGCCCAGGAATGCCGATTCGAAGAACGGGAACCTTCCCCAGATCCGCTCGCCCGAAAGCCGGCCGCTGAAGTTCACGTCCGTCAGGATCCGCGCCCCGTAGTTGGCCGTGACTTCACCGCGCAGCTTGGTGAACGCGTTCCCGTTGCTGAGGAGGCTCGGCGTGTGGCTGCCGGTCACCAGAAAGGCGATACCTCGTTTCCATCCGATGGTGACGGGGTCCGTCTCGAGCGCGAGGTCTACATCGACGCTCGCCAGAGTGATTCCGTTGGCACCGTCGAGAGGACGCAGCGTGGCGATGAACCCGGTCTCCTCGACGCTCGAGACGTGCTTGAACTGCGCTCCCAGCCTTCCACGCAGCGGCCCGAGAAGAGGCACCTCCACCTGCGGATGGACGATGACCTGGTCCTGTCTCACGTCATAAAAATTGGTGCCGGCGAGGTTGGAATTTCGCGGCGTGTCGTTGCCGAAGCCGAAGAACCTCGCAACCTCGATGCCCGAGTAGGCGGCGTAGACCAGACCGCGGATCGGCGAGCGGGTGCGAATGTCGCCGCCGAAGTCGATCCGGGGCTTGCCGATGCCCGTCGACCAGGCGGCTCCGAGCTTCAATTGCGAAGCGAACGGGTCGAGGTCGAACCCCCAGCTGGTGCGCTGCATGATCGCGCCGGGAACCAGCCCGCGGGTGGAATCGTACGAGAACTGCGGGAAGAAGAGGGTATCGTGTCCCCAGTCTCGGGCCGTTTCGTACCGCGCGCGATCGCTGGCGCGCGGGTCGATTTTCACGTGCGATAGCTCGATCGGATCCAGCGGCTGCTGGAACACGAACGGCGCATACACCTTGGTCGCAGAGGGCTGGGTGCTGCGATCGACCAGCTCGCTCGTGCCCGGCGGGGAGACGACCCGCAGCGCGATCGTGCGGCTCGCGTTGCCCTCCACGACGATGCGATCCTTGCCGCCCATCGTGTACAGGCGGATTTCCGAAGTGTCCTCGGGCAGGAAGGTCCTGCGAAAGAACGGAGCGGAGGCCCTCTCGCCGGTCTGCCCGTCGCGCGCGTAGATCGCGATCGCCACCGCGCCGCTCGCCCGCCGTTGGACCTCGAAGACTTCCGAGCCGGTGGTGCCGCGCAGGTCCACGTCCTGGGCGAGCAGCCGGTAGTACTCGCGCGACGCCGCGGGAAGCAGATCGCGGCGCGACCGGAGCGCGGCCTCGAGATCCCGGCCGTCCTGCGCGTAAATCGGAGGAGGGAGACGGTGCACGGCCTCCGAGATCACCGCGTCGGTGAGCTGGGCGACGACCCCCGCGGTCACCGCCTCCCATTCCGGCCACTCGAGAGGCACGAGGAAACGGCGATCGGTGTAGCGGCCCGCGAAGGTGATCTTGTCGATGGGTGGGTACGTCGTTCCCCAACCGGTGATCGGCTTGCCGTAGTACTCGGAAAGCGAGGGCAGGACGCCATCGAATCGGCTGAATGCCAGATCGCGGTCGCGCGGCACGACCCGCCAGACCCTTTGGCCGCCTTCGTCCAGGCGGACCCATCGATACTGGTCGATGTGGCGGTCCCAATCTCCGACGAGGATGTCGATCAACCGGGCGCGGAGGTAGTCGCGGGGATCGACGCTCTCGTCGCTGCGCTCGTCGAGACGCTCGAACAGGCTGAGCGTATCGTCGACCTTTTTCCCTCCCGGAACCTGGTGCTCGATCCTCTCCTCGATCGTGCCGAGCATCCCGGCGAACTGCTGCCTGAACTCGCCGAGCCGCGGGTCGTCCGGCATGACCGCGAGCTGCGGCGTGGCATGGAGGACGCCGGCCGCTTCCAGCAGAGGCGCGACCATCAGCGCGCCGCATGGATGCTGCGCACTGGTCAAGTCCTGGGTGATGTCACCGATGATCCCTTCGCGCGTCTCCTCCTCCAGGATGCGTCTCGGGTTCTTGTCGACGGATCGGAAGACCCAGGTCCGCCCGTTGCTGCTCTGGAAGCGCAGGGTGACCGTCTCCAGGCCACCACCCTCGCGCTGCGGGCGCACGCCGCCGTCGAATGTAGAGAGATCGAGGACCGGTACCGCGATCGGTGTGAACCAGGCCTCGCGCCAGTGGGATCCCAGGAGGAAACGGCGGAACCAGCCCGCCCGATAACGGGCCCCGGCCTCGACGGTCACGGTCCGCGAACCGACCGCCGGCAGGGTTTGCGCTCGTGCCGATCCTGCCGCCGCCAGGCAAAATGCAGCGACCACACCGCTTCGGGCGCGAACGATTCGCCATCTGCGCATGGGTCGTACCCCCGTGCGATGGCGGTGTAACAGGGCGCGAGGTGGCCGCCGGGGTATACTTTGGTATCGCTCGGCTAATCCCTTGGCTTCGGAGCCTCGAGTCGTACGAGTCGACCGGGCGAAACTGATCGCCTCGTTGACGATGGGGCGGCCGAGCGACCGCGTGAACGCCGCAAGGTTTTGCAAAAGGTGACCAACAACTGTCGTCGCTCCGAGCAGGTTCAGGAAGGCAAGGCCGCGCGCGACGCTGCAGCCCGCGGCGAAGTCGCGTTGGCGCGCCGCGTGCAGCGCCATGCGGAGAAGGAGAAACGTGTATGCAGACCAAATCGTTCATCTTCATTGCTGCCGCGCTCCTGGCGGCCCCCGTATTCGCGCAGTCCTTCCCGTCCACCCCGGACGACGATCACGGACCCGCCGGACTGTGGATGGGATTCGTCCAGCGGGGCGGCAACCGCTCACCGGCGACGGTCGAGCTTTCGGACGACCACGACAAGTGGGCCGGCAGCTTCGTGGTCGGAGGCGTCTCGACCCCGGTCGACAACGTGCGCGTGAGCGGAAACGTGGTGCACTTCGATCTCCCTGGCGAGGGAAGCTTCGACGGCAAGATCGACGGCGATACGTTTGCCGGCTCGGTATCCGGCCGCCGCAAGGGCTCGTTCGAGCTCACGCGACGAGAGACGGACAATCCCATCGAAGACGAGGGGCCCTGAGCGCTCGCGACTCCAGGGACAACCGCTAATGGGAGCAACCATGACCAGTAGCCTTCTCGCCCTCGGGATCGCTGCGATCGTTCCCATCGCGGCAGCGGCCGGCGCTCCGCTCGTAGCTCGGGCGGAGATCAAGACCGCCGACGGCAAGGGCGCGGGCACCGCCCAGCTCGAGCAAACGCCGCACGGAGTGCTCATCCGCGTGGCGCTGCAAAACCTGCCGGCGGGCGAGCATGCCCTCCACGTACACCAGACGGGCAAGTGCGAGCCGCCGACATTCCAGAGCGCAGGACCTCACTTCAACCCTGCTTCGCGCAAGCACGGGATCGAGTCTCCGCAGGGTCAGCATGCCGGCGACATGCCGGACGTCTTCGTTCCGGCGGGCGGCAAGGTGACGGTCGCGGTGTTGGTGACCGGCGTTACGCTCGAGCCCGGTCGAGCTGATAGCCTGCTCGACGGCAACAGCACGGCCCTGGTGATTCACGCAAAGGCCGACGATTACGTCACCGACCCCACCGGAAACTCCGGCGACCGCATCGCCTGTGGCGTCGTGGTCAAACCGTAATCGCAGGCGGGCGCAGAAAGACATGACGGCGACAGCGCGGTTCCGAAAACGCCTTTAGCTCGTCACGGGCTCGTCGGATCCCTTCTGCCCTCGCAGGAGCCAGCCCACGGCGAGTGCGTTGAGGACGGCGAAGGCAAACGGTCCGTACGTCTTTGAAGGATCGTGGGCGAGCGCGCCAATGACGCCGTCGAACGCCTGCACTGAAGTCATCGCGACTCCCAGGAACGCGATTGCCGTGCCGGAGCGCACGCCGATCGCGATCAGGGCCGTGACCAACAAGGCGACGCTTCGCGAAGCTGCATAGCGGGCGAAGCTGTCGCCGCTGCCCGAGCCAAGGAGACCAGCGAGGGAAAAGCCCGCGCTTACGCCCGCACTGAGGAGCGTCATGAGCGCGCACCCCCAGAATCGCTTCGTCATCGAGCCACCACGAGCTTCATCGATGCGGTCGCAGGCGCCACGATTCTCGCCTGGGACGCACGCAGCGAACCAAGCTGGCGGCTTGCGGCTGCGTATGTGCGCGAAACGAAACGGCGGCTGCGGAGTCTTGTTGGTGAGAGTGCCGATGGGGGTCACCGATGATGCGCTTCGGCTGGCGACCAGTGTTCCTTTGTGTACAACTCCCCTCGGCCCTGCTCGTCGGGGCGGTAGCGGCACCAGCGGTGGCTGCTGAGCGGACCTTCGAAGTCGCTCCCGAGCACCTCGACTGCCGCTACTCGACCGTCAGCCCGTCCTCGCAGCCGTCCGCCGAGGAGTCGCCCGGCCCGGCGGAGAGCGTCTTTTTGCCCGACAACGACGTCTTCCGCCCGCTGCTCGCCGACCAGCGTGAGCCACGCTTCTACGCGGACTACCGGCGCATCCACTTCAATAGCGACTCCGCTGTGCTCGCCGAGGGGCGGGGCCGGAGCATCAACGCGGCCCTCGTCGCCCTTGGCGGCGCGTTTGGCATCTGGGGCCTGCGGCAGCCCCGCGGCTGCGACGGGCTTCAGGTGAGCTTGTTTGGCGTGGCTTTTTCCCAGTTCAACCTCGACACTCCGCAAACGGACCTCCTCAACACCGATTACCTGGTGGGGCCTGCGGTCACTTTCCGTCGCGGACGCTGGTCAGGGCGAGCGCGCTTCTTTCACCAGAGCAGCCACCTCGGCGACAAGTTCCTTCTCAACTTTGCCCTCGCGGCCGGCGTGCAGCGCCAGAACCTGAGCTTCGAAATCGCGGACCTGATCGTCTCGGTCGAGGACACGTGGTGGCGGTTTTTTGCCGGCGGGGGGCTGATAGTTCTCAACTCCAGCACGCCCGACCTCACCGCCACGCCAGCCTTCATTCAGTGGGGCTTCGAGCTGCGTGGTCCCGTCTGGGAGCCCTGGGACTGGCTCAAGAACACGCGCTTTCGTCCGGTGCTCGGCGGGAACTTCTCGTCGGTGCAGGCCATCGGGTGGACCCCGAACGCGAGCGTGAGCGGGGGCCTCGAATGGGCATCGCCGGGCGGCGCGCACCGTGTCCGGCTGCTGGCCGTGTATCAGCGGGCTGCGGTGCTCTTCAGCCAGTTCTTCTTCGAGAGAACCCAGGACATCGGCGTGCAGCTGCAATTCGAGTTCTAGCTCGAGCGGAGCAGCGCGGACTGTAAAGTTCAGCGCGGCATTGCAGCAGCGGGCTGCTCGTCGCCGGGCCGCGCGCTCTTCTCCGCCGAGGCGATGAGCGCCTCGTACTTGTGGCGGAGATGCTCCTGCAAGAGTCCCCGCAAGCGGGAGCCGTCGCGGCGCGAGAGCGCCTCGAGGATCTCGCCGTGCTCGCGTACGGCCTGGTCCCACCTCTCGCGCGTGACGTTGGCCATGAATCGCGCCGGGCGAATCCGGCCGCTCAAGCTCTCGTACATCACCGTGAGCACGCTGTTGTCGGCCGCGGCGACGATTGCTTCGTGGATGGCCTGGTTCGCGGCGAAATATGCGCTGCGATCGCCGCGCGCGTAGTGCGCCAGCATCTCGTAATGGCGCGCACGGATCTCGTTGACCGCTTCGTCGGTGATCCTGGCGCAGGCCAACTCGCCGGCGAGTCCCTCCATCTCTCCCATCACCTGGAAGAGATCGGCCATGTCCTTTCCGGTGAGCTTGGCCACGCGCGCGCCGCGATGGGGGAGCAGGACGACGAGGCCTTCGGCGGCCAGCACCTTGAGGGCCTCGCGCAACGGAGTGCGCGAGATGCCGAAGAGCTCGCACAGCTCTTTTTCCGAGACCTTGCTGCCCGGCTCGAGTCGGCCCTCCATGATCAGGTCGCGGATGCGCGCCACGGCCTCGTTGTGGAGCGACGCCTTTACGATCTTCATCTCTTCCGGAACCCCCGCAGCGATTATTTAGCGTACCATACTATCTGAGTTCAAAACAGGCCTGCTATCCATGGTGCGGTGCGTCGTCCATGGAAGCTAGACAAATGCATGCTGAATACATTATGCAGTCGGTCCCGTGGACTCAGCCTACATGCCCGGCAAGAGCGGCCGTCACTTCCTCCAGATCCCCGGACCGACCAACGTCCCCGATCGGATCCTGCGAGCGATGGATCGGCCGACGATCGATCACCGCGGCCCGCAGTTCGCGCGCCTCTCGGCGGAGATCGCCGACGGCCTTCGGCCTGTCTTCGGCACCAAGGGGCCGGTGATCGTCTTCCCCTCCTCCGGGACCGGCGCGTGGGAAGCGGCCATCGTCAACACGCTCCAGCCGGGCGACAAGGTGCTGATGTTCGAGACGGGCCACTTCGCCACGCTGTGGAAGAAGATGGCTGAGCGCCTCCGCTTGTCAGTCGAGCTCGTCCCGGGCGACTGGCGGCGCGGCGTCGATCCCGGCGTGGTCGAAACGAAGCTGCGCGAGGATCGCTCGGGCACCGTGAAAGCCGTGATGGTCGTCCATAACGAGACCTCCACCGGAGTGGCGAGCCGCATCCCCCTCATTCGCCAGGCCATCGATCGGGCGCGCCACGGTGCCTTGTTGATGGTCGACACCATCTCGTCGCTCGCCTCGATCGACTACCGGCACGGCGAGTGGGGCGTCGACGTCACCGTGAGCTGCTCCCAGAAAGGCCTCATGCTCCCGCCGGGGCTGGGCTTCAACGCGGTCAGCGACAAGGCGCTTGCGGCTGCGAAGCAGGGCGGCATGCCGCGCTCGTACTGGGATTGGGAGGACATGCTGAAGAACAACGCGAGCGGCTTCTTCCCCTACACGCCCGCGACGAACCTCCTCTACGGCTTGCGCGAGGCGCTCGCCATGCTGCGCGAGGAAGGGCTCCCCAACGTCTTTGCCCGGCACGCGCGCCACGGCGAGGCCACCCGGCGCGCGGTGCGCGCGTGGGACCTCGAGATCCTCTGCGCCGAGCCGGCCGAGTACTCCAACGTCCTCACCGCGGTGATGATGCCGAAGGGCCACGACGCCGACGCGTTTCGCGCTGCCGTCCTGGAGCGGTTCGACATGTCCCTGGGCACCGGCCTTGCGAAGCTCGCTGGCAAGGTCTTTCGCATCGGCCACCTCGGCGACTTGAACGATCTGACCCTGATGGGAACGCTCGCCGGCGTGGAAATGGGACTCGCGGTGGCAGGAGTCCCGCACCGCGCCGGCGGAGCACAGGAAGCGATGAAGTATCTCGTCAGCAACGCACAATCCTGAGACCACCCAACCCATGAAGATCCGGAAACCGACCGCCCCCGGCATCGTGCTCTTCCTGCTCTGTCTCATGTACTTCCTCACCTACATCGACCGGGTGAACGTCGCCACGGCCGCGGGCAGCATCAAGAAGGAGTTCGGGCTCTCCAATACCCAACTCGGGCTCGTCTTCTCGGGCTTCGCTTATCCCTATGCGCTGTTCCAGGTGATCGGCGGATGGGTCGGCGATCGGCTTGGCCCGCGCAAGACGCTGCTCATCTGCGGCGCCATCTGGGCGTTGGCCACCGCGTTGACGGGGCTGGCGACCGGTCTCGTGTCGCTGATGTTCTTCCGCGTCGCGCTCGGCTTCGGCGAGGGCGCGACGTTCCCCACGGCGACGCGGGCGATGCAGAGCTGGACACCGGCGGGCAGGCGCGGCTTCGCCCAGGGCGTGACGCATTCCTTCGCGCGGCTCGGCAACGCGGTGACGCCTCCCCTCGTGGCAGCGCTGATGATCTGGCTGAGCTGGCGCGGCGCGTTCGTGGTGCTGGGCGTGGCGAGTCTCCTCTGGGTCATCGTCTGGTGGCTGTACTACCGCGACGATCCCCGCGAGCACCCGGCCATTACTCCGGAGGACCTCGCGCGCCTCCCTCCGCCCGGCCCGCCGAAGAGCAAGGCCAAGCACGTGCCGTGGGGGAGGCTCATCGTGCGCATCCTGCCGGTGACGTTCACGTACTTCTGCTACGGCTGGACGCTGTGGCTCTTCCTCAACTGGCTGCCGTCGTTCTTCCTCCAGGGCTACAAGCTCGACATCAAGAAGTCGGCGTTCTTCTCGGCGGGCGTGTTCCTCGCGGGAGTGGTGGGTGACGCGCTCGGCGGGATCGTCAGCGACCATCTCTTCCACAAGACCGGCAACGTCAAGCTGGCGCGCCTCTCGGTGATCCTGGTGGGCATGCTCGGCGCCGCCGCCTGCCTCGTTCCGGTCCTCTTCTCGCGCGACGTCACCACGCTCGCGCTCTGCCTTTCGGGCGGATTCTTCTTCCTCGAGCTGGTCATCGGACCCATCTGGTCGGTGCCGATGGACATCGCGCCGCAGTACTCAGGCACCGCCAGCGGCTTGATGAACACCGGCTCGGCGCTGGCGGCCATCGTCTCGCCACTCGCCTTCGGCTACATCGTCGACCTGACCGGCAACTGGCATCTGCCCTTCTTTGGATCGGTGGCGCTGCTCCTCCTCGGATCGGTGCTTGCGTTCACCATGCATCCGGATCGCAAGTTCGTCGACAATCCGGCGATAGACAGCGCTTCCGTCAGGCTGGGGTCGACCGGGTAGCGGCTTAAAGCTCAGGCTTCATTGCGCTGCATTGGAAATGGAGGGGAGTCAATGAACGCGTTGCTCATTGGATCGTTTGTGTGGGCGCAGGTGCTGATTCCCGGCAAGACGCCGGTGCAGCAGTTCGGGATCGACGACAAGGGCGAGACCGTAGTCACCAACTCCGACAACTCGAGCGGCATCTACGGGCACGGGACCTTCACGCCGCTGCCACCGCCGCCTGCGTCCTGCGCCTGCCAGATCGGCGGGATTGCGGTCAACGACAGCGGAGTCGTGGTGGGCGTCGCGGACCCCGCCTCCGGCACCGGGCCGAGGAAGGGATTCATCCTCAACGGTTCGACGTACACCTTCTTCTCCCGGCCGGGTTGGGACAACACCGAGCCCCGCGGGATCAGCAACCAGGGGCTGGTGGTCGGCTGGAGCTACAGCAAGGACACTACGCAGAGCGACGGATTCATCTACGACCCGTCCAACGGCACCTTCACCGACGTCACGCCGGGCTCGGGCTCCCCAAGCATCGTGCAGGGCATCAACCGCTTCGGGCGCATCGCCGGCACCTTCGTGCAGCCCTCGCCGAGGAAGCTCTACGGGCTCGTGTCGCAGAAGAACGAGCTCAGCGCGTTCGGGGCCACCCAGGTGCCGTTCGCGCAGCAGTTCCAGCTCGGCGGGGCCGCAACGCGGGCGCGAGGCATCAACGACTTCGGCATCACCGTCGGGTTCACCGACTTCGGCGGCACGACGAACGCCTTCGTCGGCAACGATTCGTGGGGATACGAGATCGTAGTTCCGCCCGGCGGCGGCACTCCGCAGACGTTCTCCATCTGCACGGGGATCAATAATCTCGGCCAGGTGGCGTGCTCGGTCACGAACGCCGACGTCACGACTACGTTGGGGCTCTACATCGGCACTCCAGGGTCCCCGTAGCGGCTTCCCCAAAACACGAAGGCCCCTGACCATCCCGGGAACTCCGGGAGGATCGGGGGCCTCCATCGGCCGGGGCGACTGGAATCGTCCGCGCGGGGAGTGCACCTGCACGCGCGCGTCGAGGGATTCGGCGTTACTCGCGCGCGGCCTCGATGAGTAGCCCGGCTCCCTCCCGGGGGAGCCCGTCGCCCACCGCGCGCTCGATCAGGCGCCCCGCCAGCGCGGGTTTGGGCAACACGTGCCAGCGGCTGGTGATCTCGCGCAAGAGGAAGGCCGGCACGGCGATCGGGATGCCGGCGTCGAAGAGCGCGGCCACTCGCGGCGAGGCGTAAGGCTGCAGCCGCAGCGCGCGCAGGCCGGCCGCGGCAAGCAGTTCCCGCCATCGAGACGCCGGCAAGAGGTGCTTCTGCGCCAATAGCCCGTTGATCATCTCCCCGTACCGGGTCGCTAGCGCGCGCAGCCCCAGGCGGGAGAGGACGCGCGGCCAGAAGAGCAGTTCCTTGAAGCGCTCGGAAGGCACGGTGAAGACGAAGTGCCCGCCGGGGCGGAGCACGCGGCGCACCTCGGCGAAGGCGGAGGTCGGATCGTCGAGGTGCTCCACCACGCAGTTGGAGAAGACGGTCGCGAAGGAAGCGTCCCGGAAGGGCAGCGCTGTGACATCGGCGCCGGCCAGCGCGCGATACGCGCCGCTCCGCCGCGCCAATTCCAGTGAGGGGCGGAAGGAATCGACGCCCACCGTCCCCGCCCGGCCCGCAAAGAGGATGCTGGCGAAAAGGCCGTCGCCGCAGCCCAGGTCGAGGAGCGGTTCGGGAAATTCGAGCGCCCGCAGCGGCACCAACTCGCTGTAGCGCCAGAGCGAGAACGACCAGGGTCGCCGGCGCAGGTAGGCGCGCAGGGCTTCGCTCACGGCCCAGCCTTCTCGTAGATGGCGCAGTTCAGCTCCTGATGCGCGAGGCGGAAGCCGGGGTCGCTCCGCAACGCAGCGTGGAGCCGGGCGAAGCGCGCTGGGTGCAACAGGAACCAGCGCAGGTCCCAGCGCCGCGCCTCTTCCTTCCAGCCCGGCTCGGCGTTCCTGATCACGAAGTAGGAGCCCCGGAAGAATTCCTCGAGATAGTTGGTGCGCCCATCGATGAACGGCTTCCGCCGGGGGAAGAAGTGGAAGATGAAGGTGCCGCCGTAGAGCATGTCGTTGAAGCCGCGGCCCTGCTCGTGTGCATCGAGCCACTGGTAGCAGGCGCGCGGGTAGCTGAAGTCCTCCCAGTCGAGCGCCGGCACCTGCGCGAGGTGGACGGCGACGGACGCAAAGGCGGCGACCGCGAGGCACGCAGCGACGAGCGGGGGGCGGGCGAGCCGCGCCAGGCGGACAGTCTGGCCGCGCGCCTCCTCGAGAAGGGGAGTGAGACAGGCCGCCAACGCCGGCGCCGCGACGATCGAGGCCTCGCTCAGGAGGCGGCCCACCCGCGCCGCGCTCCAGGCGAAGAGGATCTGCGGCAGGAGCCAGCGCGGCGCGGCCTGGCGCGGCCGGAAGAGCGCAACGATCGGCGGCACGACGAGGAGCAAGAGCAGCGGCACGGTCAGGGGATACGACCGCCCCAGCGACTGCAACTCGACAATGTGCGCACGGTAGAAGTCTGATCGATAGATATGCCACACGCGCGCCAGCACGCCGGCGCCCACCGGGTGGAACGCGAACAGGCTCGCCGCCGCCGCCGCGCCGCAGGCGAGGGGCAGGAGCAGCGGCCGCGGCGAGCGCTCCTCGAACGCGGCTCCCAGCGCCCACGCGCCGCAGAAGGCCGCGCCGTACAGCCAGCCGACGTGTACGTGCGGCCAGAGCGCAAAGAGCGGCACCAGCCAGAAGCGGCCCCGCGCGCGCCCGAGCATCCAGGCCGTCGACGCCAGGAGCAGGAAGGAGAAGACGAAGGGCTGCGTGTTGAAGCGCGGCTGAGCCGCGGCCGCTGCCAGCATCGCCGCCAGCGCGCCGAGCGGCGCCGACTTCGCCGCGTTCGCCGCCGCCGCGCTCGCCAGCGCGAAGGCCGCGCCCACCACCGCCGCCTTGAAGACGATGAGCCCTGTCAGCCCGACCGCGCGAAAGACGAGCCAGAAGGCCGTCGCGCCGAGCCACTGCTCGAGGTACCAGGGGTTCCCTTCCTGCGTAAACGAGAAGGGATCGGTCACGGGAATGCCGTGCTGCAGGATCCATTCGCCGGTGCGCAGGTGGAAGCCCAGGTCGTAGTCCGTCACCGGGCGCAGCGCAAGCCCGAAGGCCAGCGCGGCGGGCAAGAGCCACCACGGTCTCAGGCGGAAAAGAGACATGTGAGCCAATGCCAGACGTAGCGCGCCCACACCTTGCGCAAGGCCACCTTGGAGATGCCGGCGCGGCGGGCGTACTCGTGGGTCGCCACCTCGCGCAGCCTGAAGCCGCGCGCGAGCGTTTTCATGATCATCTCTTGCTCGATGGTGGTGCTGTTCTCCACGGTGCCGAGCGCCTCGAACACCGACTTCTTCATTGCCCTGAAGCCGTTCTGGCTGTCTGTGATGCGGCTGCCGAAGCGTAGGTTGATGGTGGCGGTGATGAGCAGCGAGCCGAAGAGGCGCAGGTAGTTGCCGAAGTCGGTGAAGAGCTCGTCGCTGCCGCCCAGCATGCGCGAGCCCTGTACGTGGTCGGCGCTGCCGTCGCGCAGCGGGGCGAGCAGGCGGGGGATGTCGGCCGGATCGTGCGAGAAGTCGGCGTCGATGAAGAGTACGAGATCGTGCACGGCAGCGGCCGCCCCGGTGCGCAGGCCGTCGCCCTTGCCGGCGCCGCCGTCGAGAATCACCCGGTCGGCATGCCGGCGGGCGATCTCGGCCGAGCCGTCGCTCGAGTGGCCGTCGACGACGATCAGCTCGTCGCCGTGAGGGCGCAGGAGCGGCAGGAGCTCGCTGAGGTTATCCGCCTCGTTCTTGACTGGCACGATCACGGTCACTTTCACGGTCTCTTGTATGAATGCGGCCGCCGCCGCGAGCAAGAAAGTCGCGCGCGCGAGGTAGGGCCCGCGGCTACCTTGTGGTATTGCAGACGCGACGCCGCCGCGCTGGCCATTCTGGTAATCGGTGCATGGCTCGTTCAGTGATATGAGCCAATCGTGCGGACGCGCTCTCTCCCCGCGTTGGCGACGATCGGCGCCGTGCTCTGGTCCGTGCTGCTCGTCGCCACGCTACCGCGGTCGCGCGTCTTCTACAGCGGGGATGGCGGGATCAAGTCGCTGATGGTGCGGCAGCACGCGCAGAGCGGGCCTCACCTCGATCTGCGTCTCGAAGGGCCTTCCTGGGTGAAGGCGCTGTGGGAAGAGGGACTGTATCCATTTGGTCCGCCGTTCATTTACCGGCTGGAAGGGAAGCGTGTGTTGCACTTCCCGCCGCTCTTCGCCGCTGCGACCGCGCCGTTCTACGCGCTCCTCGGCGACGCCGGGTA
>WNFL01443717.1_pt2 | contig 27171 bp, 30 predicted proteins | sample 5400361 | NCBI WGS metagenome assembly WNFL01 (sample SAMN13153351, study PRJNA577476) | soil metagenome | isolation source: 40 cm soil on Douglas fir-dominated hillslope | place: USA:California | collected 2013-09-17
GCTCGTCGAAGGACTGCTCGCTCGGGCGGCCGGCCGCGCGGTCGGCGTCGAACTTGGCCAGCGCCTCGGCCACGCGGACCTCGCCTGCGCTCCGGCCGGGAGGCTTCGGGCTGGCCTGCGGCGGCTGCGCGGGTGCGAGGCTCGGGCCCTTGCCCGGCCCGTTGCGGCTGAGGTGCAGCCAGGCGGCGGTCAGCGCCACGCGCGCCGCCTCGAGCTCGAGATCGGTCTCGAAGGCCAGCCGGTCGAGGATCTCGCCCAGGAGGTCGCCGGCTCCGGGCGTGGGGTTCTCGACGTCGAAGGGCTCGCTCGCCAGGGTCTCCAGCAGCTCGTCGATCTCGTCCGAGGTGACGCCGCCGCGGAGCAGCAGCCCGCGCAAGTCCCCCACAGGGTCCGCGCGCTCGCCTGCCTGCGGCCGGTAGAAGAGCTGCTCGATCTCGCTCTGCGCGAGGCGCAGCACCCCGCGCCGGCGTGCGCGCTCGCGCTCGAAGTCGGCGCGCAGGGCCTCGAGCAGGCCGGGATCGCGGAAGAAGACGGCCGCGGGGGAGGAACGGAAGACCGTGTCCCCCACCGGGAAGATGCGCCCGGCGATCATGTCGCCCGGCGCGAGCAGCCAGGTCGCGCAGCCAGACGCCCTCGCCCGGCCGCACGCCGGTGACCTCGAAGACGCCCGCCAGCGAGCCGATCCAGGCGGCCGATTCGGCTGCGCCCAGGCCGCGCGCGGCGGCCTCGTCGTGCCCGGAGAGCACCTGGATGGGTACGCCGCCGAGGCGCTCGCTCTCGCGCTCGAGCGCGAACCATTCCAGGTGCCGGCGCTCGGCCAGCTGCGGGTCGGCCGCGGCGGACGGCCGTGCCGTCCCGAAGAACTCGCTCGCGCTGGAGCGGAACTCGGTCTCGAGGCGTGGATCCTCGCGCACCCAGCTCTGCAGGGCGCTGAACCCGCGCTCGACGCTCGTCGAAGGATCCTCCATGGACATTGAGCTTGGCCGCTCCAATCCCCTAGTGTAGCGCACGCGATGAGTCCGGTCCTCTGCTGGGTGTACGGCCTCCAGGATGCCCAGCCGGCACCCGACGCGGGCGCGTGGCACTGGCCCTGGCTGGATCTCGCCTGCCTCGCGCTCGTCCTCGTCTCGGTCGTGCTCGGCGCACGGCGCGGCATCTGGTGGCAGTTCGTGCGGCTCCTGGGCCTGATCGCGACGCTGAGCGTGGCGCGCGCGCTCGCGCCGCGGATCTCGCACGCTCTGGTGAACAGCTTCGGTTCGCTCTCGCCCGAAGCCGCCAACGGAATCCTCTGGTCGGCGATCCTGCTCTGCGGCCTCGTGCTGCTGGCGCTGGTCGGGCGCATCGGGAGGATGATGCTCGAAGACGCCGAGCTCAGCTTCGGCGAGCGCGCGGGCGGCGCGCTGCTCGGCCTGGCGAGCGGTCTCCTGCTCGCGACGGGCCTGATCATCTGCGCCTCGCAGCTCGCCACGCCGGCCTGGGTCCAGAAGAACCTGCGCGGCACGCACGCGCAGGACCTCGTCGACGGCGTCGCGCGCGTGCTGCCCTCCGCACTCGACCCGATCGCCGGGCCGCGTGCCTCGAGCGAGGTCCAGGCAGCCGAGCCCAAGGACCGCTGAGCGCGCCCTTGACGCGGGAGCGCCGGTCGGGTGGAGTGTCCGGTGTTCACAACCCGACCGACGCGAGCGCGGAGGGGAAGTCAGGTGAGAATCCTGCACGGTCCCGCCACTGTGAGTCGCAAGGACGGATGCCCGCGGGCGGAGCGCACGCTCCGCCGGGCCACTGGGGAGGAATCCCTGGGAAGGCCTGGCAGTCCGTCGACGCGATGAGTCAGGACACCCGCCGAGTTCGCTGAACCCGCCGCCCTCGGAAGAAGGCGCGTGCGCGGTGTGCGCGAACGCACTCCGTGGCCGCTTTCCCGGGACGGCCCTTCGACGAAGCATCGAACGGAGTTCCCCATGAAGCGATTCGCGACCCTCGCGAGCCTGTGCGCAGTGCTCGCCTTCACGTTCCCCGCCCGCGCCCTGGCCCAGGACACCTGCCCCGGCGGCCTCGCCTTCGGCGCGGCGCACGCCTTCGGCCCCTTCGACGCGTACGCCACGCTGCAGGACGGCACGCTCGTCCGCAGCGACGGCCTGAGCGTCGACCACATCGACGCGGCGGGTCAGCTGATCCTGCACCTCGGCGACTACCCCGGGTACGTGTACCCGAGCTTCGTGCTGCTCGCTCCCGACGAGAGCTTCGCGCTCATCGGCGAGAGCTCGACCGGCGCCATCGAACGGTTCGAGCTCTCGGGCGCGCCGCAGTCGACCGTCGGCGGCATCGCCTACAACTTCGACGCGGCCTGGGAGGACGCCACGCACGTGCTGCTCTCGGCCGATGCGACCGGCGCGTTCCAGAACCAGATCGTGCGCCTCGACATCACGAACGGCTCGACCAGCGTGGTCGCGCAGCTGACCGGGCCCTCGGGTCCGATCGCGCGGCGTGCGCGCACGGGCGACGTGTTCGTGGGGATCGTCGACCTGGGGCTGCCGAACAACGACTCGCTGCTGCGCTTCGACGCGAGCCTGATCAGCAGCGGGCTCGTGCTCGGGCCCCAGGACGGGCAGCTCTTCGCGGGCCAGCTCGCCAACGCGGCCGCGCTGCGCATCGACGAGCGCTACGACGTGCCGGGGATCGACTTCTGGCGCGTGTACCTGGCGATCTCGCCCTTCGGCGGTGGCGCCACGATCGCCTGCTTCGATCCGAGCGGCACGCGCCTCGCGGACGTCGCCAGCAGCCCCGATTCGATCTCCAACCTCGAGCTGCAGCGCGGCGCGGGGCCGGGCAGCTTCGCTCCCTGGCAGCCGGACGCGGGCGAGCGCCTGAGCTACCGGGGCACGACCTGGTGCTACCCCAACTGCACGACGGCCGAGATCCGCCAGCTCGAGCCGCGCCGGCCGCAGGCCTCGATCTTCGGCCCGGGCCTCGGCAATCCGGCTGGCGGCAGCGTGACCGTGGCCTTCGACGGCTGCGTTCCGAACGCGACGCTGCTGCTCGTGCTCGGGCCGCAGTCGCTCTACCACCCAGTCGAGCAGACGCGCTACCACCCCGACGGCTTCCTCTGGCACAGCGGCCTCGCCTGGAGTCCGCTGCGCCGGCTGGTGACGCTGCCGACCGATGCTCTCGGCCACGCGAGCTTCACCTACAACAACCCCGGCAGCCTGAACGGCACGCACGCGCTGCAGGCGCTGATCCGTGACGCGAACGGCGTGTTCGTCGGCAGCTCGACCTGCGTCTTGAACTAGGCCCGCTTCAGCCCTGCTCCACGCGCTCGATCCAGGCCAGACGCTCGGTCAGCCTGGGCACGAGCGCGTGGCGCATGGTCTCGCCCTGCGAGCCGCAGCCCGTGCAGGCGCCGGTGAAACGCAGGCGCACGCCGTCCCCGAAGACCTCGAGCAGTTGCACGCCTCCGCCGTCGATCTCCAGCGCGGGGCGCAGCTCGTCGAGCACCGTCTGCACCTCGCGCACGCGCGCGGGATCGCCGCGCGGCTCGGCCGGCGGATCGCGCGCGAGCCAGGCGAAGGGGCCCTTCATGCGCGCTCCTCTGCGAGCAGCACCAGGCGCTGTCCTTCGAGGCGAACGCTCCAGGCGAGCACGCTGCCGGGTGCGCTGGCGCACGCGGCGGCGAGCAGCCCGCGCGCGAGTTCCCAGCTCTGGGCGAAATCGGCGCGCGGCAACGTGCGCGGTCCGGAGAGCTCGCGGCCTTCGCGGCGCAGGGACTCGGCCAACAGGTCGACCAGCCACTCGAGCGCACGCTCATCCTCGCGCGGCGCTCCGATTCCCGTCCCCATCCCGCGCGCCAGCGCGCCGACCAGCCAGCCCAGGCGCTCGAGCGCGCCCCCGGCGTGTTCGAGGTCGCCCGCGCGCTCGACGAGCGCCGCGGGGCTGCCGCTGACGCGCACGAGCGAGTTCACGCCCGCGAGCACCTGGGTCACGTTGTTGAGCCGGTGCAGCAGCGCGGGCAGCAGCACGCGCGCGAGCTCGTCGGAGCCCGCTCTTGGTGCCGAGGCGGGGACTTGAACCCCGACTCCCTCGCGGGAAATGGATTTTGAATCCATCGCGTCTGCCATTTCGCCACCCCGGCCTTTCGGCGCTGAGCCTAGCGGGATCCGAGCGCTGCGTCGAGGCCGCGCGCGACGCCCTGCGCGCTCGCCGCGTAGCGCAGGCAGCACAGGATCCCCGGACCGAAGGCCGCCGGCCCCGACATGTCGTGGCGCAGCGTGTAGCTCTCGCCGGCCGCGCCGAAGATCACCAGCTGGTGCGCATACAGGCCGGGCAGGCGCACGGAGTGGATCGGGATCGCGCGGCCGTCCTGACGCAGCGCGCGCAGGCGCTCGGCCGTGTCGAGCGCCGTCCCGCTCGGTGCGTCGGGCTTGTCGGCGTGGTGCAGCTCGATGATCTCGCAGCTCGGCATCGCGCGCGCGGCCTCGAGCGCGGCCCGCTGCAGGAGGCCCATGCCGATGCTGAAATTGGGCACGACGATGCCGCCCAGCCCCTTCTCGCGGGCCAGCCGGTCGAGCGCGCGCGTCTCCTCGAGGCTCACGCCGCTCGTGCCGACCACCGGGCGCAGGCCCAGCCCGAGGATCCGCCGCGCGTGCTCGTAGCCCAGGCCCGCGCGCGTGCACTCGAGCACCACCCGCGCGCCGCTCAGGCGCAGCGCCTCCTCGAGCCGGTCCTGCGCGCCCAGGCGCGCGACCAGCTCGAGGTCCGCGGCCGCCCCGAGCGTCCGCCCGGAGCTCATCGGCCGCGCTCCAGCGCCAGGGCCAGGATCTCCAGGCACAGCTCCGCGAACGAGAGGCCCTGCTGTGCCGCCGCCAGCGGCAGGAGCGAGCGGTCGGTCAGGCCGGGCAGCGTGTTGACCTCGAGCACCACCGGCGCGCCCTCCGCGGGCACGAAGAAGTCCGTGCGCGAGTAGCCGTCGCAGCCCGTCGCGCGGTGCGCGCGCAGGGCCAGCTCGCCGAGCTCGGCCACGACGGCGGCCGGGAGCGAGCGCGGCGGGCAGAACTCCTGCGCGCCCTGGGCGCTGTACTTCTCCTCGTAGTCGAAGAAGCGCCCGGCCTTGGGCACGATCTCGACCGGCGTCAGCGCGCGCAGCTCGCCGGATGCGTTGCCCAGCACCGCGCAGGTGGCCTCGCTGCCGCGGATGCGCTCCTCGACCAGCGCCAGGTCGCCGGTCTCGAGCACGCGCGCGACGCGCGCCTCCAGCGCGCGCGCGTCGTCCAGCACGAACGTGTCCACCGAGGAGCCGCCGCGGTTGGGCTTGACCACGAACCCGCTCGTGGAGAGCGCGGCCAGCTCGGCCAGGATCCGCACGCGCTGCGCGCGCCACTCCAGCGGCTGCACCAGCCGGCCGCGGGCCACGCGCAGGCCCGCGTCCGCGAGCACGGCGCGCGTGTGCTGCTTGTGCATGCACAGGGCCGAGGCGCCGACCCCCGAGCCGGTGTGCCGGAAGCCCTGCGTCGCGAGCAGGCCCTGGATCGAGCCGTCCTCGCCCTCGCCGCCGTGCAGCGCCAGGAAGAAGACCGTCTCGCGCGGCACGGCCGCGAGCGCCTCGAGCGCCGAGAGCGAGCGGCCCTCGAACCTCCAGCGCCCGTCGGGCTCGATCTCCAGCGCGAGCAGGCGCCCCACGCTCCCACCCGCGAGCGCGCGCAGTACCGCGGCGCCGGACTTGAGCGAGACCTCGCGCTCGCTCGAGCGGCCGCCGAGCAGCACGGCGACCGTGCTCACGCGCGTGCTCGTCAGGCCGGCGCTCACGTGTAGAAGTGTCCTCCGCGCAGCCGGCGCGGGACGTGCGGCAGGCGCGCCCGCAGGCTGTGCTCGTCGTCGGCGAAGAGCGGGTCGATCTCGAGCTCGGCCGGGGCCTGGATGCCGGCCGCGGCGAGCCAGCGCGCGTGCAGGCGCGAGATGTCGGCCCGCGCCTGCTCGGGCGAGTCCTCGCCGCTCTTGTTCTTGACCGGGCTGAACTCGCGCGCGCGCTCGACCTCCAGCACGGCGCTCTTCTCCGAGAAACGCAGCGCGTCGAAGACGAAGCTCTCGAACTTGACGCCCAGGGCCTCGACCGGCCGGCCCTGCGCGTCGAGAACGCTCATCTGCTTGCGGGCCAGGTGCCAGGGCAGCGCGAGGCCCGAGCCGGTCAGCTCCTCGACCAGCGTGCGCTCGATCACGTGCAGCGCGATGCTGCCGGCCGAGAAGCGCAGCCGGCCGCGCTCGTCGCGCGCCTCGCGCAGCTCGGCCGGCAGATCGGAGTACTCGATGCAGGCCAGACGCCCCGCGTGCCAGGCCAGCACGCCGACCTTCTCGCCGGCGTCGCGCTTCTCGACCACCTTGCTCGACATGCGCGCGCCCTCGAGCCGGTGCAGGCCCAGGAAGAGCGGGTCGAAGGGCACCACCAGCGGGTTGTCCACCTGGAAGTACGAGAAGCGCTCGACGCCCTCGGCGCGGGCGTGCTCAAGCGCAGCGCAGGCGCGCAGGGCGGAGAGCACGCCGCCATGGCCCGTCGGCGCGAGGAACAGCCGGCCGGGAGCGGAGCGCAGCACGCGGCCTTCGGGCGAGAGCGCCGGCAGCATGGCCTGCTGGAAGAAGAACACCTGGCCCGGCTCGAGCTCGAACCAGCGGTGCTCGGCGAAGAACTCGCGCGTGGCCGCGTCGTTCTGGGGCGAGGTCATCACGTACCACAGCGGCCGGAAGCCGTAGCGCGCGCCGCTCGCGCGCAGCTTGCGGGCGAAGATCTCGAACAGGCTCCAGCCGCTGAGCGGGCCGATCGGGAACACGCCCTTGGGTGCCTCCCAGCCCAGGCGCGAGGCCTGGCCGCCGGCCACGGTCAGCGCCGCGACGCTGCCCGCGCGCAGCCACTCCTCGCCCGCCGCGCGCGCGCGCTGCGCCAGCGCCTCTTCGGCCGGGCCGCGCGCGAGCGGGAATGCGCGCGCCGGTTCGAGCGGGCCCGGCAGGGGCGGCGCCGCAACCGAGAGCAGCGCGCGCAGCTCGGCGATCTGCGGCCAGTCCAGCGCGGCCAGCTCGGCGGCGTAGGCCGCGCGTTCGGGAGCCGTCAGCGACTCGAGGCCCTCGAGGAGCTGCGCCTCGCCGGCGCGCTCGACGCGCCGACGCAGCTCGGCGGAGAGCTCGCTCATCGAGTCAGCGGCCGTTGTGGGCGGGCCGCTCGGCCGAGAGTTCCTCGAGGATCTGTTCGGTCAGGCGCACCAGCGCGTCCATGCGCTTCTCGAGCAGCACCTGGCGCTGGACCAGCTTCTCGATCACGGGCGGCAGGATCGCCTCGCGCGTGTAGCTGTTGATCATGTTGATCACCTCGGCGCGGTCGGCGCTGGGCAGCTGCTTGAAGTGGTAGTGGTACTTCGACTTGAGCACATCGTCGGTGATGTGCATGCACTCCGTGGTGATCTCCTCGACGTTCTTCTTGTCGTGCTGGCGGTGGAAGACGTCCCGCTTGTACTGGTGCAGCAGGTCCTTTAACTTGGTTTGCACAATGATTCTCCAGTTGATGCCTAGTCGGGGCGACCGATGCAGATCGAGACGTTGTGTCCGCCGAAGCCGAGCGAATTCGAGAGCGCGTTGCGCACCTGGAGCTCGCGCGCGGCGCCCGGGACGTAGTCCAGGTCGCACTGCGGGTCGGGCGTGGTGTAGTTGCGCGTGGGGTGCACCTGGCCCTTGTAGACGGAGAGCGCCGTCACGACCAGCTCGACCGCAGCCGAGGCGCCCAGCAGGTGGCCGATCATCGACTTCGTGGAGGAGATCGCCAGCTTCCGGGCGTGCGCGCCGAACACGAGCTTGATCGCGCGCGTCTCGATCAGGTCGTTGTAGGGCGTGCTCGTGCCGTGGGCGTTGATGTAGTCGACCGACTCGAGCGGGATCTTCGCGTGGCGCAGCGCTTCGCTCAGCGCGCGCGCCGGGCCCTTGCCCGACTCCTCGGGCGCGGTGATGTGGAAGGCGTCGTCGGTCGAGCCGTAGCCCTTGACCTCGGCGTAGATCCGCGCGCCGCGCGCCCGGGCGCGCTCGTATTCCTCGAAGACCAGGATCCCGGCACCCTCGCCCATCACGAAGCCGTCGCGCTCCTTGTCGAACGGGCGCGAGGCCCCGGCGGGATCCTCGTTGCGCGTCGAGAGCGCCTTCATGTTGGCGAGGCCGCCCAGCGAGAGCGGCGTCGTGGCCGACTCCGCGCCGCCGGTCACGACCAGGTCGGCGTCGCCGAACTGGATCGAGCGCCAGGCGAGTCCCATCGCGTGGCCGGCCGAGGCGCAGGCGCTGGAGGTCGTGAAGCAGGTGCCCTGCAGGCCGTGCCGGATCGCGACCTGGCCGCTGACCGCGTTGGCCATGATCTTGGGCACGAAGTGCGGCGAGATCCTGCGCGGGCCGCGTTCGAGCATCTCCTTGTGCTGCTCCTCGATCGCGGTGATGCCGCCGATGCCGGTGCCGATGATCGAGCCGATGCGCTCGCGCACCGACTCGGGCTCCTGGGCCGGATCGAGGCCCGCGTCGCGCAGCGCCTCGTCGGTCGCGAGCAGCGCCCACATCGTGAACAGGTCGAGCTTGCGCTGGTCGGGCACGCTGAAGTGCTGCAGCGGATCCCACTGGACCGAGGCGGCGAACTTGACCGGGTGGTCCTTCGGATCGAAGCGCGTGATCGGGCCGACACCGTTCTCGCCGCGCAGGATCCGCGACCAGTTGGTCTCGACGTCGTTGCCCAGGGCACTGATCATGCCCAGGCCGGTGATCACCACTCGTCTGTGTTCCGACATGGGGGCTGGAACGCGGCAGCGGGCGCCCGTGGCGCGCACACTGCCGGGCGCTTCAGGACTTGGAGGTGATGTACTCGACCGCGTGGCCGACCGACTGGATCTTCTGCGCGTCCTCGTCCGGGATCGTGATCTCGAACTCGTCCTCGAGCTCCATCACGAGCTCGACCTGGTCGAGCGAATCGGCCCCGAGGTCGTGGATGAAGGAGGTCTCGCGCGTGACCTTGTCGGGCGTGGTGCCCATGCTGTCGCACACGATCTTGATCACGCGTTCTTCAACAGAAGGGTTGCTCACCTATCGCTCCTCGTTCTGGAACTGGGTTTCAGGGGTTCTGTTCGGTTCGGGTCGACGCGCTGCGCGCTAGAGGCTCATGCCGCCGTCGACGACCAGCGTCTGGCCGGTGATGTAGGCGCCGCCCGGTCCGGCCAGGTACTCGACAGCGGCTGCGATCTCCTCCGGTCCGCCGAGGCGGCCCAGGGGGATGGACTGGAGCAGTTTCGTGCGCGAGGCCTCGTCGAGGGCCGCGGTCATGTCGGTCGAGATGAAGCCCGGCGCGACGGCGTTGACGCACACCCCGCGGCCGGCGAGCTCCTTGGCGATCGACTTCGTCAGCCCGATCAGGCCGGCCTTGCTGGCGGCGTAGTTCGACTGGCCGGCGTTGCCCGAGAGACCCACGACCGAGGTGATGTTGATCACGCGCCCCTTGGACTTCATCAGCGGCCGGCTGGCGGCCTTGAGGAAGTTCCAGGCGCCCTTGAGGTTGACCTCGAGCACGCGGTCGAAGTCCTCCTCGCTCATGCGCATCAGGAGCTGGTCGCGCGTGATCCCGGCGTTGTTGACCAGGATGTCGAGGCCGCCGAGCTCCTTCTGGACCTGCTCGACCAGCTCGGCCACACGCTGGGTCTCCCCCACCTCGCAGCCGTAGGCCTGCGCGCCCTCGGTGTGGCCGGCACACTCGGCGGCGGTCTCGCGGGCGCGCTCGGCCTGGGTGGCGACGCAGGCGACCTTGGCCCCGCGTTCGGAGAGCCGCAGCGCGATCGCCCGGCCGATGCCCCTGGAGGCGCCCGTGACGAGCGCGACCTTGCCTTGCAGGGGGCGGTGTTCGGTGGGAGACGTCAAGCGACGGGCCGGGGCGCGGTTCCGGGGCGACTATACCCCTGTCCGGCAGGAGCTTCAACGCCACGGGGGCGGGCGGCTCAGGCGGGAACCTGCTCGGGGCGGGCGACCGCGTGGACGGTGGCGTGCTCGTCGATCTTGCGCAGGATGCCCGCCAGGACCTCGCCCGGCGCGGGCTCGAGGAAGTTCGTGATTCCACGGGCCAGGGCGAGACGCATGCTCTTCTCCCAGAGCACGCTGGCGCAGACCTGGTCCGCGAGCTGGCGCCGGATCTGCTCCGGATCGCTCGAGAGCTCGCCGGTGACGTTGCTGGCGAAGGGCAGCTCGGGGACCCGGATGCGCACGTCGGCGAGCGCGCGGGAGAGCTGCACGGCCGCCGGGCGCATGCATTCGGAGTGGAAACCGCCGGCGACGGTCAGGCGCCGCGTACGGCGGATCCCGAAATCCTTGGCCGAGGCCTCGGCGCTGGCCAGCGCCGCGAGTTCGCCGGAGAGGATCACCTGGCCCGGGCCGTTGAGGTTGGCGACCTGGCAGATGCCCTTCTGGGCGGCGTGCGCGGCGAGCGCGCGGGCCTGCTCCTCGGAGGCACCCGTCAGCGAGACCATCGAGCTCGGGATCGCGCTGCTGGCGGCCTGCATCGCCTCGCCGCGCAGGCGCACGAGCCGCAGCCCGTCGACGAAGTCGAGCGCGTTCGCGCACCAGAGTGCCGTGTACTCGCCCAGCGAGAGGCCCGCGACGAAGGCGAGCTTCGAGCGCTGCAGGCCGCGCGCCTCGAGCACGCGAACCACCGCCACGCTGGTGGTGTAGATGCCCGGCTGGGCGATGTCGGTCCGGTGGACCAGGTCGCCCTTCGTCCAGCAGGCATCCGAGAGCGAGAAGCCCAGCGCCAAGTCGGCCTCCTCGAACGTCGCGCGCGCCTCGGGGAAGCGCTGCGCGAAATCGCGGCCCATGCCGGGGAACTGCGCTCCCTGGCCGGGGAACAGGATCGCCTGCGCGGGGCTCATCGGCTCACCAGCGGATCAGCGCCCCGCCCCAGGTCAGGCCGGCCCCGAAGGCGGCCAGGATCACGAGCTTGCCGGACACGGCCCGGCCGGCGCGCACGGCCTCGTCGAGCGCCACGGGCACCGAGGCAGCCGAGGTGTTGCCGTAGTCCTGGATGTTGACCACGAACTTGTCCCTGTCCCAGCCCAGGCGCTCGAGCGCCGAGTCGATGATCCGCAGGTTGACCTGGTGCGGCACGACGAGGCAGATCTCGTCCTGCGTGTGGCCCTGCGCGAGCTCCTCGATCAGCGCACCCATGCGCTCGACCGCGAAGCGGTAGACCTCGCGACCCTGGACGCGGATGTAGTGCTCGCCGCGGTCGATGCTCGCGTGCGTCGGCGGGTTCAGCGATCCGCCGCCGATCATGTGGATCAGCTCGTAGCCCTTGCCATCCGCCCCGGCGCCGTCGCCGAAGAGGATGCACGAGCCGCGGTCCTCCGGATCGATCCAGCGCGAGAGCGTCTCGGCGCCGATCGCCAGCACGTGCCGCGCGCGTCCGGCGCGCACGAAGGCCTCGCCGGTGTTGAGCGCGCTCAGGAACCCGGTGCAGGCCGCGTTGACGTCGAAGGCGCCGGCCCGGCTCGCGCCGAGCTCGCGCTGGAGCAGCGCCGCGCAGCCCGGCAGCAGGTGGTCCGGCGTCAGCGTGCCGACGACGATCAGGTCGAGGTCCTGGGGCGCGATCCGCGCGGCCTCGAGCGCGCGGCGCGCGGCTGCGAGCGACATCTGCGAAGTCGTCTCGCCCTCCGCGGCCCAGCGCCGGGCCTTGATGCCGGTGCGCTGCGTGATCCACTCGTCCGAGGTGTCGAGGTACTTCTCGAAGTGGCTGTTGGGGACGATCCGCTCGGGCACGTAGGAGCCCGTCCCGGCGATGCCGACGCGCACGTTCTTCACGCGGCGGCTCCGCCGCCCGCCTTCGCCAGTCCAGCGACGATGTCGGCGTTGACGCCGCCGTCGAGCGCGCGGGCCGCGAGGGCCAGCGCGTTGGCCACCGCGTTCTCGTCGGAGCGGCCGTGGCCGATGATCACGATCCCGTTGACGCCCAGGAGCGGCGCGCCGCCGTACTCCGAGTAGTCGATCGATTTCTTGATGCTCGCCAGCGCCTGGGGCGGGGCCTGGACAGCGTACTTGCCGAGCTCGGAGAGCGTCAGCTTGACCATGAAGCCGGCCAGGTCCTCCATCAGCTTGAGCACGACGTTGCCGGTGAAGCCGTCGGTGATCAGCACCTCGGCCTTGTTGCACAAGAGGTCGTTGCCCTCGAGGTTGCCGACGAACTCGATCGGCGCCGCCTGGAGCAGCTTGTAGGCCTCCTTGTGCAGGTCGGTGCCCTTGCCCTCTTCCTCGCCGATGTTGAGCAGCGCCACGCGCGCCCCGGCCTGGCCCAGGCAGTCGCGCGCGTAGACCGAGCCCATCACGCCGTACTGGAGCAGGTGCTCGGCCTTGGGCGCGATGTTGGCGCCCATGTCGAGCACGGTCAGCGGCCGGCCGGTGAGGTTGGTCGTGACCGCGATGCCCGGGCGCTTGACGCCGGGCAGCGTCCCGAGCATCAGCGTCGCGGCGCCGACCACCGCGCCGGTGTTGCCCATGCTGACCGCCGCTCCCGCCTGGCCCTCCTTGCAAGCCAGCGTCATGCTCGCGATCGTGCTGTCGGGCTTGGCCCGCAGCGCCGCGGCCGGCGATTCGGCCATGCCCACGACCTGCGTGGCGTGGCGGAAGGAAAAGCCCGGGTCGCCGCCGAACTCGGCGAGCTTGGCCCGCACGAGCGCCTCGTCCCCGACGAGCAGGATCCGCTCCGCGGGCAGCGGCTGGCGGAACTTCTTCGAGACGGCGAGCAGGGCGCCGCGGACGATCGCGTCCGGCGCCTTGTCGCCGCCCATCACGTCCAGAGCGATCCGTGCGCTGGGCATCGGGGGGAGCGCCGGGGCCTAGACTTCCTGCTTCTCGAGCACGACCGCGCCCTTCTGGCCGCCCTTCTCGAAGCCGTAGCGGCCGCAGTTCTCGCACACGCGGTGCGAGCGGACGGCGGCCCCGCAGTGCGCGCAGCGGTTCGCCGGCGCCATCACGAGGGCGTGGTGCGAGCGGCGGATGCGCTTGCGGTGCTTGGAGTGTCGTCGTTTCGGGTTCGGCATGGGGGCTTCTCGGGGCCTTCGTAGGTCCCTGGAGTGAAATGGATAAGGCCGCGGATGCTAGCCCGGCCCAGAGGGGCTGTCAACGCGCCGCGACGCCCGCGAGACCGGTCGCGATGCGTTCGGCGAGCTCGCGCTCGAGCTCCGGCAGCGCCGCCGCGTTCAATCCCTGGCCCTGGGCGAGATCCGGCCGGCCTCCCCCGCCGCCGCCGAGCTTCGCGCTGACGGCCTTGGCGAGCTCGCCCGCGGCGAGCGGGCTGCCCTTCGGGGCACCCGGGCAGAGGATCAGGAACGGCACGCGCTCCTCCTCGCGCCCGAAGAGCGCGACCACCATCTTCGGCGCGAGGCTCTTCACGCGCTCGCCCAGCTCGCGCACGGAATTCTGGTCGAGGTCGGGGAAGGCGAACACGCCGTGGCGCGTCTCGCCAGTCGTCAGTAGCCCTTCCTTGACCTGGGCGAAGGCGGCGTCGATCCCCCCAGCGGAGGACTTCTCGCCCTTCTTCTTCGCATCCTTGAGCTGCACCATCACCTCCCCGACGCGCAGCTCAACTACTGCGGGTGCCACCTTGAGAAGGCGAGCGGCTCCCATGAGATGACGGCGGAACTGCTGGAATTCCTCGACAGCCGCCATGCCCGTGACCGCCTCGATGCGCCGCACGCCGGAAGCGACGGCGCGCTCGAACGTGATCACGAACGGACCGATGTCGCCCGAGGCCGAGACGTGCGTGCCGCCACACAGCTCGAGCGACCAGCCGCCGACGTCGAGCACGCGCACCTTGGCGTCGTACTTCTCGCTGAACATGGCGACGACCCCGCGCGCCTTGGCGGCGTCCAGGTCCTCGACCGTCGTCTGCACGCGATGGGTTCCTCGGCTCTGACCGCCTTGGGGTGCGAGAAGTCGAAGCGCAGCCGGTCGGGGCCGACCTCGCTGCCCTGCTGGCCGACGTGCGCGCCGAGGACCTCCTTCAGCGCCTTGTGCAGGAGGTGCGTGGCGGTGTGGTTCTTGCGCGTTCGATTGCGCGCCTGTCCGTCGACCTTCGCAACCGTTCTGGCGCCGATGTTGGGCGGATCGCCTTTCGCGAAGCTCCCCAGGTGGACGACTACCGAGCCGATCCTGCGGGTGTCATCGACCTCGAAGGACCATTTCCCGGCTGGATCGGCGATCGAGCCGATGTCGCCGACTTGCCCTCCCCCCTCGGGATAGAACGGGCTCTCCGTCAACACGAGCTTGACCGGTTCACCCCAGACGAGGTACGCGACGGTACTCTCGAGTTCGAGCGCGCGAACGCCTTGCTCGTGATAGGTCGACTTCGTGGGCTTGACCTCTTCGAGTTGTTCAGCGGAGAGAAGCTGCTTGAATTTCCCTTCCGAACGGCTTGCGTCCTGGTGGGCCTTCTCGGCGCTGTCCCAGCCCTCGGCGTCGACGCTCAGGCCTCGCTCGCGCGCCATGAGTTCGATGAGATCGCGCGGGAAACCATAGGTCGCGTAGAGTTCGAACGCGGCGGCACCGGGGATGGCCTTGCTTCCACCCAGTGTCGATTCCAACTCGGCAAATCGAAACAGTCCGCGCCCGAGCGTGACTCCGAAGGCCTGCTCCTCGGTGCGTACGATCTCCTTCACACGCTCGATGTCCGTGCGCATCTCCGGAAACACGCCCCCGAGCACATCTGCAACCGTCGGCACGAGCTGGAACAGGAACGGGTGGTCGATCCGAAGGTCTTGCCGCCCGAAACGCGCCGCGCGCCGGATCAGGCGCCGAATGACGTACCCGCGACCGGTGTTCCCGGGACGAGCGCCGTCGGAGAGCGCCGCGGTCACGGCTCGAATGTGATCAGCGCAGACGCGGAAGGCGATGTCCTCGCGGGAGTTGCTGGCGGCGTACTTGCGGCCGGCCACGGGGGAGATCTGCTCGAAGATCGGCGTGAAGAGATCGGTGTCGTAGTTCGAGCGCTTGCCCTGCAGCACCGAGAGGATGCGCTCGAAGCCCATGCCCGTATCGACAGACCGCGCGGGCAAAGGCTTGAGCGAGCCGTCGTCGAGCCGGTTGAACTCCATGAACACGTTGTTCCAGAGCTCGATGAAGCGCTCGTTGCCGGCGTTGACGCCGATCTTCCGGTCCGCGCCGTCGGCGGGGTTCGTGTCCGGGCCGCCGCGGTCGATGTGGATCTCGGTGCACGGACCGCAGGGACCGGTGTTGCCCATCTCCCAGAAGTTGTCCTTGCGGCCGAAGCGCAAGACGCGATCGCGCGGTAGGCCGGCCTTTTCGATCCAGATGCGTTCCGCGTCCTTGTCGGCCGGCAGGCCGTCCTTCTCGTCGCCGGCGAAGACGGTCACCCAGAGCCGGTCCTTGGGCAGCTTCCAGACCTCGGTCAAGAGCTCCCAGGCCCAGGGGATCGCCTCTTCCTTGAAGTAGTCGCCGAAGGACCAGTTGCCGAGCATCTCGAAGAAGGTGTGGTGGTAGGTGTCCACGCCCACCTCCTCGAGGTCGTTGTGCTTGCCCGAGACGCGGATGCACTTCTGCGTGTCGACCGCGCGCTTGTAGGGACGCGTGCCCGTGCCGAGGAACACGTCCTTGAACTGGTTCATCCCGGCGTTGGTGAAGAGCAGCGTCGGGTCGTCCTGCGGGAACACCGGAGCGCTGGGCACGATCGTGTGCCCGCGCTCGGCGAAGAACTGCAGGAACTCGTTGCGCACCCGCTCGGCGGAGCGCGCTTTCGGGCTGGACGTCATGTTTCCGCGCGGCTCAGAGCCGCGTCTGCGAACCCGGCGCCGCGACCGGCGCCGCCGCCGGCTCCACGGTTTCCGTGGCGCCGACCGAGCTCGGCTTGAGCTTGCCGCGCAGTTCGCCCTCGATCGCCGCCATCAAGTCGGGGTTGTCGACCAGGAAGGCGCGCGCCTTCTCCAGGCCCTGGCCCAGGCGCAGCTCGCCCTGGGTCGGGTGCTTGAACGAGAACCAGGTGCCGCTCTTCAGCACCGCGCCGGCGTTGATGCCCAGCTCGAGCACCTCGCCCTCGCGGCTGATGCCGCGGTTGTAGAGCATGTCGAACTCGACCTTGCGGAAGGGCGGCGCGACCTTGTTCTTGACCACCGTGACCTTGGTCCGGCCGCCGACGACCTCCTCGCCGTCCTTGAGCTGGCCGATGCGCCGGATGTCCAGGCGCACCGAGGCGTAGAACTTCAGCGCGCGGCCGCCTGTCGTGGTCTCGGGGCTGCCGAACATCACGCCGATCTTCTCGCGGATCTGGTTGATGAAGATCACCAGGCACTCCGACTGCGAGATCGCGGCGGTCAGCTTGCGCAACGCCTGGCTCATCAGGCGCGCGTGCAGGCCGACGAAGCTGTCGCCCATCTCGCCGGCGATCTCGGCCCGCGGGACGAGCGCCGCCACGGAGTCGATCACGACCACGTCGACCGCGTTCGAGCGCACCAGCGCCTCGACGATCTCGAGCGCTTGCTCGCCGGTATCGGGTTGCGAGACGAGCATGTCGTCGAGCTTGACGCCCAGCTTGCGCGCGTAGGCCGGGTCGAGCGCGTGTTCGGCGTCGACGAAGGCCGCGATGCCGCCCGCCTTCTGGGCGTTGGCGATCACGTGCAGCGTCAGCGTGGTCTTGCCCGAGCTCTCCGGGCCGTAGATCTCGACCACGCGCCCGCGCGGCAGGCCCTTGCCCCCGAGCGCGACGTCGAGGCCGATCGAACCGGTCGAGATCCCGTTGATCTCGCGGATCGCGGAGGCATCGCCCAGGCGCATGATCGCGCCCTTGCCGTAGGACTTCTCGATCTCGCCCAGCGCGGCCTCGAGCGCCTTTGCCTTTTCGGTGCGCTTGGGCTCGGCGTCGGCGCGTTTCGGCTGCCCTGCGGCTGCGGAGGCTGAGGCCGACGGGCCGTGGTTGGGGCCGGCCGGTCTCTCGGACTTCTCGGTCTTGGGCTTCGGGAGGCTCATGGAGGTCATTCGGTACCTGGTCCTTGGGGCGTGATCGGAGTCTAGCCAGGGCGGAGGGCCCGGGGAAGCACGGCTCGCCCCTCCCTGGAGACGCTCGGAATGGCTCGGGGTTGCCCCTGGCGCGCCGAAAAACCGGCTCGGGGGGGCGCCTAGACCGTCACGATCGAGAGCAGCTCGTCGTAGCGCTGGTCGACGTCGGTGCGCGAGCGCGTGGACAGGCCCTCGACGCTGAAGCCCTCGACGCAGAACGAGGCCGTCACGGTCCCGAAGACCATCGCCTTGCGCAGCGTCGCCGCGTCGTGCTGCTTCTGCGAGGCGAGGTAGCCCATGAACCCGCCCGCGAAGGCATCGCCCGCGCCGGTCGGGTCGACCACGTTCTCGACCGGGTAGGCCGGGATCGAGAAGTGCACGTCCTTGCTGAGCAGGAAGGCACCGTGCTCGCCCTTCTTGAGGATCACGTAGCGCGGCCCGAGGCCCAGCACGGCGCCCGCGGCGCGCAGGAGGCTCCTCTCGCCGGTCAGCATGCGCGCCTCCTCCTCGTTGAGCACGATCGCGTCGACGCGCCGCAGGAGGTGCAGCAGCGGGTCCTTGGCGATCTCGATCCAGAGGTTCATCGTGTCGGCCATGACGAAGCGCGGGTGCTCGACCTGGTCGAGCGCCTTGTGCTGCACGCGCGGCTCGCCGTTGGCGAGGAACAGGTACTCGGCCTTGCGCCCGCGCTCGGGGATCTTCGGGTCGAAGTCCTCGAGCACGTTGAGGTGCGTCGCCAGCGTGCGGCGCGTGTTCCCGTCGGCCTCGTAGCGCCCGCTCCAGCGGAACGTCTCGCCGTGGGCGACCTCCAGGCCGCTGGTGTCCACCCCGCGGCGGGTGAAGAACTCGAGGTGCTCGGGCTTGAAGTCGCGCCCGACGACGCCGACCAGGTCCAGCGCCCCGAACGCGCTGGCGGCGGCCGCGAAATAGGTCGCGGAGCCCCCCAGCACCTCGCTGCGGCGGTCGTAGGCCGTCTCCACGGTGTCGTAGGCCAGGGTTCCGATGACGAGGAGCGACATGGGGGGCCCCTCATTCTACCCCGCCTGCTTCTCGTGCTCGATCTCGGCGCGCACTTCCCGGCCGCCGGGCAGGAGCAGGAAGATGCCGCCCGAGAGGTTGAGCGCGACGGTCAGCAGCCGGTACGTCACGCTGACCGCGACGCCCAGCGGCTGCGTCGAGCCGACCAGGTGGAAGAGGTAGCCGATCAAGACCTCGCCCACGCCCAGGCCGCTGGGCGCGATCGGCAGCGAGCTGACCGTGTTGGCGATGGCCATGATCCCGAGGTAGGCCGGGAAGGACAGCGTGGCCCCGAAGGCCTGACCGATGGCCATGATCGCGCCTGCGATTCCGCAGTGGTTGGCGATCGAGAGGGCGACCGCGAGCAGCATCTCGCCCGGATGGTGCACGTACTCGTGCAATGCGCGCTCGATCGACTTCAGGCGCTCGCTCTGCGGCAAGCGCTCGAGCAGGCGCGAGAGGCCCAGCAGGCGGCGCGGCAGCGGGTGCATGACCACCACGATCGCGAGCAGCATCGCGCCGAAGCACGCGAGCACCGGCCAGCGCAGCTCGCGGAACTGCTCGCCCGTGAGCAGCACGACCAGCGAGGCCAGGCCGACCAGGACGAGCAGGCCCAGGCCGCGGTCGACGATCACGCTCACCAGCGCGTCCGCGCGGCGCTGCGGGTTCTCGCGCACGACCAGCACGGCCTTGATCACGTCGCCGCCCGTCAGCCCGGGCACGACCAGGTTGAAGAAGAAGCCCAGGAACGTCAGGCGCAGCGCGTTCCACCAGCTCGTCGCGCAGCCGGCCAGCGCCAAGAGTCGCCACCAGCGCGTGACGCCCATCACGGCCGATACGAGCAGCAGGCCAGCCGCCTCGAAGAGGCCGCTCGGCTCGATCTCGCGGAAGACGCGCGGCATGCCCGGTTGCCATTCGTAGTGCGCTGCGCTCGCGCCGTCGGCCGTGCGCGCGAGGCTCGCGCCCGAGCTGGCGTACAGCTCCGCGCGCGTCTCGGCCGGCCAGCCCACGGGCAGCTCGGCGCCCGGGTCGGCGTGGAAGCGGATCGAATCGCCTTGCCAGCGGCCCTCGATGCGCCCGGAGAGCTCGAGCTTCGTCCCGCCATCGACCCAGCGCAGCTTGTCCTGCCAGGGCAGCATCGAGGCCACGAAGGCCAGCAGGCCGAGCGCGAACGCGAGGCGCAGGACCGAGACGAGGCGCGCGCGCGCCTTCGAGGGTTGGCTCACGGCAGGGCCTCGCCGGGCTCCGCATGCGCCGTGCGCAGGTCCCACCAGCCCTGCCAGTCCTCCTCGCGCAGGCTGTGGATGCCCGAGCCGGAGACCGCCGAGAGCACGCGCATCGCCGCGGCGCGCAAGTCGGGCTCCTCGCGGTTGACGGCGATGAAGTAGAGCGCGTGCAGCTGCTGCTCGACCAGCTCGGCCGGCCCCGGCGCTCCGGGCTCGGGCGACTCGCGCACGAGCCCGCCCTCGCGCAGGCGCTGCAGGATCCTCCCGAGCACCAGCGCCGGCGTGCCCGGCTTGTCGGCGCCCTGGAGCAGGAGGCCGGCCAGCACGCCGTGGCCCGCGACGGTCTCGCAGGCCTCGATCGCGGCCGCCTGCGTGCGCGGCGCGTTGTCGCCGAGGGCGCGCGCGATGCTGCGCGAAGCGCAGGTGCGCTCGAGATCCTCGACCAGCGCGGCGATCCCGCTGCCCCGGCCCTCCCAGCCCGTGCGCGCCGCCAGGCTGCAGGCGACGTCGAGCGCGCGCCGCGCGCCGTTGAGATCGAGGTTGAGCCCGCGCACGAGCTCGAGCGCGGCGGCGAGATCGGCCTCGGCGGTCGCGTTCCACTCGCCCATCCCGAGCAGCGGCCGGACGGCCGCCACCAGCGAGCCCAGCGCGCTGCTGACGGCGTCGGGATCGGCGACCGGGCGGTCCTTCGGCGGGCCGACCGGCAGGATCCGGCCGAGCGGCTGCGCCGCGCGCGCCAGCACGTACAGCGCGCGCTCGCGCGAGAGCAGCGAGCCGTCATCCACCGCCAGGCGTGCGCTCCACTGGATCGTGCGCGCGCGGTTGTAGCGATCGGCGATGTCCAGCGTCTCGAGCTCGATCAGCTCCTCGAGGCAGGTCTCGGCCGGGTCCTTCACGGCCTTCGGCGACTTCTTCGCCAGCGTGCTGTTGCCCCCGGTCAGCGAGGGCACGAGCACCTGGCGGAAGTAGTACTCCCAGCTCCCCTCGAGCGCGGCGGAGAAATGGTGGTGCCCGTCTCCGCTGTGCAGCTGGTCGAGGTTCCAGGCGCGCACGTCGGCCGCGCGGCAGCCGGAGAGCAGCGCCACGAGCGCTGCTGCGCGCTTCCAGCGGGGGGGGGACACCCGGACGAGTCTAGGAACGCGGCGGCGCCGCTGAGAAGGGGCAAGTGGGACGGACGTCAGGGATCCCCCGCGGCTGCCGGCCCCCGGCCCGGCTCAGGCGAGCGGTTCGGCGCCGTGCAGGTCGGCGACCAGGATCACGTTCTCGACCCCGGCCAGCGCCACCAGGCGCTCGACGTCGTTCGGATCGACGACCGCGTCGGCGTCCACGGAGTACGCCGGCCCGCCGTCGATGCGCAGCTCGACCACGCCGCGCTTCAGGGCCTGGACCAGCTTCAGGACCGAGCCCGAGACGATCCGCACCACGCCCACGCGCGCGAAGTTGACGATGAGGACGTCGACGACTTCGAGCAGGATCTGTCCCCCGAGCTGGATCGAGCGTCCGACCTCGACCGAACGGGGCAGGTTGGGCAGGAGCAGGTGGTGGGGTTCGTGACGCGGAGCTACGCGTGCATTCATGGGCATCTCCAATCGGTCGCCGATTCCAAGGAACACGGCAGCGACACGGGCCGTGCGTCCACCGTATTCGCACCGGCCGCGCCGGCGGTCGAGTTACGATCCCGTCCGACGGCTCCCTGGGCGCGGGCTGGTGGCGGCGGCGGGAATCGGACCCGCTCGCGCTCAGCGCGTCGCTCGGTCGACCCGCTCTCCGTTCGGCGCGGTTACCTGACGCGGATGTCAGGTCTTTGTCAGTGTACCCACGCCCGGCCTGCCTCGTAGCGTCGCCCATCTGCCGCTACCTGCAAGAAAGGACCCCTCTCATGAAGTTGCTCTTGCTCGCCAGTCTCGTGACGCTCACGACCGTCTCTTGCGTTTCGGCCATCCCTGGCTCGAGGTCCAGCGCCGGTTCGGGAACGATGGCTCGGCAAGTCGCGTCGCCGGCCGCGGATCCGCTCGACACGGCGCGCATCGAGGAACTGACCGGGCTCAAGGGGACGCTCGACAAGACCGAGAACGTGTTCAAGGTCACGTCGCCCCGCACCGACGTCGCCGTCACGGTGGACGGGAGGGCCCTCGAGCCGTTCATGGGGCTCACCTCGTGGGCCGGGTTCCTGCCGGGCAAGAAGGCGCCCTGCATGGTCATGGGCGATCTCGTCCTCTTCCAGGACGAAGTGAGCGCGGTCATGAGCGCCGCGCTCGACAACGGGCTCGCCGTCACCGCGCTGCACAACCACTTCCTCTTCGACGAGCCGCGCGTGTTCTTCATGCACATCGGCGGGGAAGGCACCGTTGACGTGCTGGCGCGCGGCGTACGAGCTGCGCTCGACCAGGTGAAGGCCACCCGCGCCCGAGCGCCGAAGCCGGCTGCGGTGTCCTCGCGTGCCGCCGTTCCGACGAAGAACGCGATCCCGGGGGAAGCACTCGATGCGCTGCTCGGCGTCAAGGGCCAGGCGAAGGACGGCATGTACAAGGCCGTCTTCGGGCGAACGGTCGGGATGCCTTGCGGCTGCGATGCCGGCAAGGAGATGGGCGTCAACACGTGGTCCGCCTTCGCGGGCGATGCGGACCACGCGCTCGTCGACGGCGACTTCGCGACCTTCGAGGGCGAGCTCCAGCCCGTGCTCAAGGCGCTGCGTCACGCGGGCATCGACGTCGTCGCGATCCACAGCCACATGGAGGGCGAGTCGGCCGGGCCGAGGATCTCGCGCGCGCCGTGAAGTCGGCGCTCGACACGCAGAAGAAGTGAGATGAGCTCCGCACTCGAGCCCGATCGCGTTCCATGCACGCTGTCCCAGTTCCTGGGCTACTTCCTGCGTCTGGGAACGTTCGGCTTCGGGGGCCCGATTGCGCTCGCCGGGTACATGCAGCGCGATCTCGTCGACGAGCGGCGCTGGATCACGAAGCAGGAGTACGTCGAGGGTCTCGCATTGGCACAGCTCGCGCCGGGGCCGCTCGCCGCGCAGCTCGCGATCTACCTCGGGTGGATTCGAGCCGGTGTGCTCGGCGCCACGCTCGTCAGCTTCGCCTTCATCCTGCCCTCCTTCGTGATGGTGCTCGTGTTGTCGGCACTCTACCTGCATTTCGGCGGCCTGCCGTGGATGCAGGGCGTCTTCTATGGCATCGGCGCCGCGGTCATCGCGATCATCGCGCGCAGTGCCTACAAGCTCGTGCGCCTGACGCTCAAGGCGGACCGACTCCTGTGGGCCGTGTTCGCAACGAGCGCCGTCGTCACGGGCTGGACGGAGAGCGAGATCGCATGGCTGTTCCTGCTCTCCGGAATCGTCGTCGTGCTCGCGCGCAGGCGGCCGGCGCGTGCCTCGGCCCTGATCCTGCCGCTGATGCCCAGCGTCTGGCTGGCCGCCTTGGCCGAGGGCCCTGCGAGCTGGCTCCTGACCGGTCTGAGCGGGATCGCCGGTTCCAGCGCACTCGTCCGCATCACCTGGTTCTTCGCCGAGGCGGGCGCGTTCGTGTTCGGGAGCGGGCTCGCGATCGTGCCCTTCATGCACGACGGCGTGGTGAACCAGTTCCACTGGCTCGACGAGCGCCAGTATCACCGTGGCCTTCATCGGCTACCTCGTGGCCGGCCCGATCGGGGCCACGCTGGCCGCAATCGGCGTGTTCCTGCCGTGCTACCTGTTCGTGGTCATCCCTGCCCCCTACTACCGCCGCTACGGAAGCAACCCGAGCATCCGCGCGTTCGTGGACGGAGTCACCGCGGCGGCCACGGGGGCGATCGCGGGCGCCGCCTACGTGCTCGGCAAGCGCGCACTCGTCGACTGGACGGCCGTCCTGATCTGCCTCGCCGTGTTCGGCGTCCTGGTCTGGACGAGGAAGCTCCCCGAGCCGCTCGTGATCCTTGCCGCGGGCGCGGTTGGCCTGGGCCTGAAGCAGACCGGGCTCGCCTAATCCCGACATCCCGTCGCTGAGGGATGCCCAGCTCCCCGCTGGAGCCAGGTTGGTGGAGGCGGCGGGAATTGAACCCGCGTCCCGGAATCACCCTGACCGAGGCATCTACGTGTGTGTCCCGCGCTTTGGTTCTCGTCCCCTCGTCGCGCACGGACGCGCTCTTCGGGCACCAGCCCAGGAAAGTCTCGCCAGCTTGCCCCCAGGCAGTGCGCACCGGCCAGCCTGCTCATGGCGTCACTTCCGGGCCGCAGGCGTTCCCGGGGTGACGGCTACCTGATCAGATCAGGCGGCGAGAGAGTAATTGTTGGCATGCAAATGCCGCCCCAAGAGGATTTCACGGGGTGACTTGAGGTCCCCGACACGCAGCCCGGGCCCAGACGAAACCGATCGAAACCGGTGCGCCCCCCGAACCATGACGGCGGCGATCCTAGCACACGGCCGGCGGATTCACCTGTTGCGCTTCGTCGCCCGCTCGATCTCGCGCTTGTCCTCGCGGTCCTTCGTCGCGGCGCGCTTGTCGTAGAGCTTCTTGCCGCGGCAGAGCGCCATCAGGACCTTGACCCGCGCGTCGCGGAAGTAGATCGAGAGCGGCACGATGGTCATCCCCTTCTCGCGCACCTTCGCGAACCAGCCCTGGATCTCGCGCTTGTGGGCCAAGAGGCGCCGATCGCGCGTCGGGACGTGGTTGTGGACGTTGCCCTGGGTGTACTCGGGGATCGTGGCCTGGACCAGCCAGAGCTGGCGGTGCTTGACCAGGCCGAAGGCCTCCTGGAGCGAGCACTGGCCCTGGCGCAGGCTCTTGACCTCGGTCCCGGAGAGCTCGATGCCGCATTCGAGCTCCTCGAGGACCTCGTACTCGAAGCGCGCCTTGCGGTTGTCGGCGATGCGCCGGAGCTTGGGATCGACGGCGGCCATGGCGGACGGGAGAGCTTAGCGCGCCCTTGAGTCGGACGCCTGCGCATCCCACCCTGGACGGCAATGGAAACCCAGGATCCGACCGATTTGCTCGCCGAGGCGCTGCGCACCAAGGAAGGCGGCTTCGTCGAGCTGCGCTACCACAAGAAGCGCTCGCGCGCCGTGTCGGTCGAGAAGGGCCGCGTCGACACGGCGCAATCGACCGAGCACACCGGCGTCGGCGTGCGCGTGCACGAGTCGGGCACCTGGGGCTTCGCCAGCACCGACCAGGCCGAGCTCGGCTCGATCCGCCGCGCGATCGACCAGGCACGGTCCGCCGCACGGGCCGGCGCCAGCGCGCGCAAGGAGCGCTCGATCTCCCCCGCCGCGACGACGCTCGCGCGCGGGCGCTTCTAGGCGCCTGGCGTGGCCGTAGCCGCCGCGCGCACGACCGAGTCGCTGCTCGAGCTGGCGCTGGCGACGGAAGCGTCGACGCGCGGCGCCTCGAGCTCGATCGCCAGCGCGAGCTCGAGCTACAGCGAGGTCTTCGAGGAGAAGGGCATCGTCACCAGCGACGGCGCGAAGGCCTGGACGCTTCTGGTGCGGCCGGAGTTCCGCGTGGTCGCGGTGGCCGAGAAGTCGGGCGACATGCAGCGCGGGGCCGAGCTCGTGGGCGTGACCGGTGGCTGGGAGTGCCTGTTCCGCGCGAAGAGCGCGGCGGAGCTCTCGGACTCGGCCGCGCGGCAGGCCGTCGACCTGCTCGACGCGGGCTATCCCGAGGGCGGGCGCGTGCGCGTCCTGCTCTCGCCGGCGATCGTCGGTCTCTTGACGCACGAGGCGATCGGCCACACGGTCGAGGCCGACTTCGTCGCAGCAGGCTCGTGCGCCGCGGGCAGACTGGGCCAGCGCGTCGCGAGCGAGCTCGTCACGCTCTGCGACTCGGGCGCCTCGGAGTTCCACGACGGCGCCGGTGGCACGCTGGCGGTCGACGACGAGGGCGTGCCGACGCGCAACACGACGATCATCCGCCAGGGCGTGCTCACGTCCTACCTGCACGACCGAGAGTCCGCCGCGCGCTTTGGCGTCGAGCCGACCGGCAACGCGCGCGCCTGGGAGTACGACAACGAGCCGCTGATCCGGATGCGCAACACGTACATCGCGCCGGGCACGTCCACGCTCGAGGAGCTGATCGCGGGGATCGACGAAGGCTACCTGCTCGAGGGCGCCTCCAACGGCCAGGCCGACTCGAACGGCGAGTTCATGTTCGGCACGCGCATGGCCTGGAAGATCGAAAACGGCAAGAAGACGAAGCTCCTGCGCGGCGTCAACATCTCGGGCCAGGCCTTCGAGGTGCTCTCGTCGGTCGACGGCGTCGGGCGCGAGTTCCGCTGGGATCTCGGCTCGGGCCACTGCGGCAAGGGCCAGCCGGCCAAGGTCGACGCGGGCGGGCCCTGGCTCTCGTGCCGCGTGCTGGTCGGGGGCCGCTGATGGAGACGCTCGCCGCCCCGCCCGCGCGAGAGGCCTTCGACCCGGCGGCGACCGAGCGCGAGCTCTCCGCGCGCTGCGCAGAGCTCGTCGCCGCGGCCAAGGCCCGCGGCGCCGACGAGGCCGAGGCCTTCGGCTCGCGCACGCGCACGATCGCCGTGCGCTTCGAGAAGGGCGACCTCAAGCTCGCCCAGGTCGACGAGGGCTCGTCGCTGGGCCTGCGCGTCTTCCGCGAGCAGCGCCTGGGCTTCAGCTCGACCAACCAGGCCGAGCGCGAGGCGCTCGAGCGCTGCGCGGACGAGGCGCTGGCGCTGGCGCGCTTCGCGCCGCCCGACGTGCACAACAAGCTCCCGGCGGCGCGCCCGATCCGGCGCCTGGCACCGCTCTCCGACGCGCGGCTGGCCGAGCTGCCCGTCGAGGAGGTCGTCGAGCTCGGCCGGCGCTTCGTCGAGCTCGTCGCGCGGCACGACGAGCGCCTCTCGATCGACGCCGCCAGCGTCGAGCTCGTGCGCAGCACGCACGCGATCTGGGCCACGACCGGCGTCCAGGCCAGCGAGTCCGATTGCATGTTCTCCTGCTCGATCGGCGCGCTGGCCGTCGACGGCCAGGACGTGGGCGGCATGCACTACGAGAGCGAGGCCGTGCGCACGCTGGCCGAGCTGGAGCCGGCGCTCGCGCGCGTGGCCCAGGCCGTCGCCTCCAGCGCGCTCGGGAACCTGGCCGCGGCGCGCGGCGAGTCCTACCGCGGGCGCGTGCTCTTCGCGCCCGACGCCTTCTTCGACGTCTTCATCGCGCCGCTGGTCTCGGCCGCGAGCGCGATCGCCGTGCAGCGCGGACGCAGCCCGCTGGCGGGCAAGCTCGGGACGCGCATCGGCAGCGCCGAGCTCGAGATCCTCGACGACCCGACCGACCGCACGCTCGCCGGCTGCGGCAGCTTCGACCGCGAGGGCCAGCCGGCCGTCCCCTACCCGCTGGTCACGCGCGGCGCGCTGGCGGGCTACCTCTACAACGGCTACGCGGCCGCGGTCGAGCACACGAGCTCGACCGGCAACGCGACCGGCGGCGCGCGCGGCGTGCCGGGCCTCGGTCCGCACGCGCTGGTCGTGCGCGGCGGGCTGGGCGGCTCGCGCGCAGAGATCCTGGCCACGTTCGGCCGCGGCCTCTTCGTGCAGCGCTTCTCCGGCACCGTCGACGCGGCCTCGGGCGATTTCTCGGGTGTCGCCAAGTCCTCGCGCTGGGTCGAGGGCGGGAAGGTCGCGCGCCCGGTGCGCGAGATGCTGCTCTCGGGCAACGTCTACCAGCTGCTGCACCACATCGCGCAGCTCTCGAGCGTCGAGGAGCGCCTGGCGGGCAGCGCGCGCGCGCCCTACGCGATCGTCGAGGGGTTGTCGGTCACGGCCGGTTGAACAGACCGGCTTGACCGCGGCCGGGGCCGAACGTATCGTCCTCGCCCTCCATCCGGCCCGGGTGGCGGAACTGGCAGACGCGCATGGTTCAGGTCCATGTGCCGCAAGGCATTGGGGGTTCGATTCCCCCCCCGGGCACCA
>WNFL01430019.1_pt1 | contig 27154 bp, 27 predicted proteins | sample 5400361 | NCBI WGS metagenome assembly WNFL01 (sample SAMN13153351, study PRJNA577476) | soil metagenome | isolation source: 40 cm soil on Douglas fir-dominated hillslope | place: USA:California | collected 2013-09-17
CGCTGGCGCGTGAGTGCGGCGCCTTTGTGAATCTCATTCCCCTTCACCCCGGCGGAGCCGGAGACTTCACACCAAGCACGCCCCAGCAGATCCAATGGTTCGCTCGGCGCCTCAGGGCTCAGCGCGTCGAGGTCGCGGTGCGAAAGAGTCGCGGAATGGATATCGCCGCGGCTTGCGGACAGTTACGGGTGGAACGGCTGCGGAGGCGGACGCCAGTCGGCGCCGATAAGGACGGTGACGTCCAGGTAGCGTGAGCTGTCGGGACGCGAGGCCACCGGGGCATTCATGGCTCGGCCGACCAGGTGCGCCCAGGCCGGGTGCGAAGAGCGATCGTAGACGATAGTCGTTGCGCGTTGCTCGCTGACGTTGCCAGAGCCCACGACATCGAAGCCACGGTCGCGGAGATACAGCGTCGCGCGACGCGCCAGACCTTTCGTCCTTGTCCCGTTAAGAACTTCCACCTTGATACGAATTCCCTCGGGTGCTCGCGCATCATCGGGCGCGTAGCTCACCCCGGGCGCCGAAAACGCGTTTACGATCAGCCAGACGATCCACCCGATGACACACAGAATCAGAAAAACGAGAATGATTCTGCCGTAGCGGCGCCGGCGTGGCGGTTCAGTCACCTCAAACTATTCCAGAGCTCGACGGTCTCGGGGAAGATGTGATTGCCCTCGCGCACGGACCATTCGAGGCGGAAACGCACCACCTGGCGGAACACACCCTCGAAGTTGTGCGGCACCTGGCTGGCCAGAAAGCCGCGATCTTCGGCGAGAAACTTCCGACCCGGCTCGAGATAATCCGCCATGTACAGCGCGCGTCCCGTTCGATCCCAGCTCGCGTGTCCGACGGTGTGATAACGAATCGCATCGAGCAGATTCTGCCGGCGCTCTCCTTCGGCCTCGAGTTTTATCGCGACCGCAGGTCCATGAAGCAAGCCGTCGGGGGACGTGCGATCACCGGTGATGTCACGCAGCTCCGCGATCGGCGCATCACGCAGAGCGTCGTGCCAGCTGCCCGCGTCGATCCACGCATTCGCTTCGTCCGCGGTCAGCCGCATCGCCGCGCCCCACGCGCGAAGCAGCGACGTGACGCGTGCTATGTGCGCCAGACGCCGCTCGCTCACCTGGGCCCACGTCGGCAATCCCGAAGTCTGGAGCTGCGCCATGTCAGAAGACGATGTTATCGATCAATTTGGTCTCGCCGACGCGCACTGCGCCAACGGCAGCATCGCCGTGACGCACGTTGTTGACGCGCTGAAACGTGTCGGCATTCACGACCGCAAGATAGCGCGGCGTAAGTCCTACTACGCGCTCGAGCATGCGCCAACCAACCGCCTCGAGCGCGCTGGCCCGACGCTCTCCTTTGGTGAAAACGTCGCGCATTGCGAACAGCGCCTTCGATAGTATGAGCCCGAGCTCCCGCTCCTTCGGAGACAAGTATCGGTTCCGACTCGACATGGCCAGGCCGTCCGGTTCTCGCATGGTCGGCGCGACAAGAATTCCAACCGGAAAGTTCAGATCGCGCACCATCGCCTTGATGGCCGCGGCCTGCTGAAGATCCTTCTGGCCGAAGACCGCGACGTCGGGCATGACGATGTGAAAGAGCTTGGCGACAACAGTGAGGACGCCCTCGAAGTGGTGCGGTCTCACAGCGCCCTCCCACTCCTTTCCAACGCTTCCGGGATGCACGATAACGACAGGAGCGTGCTCGGGATACATGTCTTCGCGGGTGGGAGTGAACAGGAGATCTACTCCCCTCTTGGACGCCAGCTTCGCGTCATCTTCGAGAGTCCGGGGGTACCGGTCGAAGTCTTCACTCGGCCCGAACTGCAGAGGATTGACGAAGACGCTCATCACGACGACGTCGGCCACGCGCTTCGCTTCATCGATCAGGGTGAGATGACCTTCGTGAAGCGCGCCCATCGTCGGCACGAACGCAATACTCTTCCCTTTCGCTCGCACGCCGGCGACTACGTGGCGCATCTCATCGATCGTCCCGACGGACTTCATGCCTAGAAGCTGTGCTCGCGATCCGGATACGCGCCTCTTCGGACATCGTCCGCCCAGCTGCCAATTGCCAAGCGAACCTCGTTCGCCATCTCGGCGTAGCGCAGGAGAAACTTCGGCTGGAACGTGTCGTTCAAGCCGAGCACATCAGGCAGCACGAGCACCTGACCATCGCATTGAGCACCTGCTCCGATGCCGATCGTCGGGATGCCGACGGCGGCGGTGATGCGTGCGGCGACAGCGGCCGGCACGAGCTCGAGCACGATCGCGAACGCGCCCGCCTCCTCGAGCCCCCTCGCTTCGCCAATCAGTCTCTCCGCTTCTATCTCCTCGCGTCCCTGAACACGCGCCCCTCCGATCGTGTTGACCGACTGTGGGGTGAAGCCGATGTGCGCCATCACGGGGATGCCTGTACGGACAAGAGCGTGAACGGTGTCGAGCATCTCGGGACTCCCACCTTCGACTTTTACCGCGGCGACACCGGTCTCCTGAATGGCCCGCCCGCAATTGAGCACGGCGCTTTCGATGCTCGCCTGATAGGAGAGAAATGGCATGTCGATGATGATGAGCGCTCGCTTCACTCCGCGGCGCACGGCCGACGCATGGTAGATCATGTGATCGAGCGTCACGGGAAGGGTCGATGCATAGCCCATTATCGCCGTACCCACCGAGTCGCCTACCAGGATGGCATCGACGCCCGATTCGTCCACGAGCCGCCCAAAGAGGGCGTCGTACGCGGTCATCACGACCAGTTTCTCGCCCTTGCGCTTGTGCTCGGCGAAATCCCGAACGGTCACGGCGCGCCGCTCCGATTTGGTCTTATCCAAAACGCGAGCTCCTCAGCGTGGCAAGCTCTCTCAGCCAGAATTCGCGATTCGACAATTCAGGATGCGGCACCGTCAGACCTGGCTCGCGCACGCTCTGTTTCTCGAACAATACGATGTCGAGATCCAGCGTGCGCGGTCCCCACCGGGTGGTGCGAATGCGTCCGGCATCGATTTCGATTTGCTTGAGCTCGGCGAGCAGATCCTGTGGCGATAGCTCGGTTTCGATGGCGATCATCTGATTGAGAAAGGGCCCCTGCGCAACCGGTCCGATCGGAGCGGTCTCTTCGGCGTCGGTGAGACCCAGCACCCGCGTCGTGGCGAGGTCTTCAATCGCGCGTCGCGCCTGCGCCAAAAATACCTCACGCTGGCCGAGATTGGAGCCGAGCGCTATGTACGCGACATCTCTCACGCACGCTCTCGCTCGAGAGCGACTTCCGCGTACGCAAGCGGTCCGGGGAGCGCGACATTGGGCTTTCGTACGGCAATCCGCACGCGTTCGACAAGCGGGAGCTGGAGAGCACGGTCGGCGATTCGCTCGCCGACTTCCTCGAGAAAATTGGTATGACCCTGCGTCACTACTTCTGCCACGAGATCGTAGACGCGCCGATAATCGACGATGTCCCTGGCACTCGGCCGCTCGCCGGTGCGCCGAACCCAAAGCGATGCGTCGACCTCGATCGACTGCGCGATCTCGGCTTCGTGCGGCAACACTCCAATGCGCGCGTGAAACCGCATGGCTTTGAGCGTGACGACATCGGTATCGGAGCGGTTACTACCCATCCAGCGCCTCCCGCAGACTGCGTGTGAATGTCAGGACATCCTCCGGGCCAATCTCAGCCGCCTTGACGAGCGCGCTGCCGACGACGACTCCGTCTGCCAGATTGCCGACGCTGCGCGCCTGCTCCGGCGTGGAAATTCCAAATCCGACGCAAATCGGAAGGGTTGTGGCCGATCGAAGGCGCTGGACCGAGTCGGGCAGTGATGTCGCAGTCGTTTCCTGCGGGCCTGTGACACCGAGCCGGCTGATAAGATAAACGAATCCGCTTCCATGCCGCGCGATCTCGGCCATTCGGTCGCGAGGGGTCGTCGGCGCGACGAGCCTGATGAAAGCGAGGGGACTGCCGCCGAGCCACTCTTCGCGCGCCGGATCGGCGCCAACTGGAATGTCGGTCACGAGAATCCCGCTCGCGCCCGCTTCTGCTGCCCTCACGAGGGCGTCGGGACCAGCCGCTAGTATCGGATTTAGGTAACTGAACAGTACAACCGGGACGCCAAGCCTGGCCTTCTCGATCAAGGCAAGGACACCGTCGTAGTTCATTCCCTGCTCCAGCGCCCGCTGGGAGCTGGCCTGAATCACGGGCCCATCCGCGATGGGATCCGAGAACGGGACTCCCAGCTCGACGATGTCGGCGCCTCCTTCCTCCAGTGCATGCAGCGTTTCGAGAGAACGGTCGACATCGGGGTGGCCTGCCGTCACATAGCAGACCAGGGCGCGTCGCGATTGTTTTCTTAGCGCGTCGAAGCGACGCGTGATGGAGCTAGATGAGGTAGTCGCCGGGGGTGATGCCATACCGATCGGGGTCCGCCGTCTTGATGATGGTCCGGGCATATTGCCCTCCTGCCTCCGGGACGGCCAGGTCCACCTGCAGCGGCGGACTGATCGTGTTCCCCTGTGCATCGCTGATGATCTTGACGATTGGCCTCGAGAGCGACTCGGGATTTGGGTTGGCGGCCGAAACCACGGCGAGCTCGAAGGTGTCGAGCACGACCAGCGTTCCCACCGGGTAAATCCCCAACAGGTTTATGAAAGCCTTCACAAGCACCTTATCCAGCCCGCGACGCGGATTGTCGCGCATCTCCTCAAGAACCGCCGAGGGAGCGAGTGCCTCCGTCTTGTAAACGCGTCTCGACGTAGCCGCGTCATAGCCATCCGCGATCGTGACGATCTTGCTCAACAGACTGACCTCACGGGGACGAACGCACTTCGGATAGCCGGTCAGGTCGACCTTCATATGATGTTCCTGACACACCGTCATAGCGCGGTATGACAGCTCCTCCTGCTGGCGGCGGAACTGGAAGAGCACCAGTACGCCGAGCCAGGGGTGGGACGCCATCCACTTCCACTCTTCATCGGTGAGCTCGCCGTTCTTCTGAAGGACGTCGATCGGTACGCGTGACTTCCCGATATCGTGCATCAGCGCCGCCAGCCCGAGCTCGTAGAGCTGGAGTTTGTTCATTCCGAGTCGGCGACCCAGCGCAATCGAGAAGATGCAGACGTTGACGGAGTGCGTGAACGTGTACTCGTCGTAATCGCGAATCGCGGTGAGGCCAATGAGTGACGTCTCCTCGTTCAGAACCTGATCGACGATCCCCTGCACCACGCGCTTGATCTTTCTGATGTTGGGGGTCTTGCCGATCCGGACCGAGTTGATGACGTCCTTGGTGACGGCGACTGACTGGGAATAGGTGCGATTGGCGGCAGCCTTGGATTCCTCGTTGAACTCCCTGTCAGTTGCCGTTTCGGTCGGGGCGTCGATCTGGAACGTCTCGATCTTCGCTTCCTTGAGCCTGCTCTGAATCTCCTTGAACCGGTCGGCTGGACCGGCCTTGGTCTCGCCCCCCAACAGGGACAGGAGAAATGTCCAGTCGCGCGCCGTTCCGTTGGTACCAACATGAATCGCTCCGATGCCGGCAAGCTTGCAGAGCGTCAAGATGTGTCCGAACGTCGCATAGTTGCTGAGATCCAGTCTGAGCCGCGTCGAGTTGAGGAAGATGAACTCTCCCGAGACTCTGAACTCGAGCTCGCCCTCTTCTTCCGCGCGCAGCTCTTCCGCGACCTGCGAAAGCTCGGCCAGCGTCTTTTGTACGGCGGTGTGCTCGAGCGGATATAGCTTGATCGCGCGCAGCGCGGCGTAGAACGCGACCATGAAATTCCTGCCGCCGCGACGGAGCTTGGCGCCGGATTGCCGATCTCCATCGCCGCCGCTGATCTTCGTCGCCGGAGCCGTCACGCGGTGCCCCCGCGAATCGCACGGCTGACCGCGTTTCTGACGATCACATCCTTCTCGCCGGCCGCGCGGTTGAGAGATTCCGCCGCCTTTGGGCTATTGATCTTGCCGAGCGCCATCGCGGCGCACGCGCGCGTCTCTGAGTCGTCCTTCCTACCCATGAATCCCTTGGCATTGAGCAGACCGTCGAGGAGCGGGACTCCCGCGTCGCCCGCGAGGAGACCGTAGGCTTCGAAGAACGCCATTTTCTCGGTCAGGTTGCTCTCGCGAAGCTCCTTGCCTTTGATCGCGGCTTCGACCCGTGGTAACGCCGCCCGCGCGTTGCGCGCCCCGAGGGAGCGGACGGCGACGATGCGTACGTCACGCTCCTCGTCGACCAGTCCCCGCTCGAGCATCTGCATTGCGCCAGTTGACCCGATGTTAGTGAGCGCGGTAACGGCAGCCAGACGCATCTCGGTCTCGCCGACGGTGAGCATCTTCCCCAGCGCCGGGACCGCCGCAGGGGATTTGAGAGCCGCCGCCCGTCGGATCGCCTCGAGGACCACGGCTTCGTCCTCCGATCCGATTAGACGAATTAGCTCCGCGCTGTTGCTGCTGGCCAGGCGAGTCGCGCCAACCTCGAGTAGCATCTTGAGCGGAGGATTGCTGCTGCGCCCAATCCAGCTGAGGATCGTCTCGAGTGCCCGCGGTTGGAGTATTCCGAACAGCTCGTCGAGCTCGCGTTGGGGCGCGCGAAGGGGCGAATCCTCGAGCGCCTGAAGAAGCTGCCCGAGCGGCTTCGGATCACTCATCAGCTCGCCAAGCTGTATGAGTCGTTGCTTGTGGGCGTCGAGGACCTCTGGCGCACGATTGGCGGTTACGGCTGCCTCACGCAGGAGGTACGCCGCGTTTCTGTACTGCGCAGAGGCGAGGAGAACGAGGAGGAAATAATCCAGGAGTCCGCAGATCTCCTCGCGCACGGTCGGATCCTTCTGCGTCTCAAACGTATCGAGAAGCGATGCGATGACCGCCGGCCGTAAATCGGTGGCAAACTCCCGCTTGATTTCGTTATGGAGATACTCGACCTCACCATCGTCGAGGAAATAGAGCGTCTGGTCGAACTCGTCCATCTTGGCGATCGATGCCTGGGTCGACTCCAGCCCCGCCTCGGCCTGCGCGGGGGAGAGGATTTTTTCCTTTTGTTCGGCGCGCTCCATGGACTCGATGCCAGTGCCGCTTTCCTGCGTGAGATCGACGTACCGATACTGAAGCGTCACGAACTCCCGCTCCCACATCAGCGTCAGCAGGTCATCGTCGTCGTCCGTCGCCTTTCTCACCCTCTGCAACAGATTGAAGAACACACCCAGCTCTTCCTGCTCGAACCCCTCGAGCATCTTGAGCTCACGAATGCCGTCCTTGTACAGGAGCCAGGCGATGTTGTCGCTGGTACGGCCTTCCTCGTCGAGAACCACGCGCCCTTCCCACTCGAGGCGCGTCTCGACGACGTGCAAATCGATTTCGTCAGTTTGTTGCCAGAGCTTGGCGAACGCTTCCCTGACCGCTTCGAGAGATCGCGCGTGCATGGGATTGTTCGGCAGGTATAGCTGGTGCGCTCGAACAGCCTTGACGAAGGCCTTGAGAAGCTCTGTCACATAGACAATCGGGAACGATGGCTCGGGGAGCCCGCGTTCCTCGGTCTTTTCCGGAACCGATGTTGTCATGCGGGAAGAAGTCCCATTTCAGTTATCTGCGCGAGATCCTTATCACCCCGGCCGCTGATGCAAATCAGCACCGCGTCGCCCTTGTTCCACCGCTGCTTCTCTTTGACGACCCAGGCGACCGCGTGTGACGTTTCCAGAGCGGGGATTATCCCCTCCAGCCGACTGAGGATTCCGAGGCCCTCTACTGCCTCGTCGTCAGTGACCGAAACGTAAAGCGCTCGACCGGTCTCCTTCAGATAGGAGTGCTCAGGCCCAACCCCCGGATAGTCGAGCCCCGCGGAGATCGAGTGCGCGGGATGGACCTGGCCATTGTCATCCTGAAGCAGGTAGCTCAGGGCGCCATGGAGGACGCCTGGCACCCCGCGCTGTAGTGAGGCGGAGTGCTCCCCGGAGTCGAGCCCTCTTCCCGCGGCTTCGACTCCCACCAGCTCCACCGCCGGATCCGGCACGAAGGCGTGGAAGATTCCCATCGCGTTTGATCCGCCCCCAACGCAGGCTACAACGCTGGAGGGTGGCCGGCCCGCGGTCTCGAGCATCTGGGCTTTTGCCTCGCGCCCGATGACCGACTGGAAATCGCGAACCATTCGAGGGTACGGCGCCGGACCAACGACCGAGCCAATGATGTAATAGCTGTCGTTGACATTGGTGACCCAGTCGCGAATCGCTTCGCTCGTCGCGTCCTTAAGCGTGCGCGTTCCGGAAAGAACCGGGACGACCTTCGCTCCCATGAGGCGCATGCGATAGACATTGAGCTGCTGCCGTCGCATGTCCTCCTCGCCCATGTAGACGGTGCAATCCAGCCCGAAGCGGGCGCAAACGGTCGCCGCCGCCACTCCGTGCTGGCCGGCGCCCGTCTCCGCGATGATGCGCCGCTTACCCATCCGCCGCGCCAGCAGCGCCTGAGCGAGCGCACTGTTGATCTTGTGCGCGCCGGTGTGATTCAGATCTTCGCGCTTGAGATACACGTCGCATCCAACGGTTTCGGATAGCCTCGGAGCAGTGCTAAGCGGCGATGGGCGCCCGACGTATTCCTTGAGAAGGCGGTCGAGCTCCCGCTGAAACTCCGGATCGCGAATCGCCTGGTCGAAGGCGACCTCCAATTCGTCGAGGGCGGGAATCAGCGTCTCGGGGACGTATCTCCCGCCGAATGCGCCGAAGCGGTGGACGGTTTCCGTCGCCACGCTAGCGGGGACGGAGACCGGTGGCCGCCGCGTAGAAACTTCGCATTAGCCAGGGATCCTTGATGCCGGGCGCGCTTTCTATACCCGACGAAACGTCGACGATGTCCGGACCGAGTGTCTTGATCGCGCTCACCACGTTGTACGGGCTCAGTCCTCCGGCGAGCACTACCGCGCAGCTTCCGCGGTCGCGCGCGAGATCCACTGCCAGATCGTTCCACGGGAGCGCCTGTCCGGTGCCACCAAGACGTGTCCCACCCCTCGCATCGAGAACGACCGCGTCCGCCTTTTCGAACAGCAGCTCGGCGTACGCGGGAATGTGCGTTCCCGCGATTCTAATCGCGGCCCACACCTCTCCGCGAAATTTCCCCCTGATCGATTTCACGTCCTCGATGGTCGGGTCAGCGTGGAGCTGCACGACGTCCAGCCGCGCTTCGTCGGAGCTGCGTTGAATCTCGTCGGGCTCGTTGATGCCGAATACGCCAACACGCTTGACTCCCTCACCCGCCGCATCGAGGATCTTGCGGGCCTGAGTCGGCGAGACGCGACGGGGACCGTCCGCGAAGACGACTCCTATGTAACTCGCGCCAATCTCGGCAGCGAGCGCGGCGTCATCGGGGCGCGTCATGCCGCAAAACTTAACCTTTGCGAGCACCGCGGGTCCGCTTAACGCCGGTCAGAGAGCGCACCGCTGATTCCGGATTGTTCGAGGCCGAAAGTTCCGAGCCAACCAGGACCGCATCGGCGCCCGCCGCCGCGACACGTTTCACATCCGCGGCGGATTTTACGCCGCTCTCGGCGACCGCGACGACGTCGCGCGGAATGAGCGGGAGAATCCTCAGCGACGTCCCGGCGTCGATCTCGAGGGTTTCCAGGTTTCTGTTGTTGACTCCAATCAGGTTGGCGTTCAGCGAGAGCGCGAGGTCGAGCTCTCGTTCATCGCGCACTTCGACCAGAATCTCGAGGCCAATATCGGCTCCCGCGCTAATGAGATCGCGGAGCCGCGCGGGAGGGACAGCGCGCACGATGACGAGCGCGGCTGAAGCACCAATTGTCCTGGCCTCGAAAAGCTGCAAGACCCCGACGTGAAAATCCTTCTTGAGCAGCGGAACCGAGACCGACCCTCGAGCGAGGACTAGATCTTCGTTCGAGCCGGCGAATCGCGAGGGCTCGGTCAGGACCGATATCGCGGCCGCACCCCCTTCTTCGTAGGCCTTGACCCTTGAAGCGAGGTCGAGCCCCCGGTTGATGTCGCCTTTGGATGGGGACGCCCGCTTGACCTCGGCGATTATGCCCACCCGCTGAGCTTGCAGCGCTGCTCGGAACGACGGGACTGGCCCGGCATTGCTGGCCATTCGCTCCAGCTCAGCAGCTTGGGGTGCCAAAGTTGCGGCGCGAGCGTGCGCTTCGTCGGTCAACTCACCGAGCGTGCCAGTCGGCGGTGTCCACCCAGAAAGCGCTTGCGCTTCGGGCGATCTTCGGCTAACGTATGAATTCGGCAAATGTTCGGTAGGATCGACGGACCGGTCCATTCTCAAACCAGCCGCGGAAAAAAGGATATGTCGCTCACAAAACGCCAGCGGGAGATTCTGACCTACCTCGCCACCTACTCGGAAGAGCGCGGTTACGCACCAAGCTTCGAGGAGATCGCGACGCAGTTTAACTATAACTCCCTCGCGACGGTGCACGAACATCTCACGAATCTCGAGCGCAAGGGCTACATCAAACGCGCTTACAACGAGAGCCGCGGGATCGAGCTGGTACCGTCAGAGGTCTTTCCTCGTGCGGCTTCCCTTCAGCTCCTCGGCACCGTCGCCGCAGGCATGCCGATCGAAGCCATTCAGATGCCGGAGACGATCGGCGTTCCGGAGGACCTCGTTCGTCGCAGCGGAAACCATTATGTACTCCGGGTTCGCGGAAACTCGATGATCGACGAGCAGATCCGCGACGGCGATTTCGTGATCGTCAACGAGAAGCACACCGCCGACAACGGTGAGATGGTGATCGCCCTTATTGACGGGACTTCCGCCACCGTAAAGAAATTCTACCGGGAGCGCGATGGGCGAATCAGACTGCAACCGGCCAACGAAACGATGAATCCGATCTACGTTCACGAGAACGACATTTCGATCCAGGGGATTGTCGTGGGCGTGTTGAGAAGGTTCTAGAGGTAAATCGCTTAAGAGGCTGTTGTGGCAGGCTTTACGCTCGCTATTCTCAAGCGATCCAGAACTGCTTTGGCCGCTCCGGAGTCGATCGACTTTTTCGCAGCAGCGACTCCGTCCGCGTACGTCTTCACCCTTCCGCTGACGTAGATCGCCGCGGCCGCGTTCAGGATAGTTGCCGCTCGCGCGCCGGATGTGCCTTTTCCATCCAGGATCGCCAGGATGACACGCGCATTATCGGCCGGCTCACTGCCGACCAGATCCGCATGCGCGACCTTCTTGAATCCATGCTCCTCGGGGTGAATGGTCCAGCGGCTAGTCGAGCCATTCAGAACCTCCACTACGTGTGTGGGTCCGAGCGGGGAGACCTCGTCCAATCCCGGCTCCCCGTAAACTACCATCGCGTGCGTGGTGCCCAGCGCGGAAAGAGCTCCCGCCAGAATCGGCGCCCGCTCGATGTCCGCGACGCCGACCACCTGGCGCCCCGCGCGAGCCGGATTCGCCAGGGGACCAACGATGTTCATCACCGTCGGGATACCCAGCTCACGGCGGATGGGCCCCACATGACGCATCGCGGGGTGCATCAAAGGGGCGAACATGAAAACGATCCCCGCCTCCCGCAATGATGCTTCCATCGTCGCGACGGGAACCTCGATCGCCACGCCCAAAGCCTCGAGAACGTCCGCGCTCCCGCACTTGGTGGTGAACGAGCGATTGCCGTGCTTCGCGATGCGCACCCCGGATCCGGCGGCAACGATCGCAGCGGCCGTCGAGATGTTGAAGGTCAGAACCGTCCCTCCTCCGGTTCCGCACGTGTCCACAAGTCCGTCCGGATCCTCAGCGGAAACCGTGATCATAACGGTTCGGAGGGCTCTCACCACTCCGGCAACGACCTCCGCGCTCTCGCCCGTCGCGCGAAGCGCTGCCAGCAAGGCCGCGACCTGGACCGCCGTCGCTTCGCCCCGCATCACAACGTCGAACGCCGCTTCCGCCTCTTGCGCGGTAAGAGGCTGGTGGAAGGCGAGCTTCTGAATCGCACCCTGGAGCGCGTTCGGCGGCGGGGCGCTCATTGTCCGGGTCTTACAGCGAGGAGGCTTGTTCTCTCGACGCGACGATCTGGAGCACTGCCTCGATCACCTTGCGCGAGTCCTGACCAGACATCGCCTCGCGGAGCGTCTGCTCGACACGGTAGATGATGTTGCTCTGGGTTTGGAGCGCTTCGCCTTGCGCGTGCAGCTGCACGTGGGCTTTCTCAAGCTTTGTCACGGCGACGCGCACCTGCTCCTCGACCGCTGACAATCTCTGTGCCGTTGCTCTCGCTTCTACCGCTGCCACCTCGATCGCGCGCTTGAGTTGGGTGACGCGAATCGTGTCACCCGCTCCCTTTCCATTCAGCGCGGCCTGTGCCTCCGAGAGCTTATGCTGCAGCTCCGCAACCGCCCGCGCGTGCTCGTCGTTGAGTGAGCGAGTCAGATCTTCCAGCGCACGAACCGCTTCCTCGCGTGCACGACGCTCCGCTAACCGCGCGAACGCCAGGCCGAACAGGTCCACCGCGGGGACAACTTTTTCCGACAGCCGGTGACCGAAGCGCGTCTTGGGCTCCGAGAGCGCAAGGACGCCGGAGAGCTCTCCGTCAACGAGCAGTCCCCGCAACAGCAGAACGCCCGCCTCTGGACTTGCTCCGACGCCGAGCAGCTTCTGGTAGTCGCCCGACTCGCTGGCGAGATCAGCAAATTGCCGTCCCGCCAGGAGAATGCGACGAACAGCGGTCGGAAGATGGTCCAGCGCGATCTCTATCTGTGCCGTTCTCAGGCCTTCGTGTGCCGGTATCAGGCGCTCCGAAAGCAGCTCGCGTTTGCCGTCGTAGATGAAAAGCACGACGTGCCCGTTGCGGTCGTGCTCGGCGATGTCCTGAGCTAGCGCGTTCAGCGCTTCCGCCGTGTTTCCGACGGAAGACAGTACGGTTGATAGAGCGGCGAGAGTTCGAGGTGCCATCGTGCGAAATCAGGAGTTGTGCGCGGACGTCACTGGACCCGTTCCACATTGACGAGCCACCAGACGAAAGTCAATCATCTTCAAGGGGTTACGTTCCTTGACAGTGAGTCTCCGGGGGCTAATTTCACGCGATGCTGTCGCGTTCCGTGCAACTCGTGTTGCACTACGATGGCGCGGACTTTTCCGGCTGGCAGCGGCAGCCCGGTGAGCGGACGGTTCAGGGTGTTCTCGAGGCGGCGGTGTCCCGGCTGTGCGGAACGTCCATCGCGGTCGTGGGCGCCGGGCGGACAGATGCGGGAGTGCACGCGCGCGGGCAGGCCGCTGGATTGCGCGTGCCTGACAAGTGGAGCGCGCTCGCTCTCCGACGATCGATGAACGCCATTCTTCCGGACGATGTATGGATTGCGGCAGCCTTCGAAATGCGTGATGAGTTTCACCCGCGCTATAGCGCGGTCTCCCGCAGCTACAGCTACTACATAGGCACTGACGATCTCGCATCTTCCCCGTTTCGGCGCACGCGTGAGCTGGTATGGAGAAAACCACTCGGCCTCGATCGGCTGTCACACGCGGCTCGGCTCATCGAAGGTGCGCACTGCTTTCGCGCTTTCGCCGTCAAAGGCACGGCGCCGGAGAACGACGATCACATGTGCACCGTATCGCGCGCAGCCTGGCGTGAGCGCGATGGCGGACTGGCGTTCGACATTCAGGCGGATCGGTTTCTCCACCATATGGTGCGCTTCCTCGTTGGCACAATGCTCGACATCGGCGATGGTCGCCGCGACGTGGCCGTGATCGGGGAGCTTCTCGCGCAGGACGATAACAGCCAGGTCTCCCGGCCTGCCCCGCCGCACGCTCTCTTTCTCGAGCGTGTGGACTATCCGGACGACCTTTACCTGGGAATTGAATGAACATCTACCTCGAGAGCGTGAGCGTCGACGAGATCAGGAACGCTGCGGCGGCGGGGCTCGCGGACGGGGTCGCGTTCTCGCACGCCGCCTTCGGCGCCAATGCGTTCGACGCCAGCACGAGGGAGCGCCTCGAGGAGATATCGCGTGAGTTTGCCTTTCCGATTTGTGTTCCTGTCGGCGCAGTGACATCAGACGACATCTACACCGAAGCGCGCGAGCTGGCGAAGGTCTCCGATCACGTCGTGGTGCAGATTCCGCTCGTCGAGGACTCCCTCGTTCCGATGACGCGTCTCACGGCGGAAGGAGTAATGGTTTGCGCAACCTTCGTGTTCAGCGCCGCCCAGGCGATCATCGCGGCGAAGGCGGGGGCGGCCGCGGTGCGCATAGCGCTGGACGAGCTGGAGGCCTACGGCCAGCCCGGCACTCGAGCTGTCGCCGAGATCAAGAACGCCCTCCAGTCCAGTGAAGAAGAGTGCGACGTCATGGCCGCATCGCCCCGGTCGGCGGTACAGTTCACGGAATGCGCGCTTGCAGGAGCAGACATCATTTGTCTCACTCCGGAAGCGCTGCGAAACCTCGTCGTCCATCCCTTCAGCGACCGGGGCATCGACAAATTTCTCAGCGAGCTTTCCAGACGCCCCAAATCACGCACGCCCACATGAGGATTCGGTTAGCGCGCCCATTGAGCGCGATTGCGCTCGCCGCGTGTCAGGGGGCATCCAGCACTCCGTCTTCAGCGCAGTCATCACGGCTCGAGACAACTACCAACGCCGTGACTGCATCGCGGCGTACGGCGATCACGGAAGCCGTAGCGCGGGTAGCGCCATCGGTCGTCACCGTGCAGACAGAAGTCGTCGAGCGCGTCCCCGCCGACGTGTTCGAGCAGTTCTTCGGCGGACGTTCCGGACAGCGCGCCGCTGCAGGACTAGGGTCGGGATTCATCGTGCGCGCTGATGGTGCGGTTCTGACCAACGCGCACGTGGTCGCTGGTGCGACGCGCATCTCCGTCGCAATGAAAGATGGGACGACCTATCCGGCTCGTCTCATCGGAATCGACGAGACGAACGATCTGGCGGTCCTGAAGATCGACGCGAAGAATCTTCCCGTCGCACCGCTTGGCTCTTCGACCAGTCTGCTGATCGGCGAGTGGGCGATCGCGATCGGAAATCCTTATGGCTTCATCCTCGCCAACTCCGAGCCCAGCGTCACCGTGGGCGTTGTGAGTGGTACCGGCAGAAACCTCGCGGCCCAAAGCGAGGGCGCCGGCGTGTACGTTGACATGATCCAGACTGACGCTTCCATCAACCCGGGCAACTCCGGCGGACCGTTGGTCAACGCGGCCGGCGAGGTGATCGGAGTCAACAGCTCGATCTTTTCGCCGAGTGGGGGGTCAGTTGGGATCGGTTTCGCGATCCCGGTCAATCGCGCCCGCCGGGTCACCGAGGATCTTCTCGCCCACGGTGTTGTCAGGCGCCCGTGGATCGGAATTCAGCCGCAGCTGTCCCGCGGCCCGGCTGTAGGCGGCTCCAGCGCCGGCGTTGTTGTCGCGTCCGTCGTCCCGGGCTCGCCCGCAGCGCGCGCCGGCATAGTGCCCGGAGATGTGATCGTGCGGTCGCAAAACCGGACACTCCACAATCCATACGACTGGTACGCCGAGCTCCTCGAGCTGCGCGTTGGCGAGAATGACACGATCGTGGTCAAGCGAGGAGCCCGCGAGATTCCCGTCACCGTTGGAGTCGTGGACCTGCCGGATGTGAACGCTCCGCGAGTAACCGTGCTGCGCGAGATCGAGTTGATCACACTTACGGCTCCGATCCGCGCCCAGTATCAGATCCAGAGCCGCCAGGGCGCTCTGGTCAACAGGGTCAGTGATCGAGTGCAGCAGCAGATCGGCCTCCAGTCAGGCGACGTGATCGTCCAGATCAATCGCACTCCGATCGCCACCGCGCAGGACGTGAATCGCATTCTTAGCGCGTACGGACGCGGTGGGATGAGGATGTACTTCGAGCGCAGCGGTCAGATCTATGCCACCGAGTTCAGCCTCCAGTAGTGACAGCTAATATCTATAGCTCACCACTCGCGGAGCGCTACGCGTCGCGGGCGATGCTTGAGCTCTGGTCGCCAGCCACTCGTCATGGACTCTGGCGCCGCCTCTGGCTAGCCCTCGCGGAAGGGGAGCGCGAGCTTGGCGTCGCGATCCCGGACGAGGCAGTCCGGCAAATGCGCGCCAATCTCGACAAAATCGATTTCGATGCAGTTGCTGCCTATGAGAAGCGGTTCCGGCACGACGTGATGGCACACGTCCACGCGTTTGGGGACGTCGCTCCCGCGGCCAAGCCGTTCATCCATCTGGGAGCGACGAGCGCATACGTCACCGATAACGCTGACTTGATCCTGATGCGCCGCGGCCTCGATCTGCTGCGCAGTCGAGTGCTGGACGTGCTGCGATCCCTCGCCGCATTCGCCGAGAAGTGGCGTGACCAGCAGACCCTCGGGTACACCCACCTTCAGCCCGCGCAGCTCACGACCGTCGGCAAGCGCGCGACACTCTGGATGCAGGATCTGGTTCTCGACATCGAGGACATCGACTACCGGCGTCGAACGCTTCCTTTCCGTGGCGTAAAAGGAACGACGGGAACCCAGGCCAGCTTCCTCGAGCTGTTTCAGGGAGATCACGAAAAGGTCCGCCGTCTCGACCAGCTTGTAACCGAGAAGATGTCCTTCCCCGCTCCGTTGGCGGTAACCGGGCAGACGTACACGAGGAAGCTCGACGCCTTCGTGCTATCTGTCGTCGCCGGAGTCGCTGCCAGCGCCGCCAAGTTCAGCGGCGACGTTCGTATGCTGCAGTCTTTCGGCGAAATGGAAGAGCCGTTCGAGAGCGAGCAGGTAGGCTCATCGGCGATGGCGTACAAGCGAAACCCCATGCGAGCGGAGCGGATCGCGTCGCTGGCCCGTTTCGTCAATTCCCTCGAGCCCAATGCGAATCAGACCCACGCCGCCCAGTACTTTGAGCGCACCCTGGACGACAGCGCCAATCGCCGACTGGTGATTCCCGAGATGTTTCTCGCTACCGACGCGATCCTCGTGCTGATGGCCAACATCTCGAGCGGCCTCGAGGTCCATCCCGCCGTGATCGAGCGCCGGCTGGCAGCCGAGCTCCCGTTCATGGCGACAGAGCAGTTGATCGTCCGCGCGGTGCGCGCCGGAGGTGACAGGCAGGTCGCGCACGAGACGATCAGAAAGCACAGTCTAGCCGCCGCGCGGGCCCTGAAGGACGGCGCCGATTCCAACGATCTGTTGGAACGGCTATCGAAAGACAAGTCGTTCGGAGTAAAGCTCAAGGATCTCGAGGGCACAATCGACCCGAAGCGTTTCGTCGGACGCGCGCCGGAGCAGGTCGACGAATTAAGCGCCAGATCGGAGCGAGCGGAGGAGCTGCGAGTCTGATGCTGATGCAGGCAAGCGCGCTTCCGTTGACTCCATTCCGTCGCGGAAAAGTGCGCGACGTGTACGAGGTCGACGCGGACCGGCTCCTTCTTGTGGCGACCGATCGCGTCAGCGCGTTCGACGTCGTGATGGGTGAGACCATCCCCAACAAGGGCGCGGTCCTGACGCAGATCACCGCCTGGTGGCTGCGCCGCCTCGAGCACGAGGTCGACCACCACATGCTTTCGGCTGATACTTCCGAGATCATTAGCGAAGTGCCACAGCTGCGCGATCACGAGCAGGAGCTTCAAGGTCGAGCGATGCTCGTCCGCCGGACGACGGTCTTCCCCATCGAGTGCGTCGTACGCGGTTATCTCTCGGGGTCAGCGTGGAAGGAATACCGGGAGCGAGGAACCCTCGCCGGCGAGGCTCTGCCAAAGGGGCTACGCGAATCCGATCGTCTCGATCCTCCCATTTTCAGTCCCGCGACCAAAGCCGAGGAGGGTCACGACGAGAACATCACCATCGATCGCATGCGATCACTCATTGGTGATCCAGCGACGACCGAGCTGCAAGGACTTTCGCGCGACATCTACGAAGCCGGCAGGGCGATCGCCGCGACGCGTGGGATCATCATCGCCGACACGAAATTCGAGTTTGGGCGCACTCTGAGCACTGGGGGTGAGGGGGTCGAGAAGGTTATATTGGTGGATGAAGTGCTCACACCCGACAGCTCTCGCTTCTGGCCAGCCGACAGCTATGAGCCGGGACACGGACAGCCCAGCTTCGACAAGCAACCGCTCCGCGACTATCTGGACGCGGAGAAGCGTGCCGGGCGATGGGATGGGAACTATCCGCCGCCGCGGCTTCCGAAAGAGGTGATCGATGCCACGAGCGGGCGCTACCTCGACATCTACCGTCGCTTGACCGGACACTCACTCGACCCCAACGGCTCACATTGAACTTCGCGCGGGAAGGCCTGCTCTTCATTGCGATCGCCGCTGTAGTCGCCGCCAGCGCCTTCGGTTTCGCAATCAGCCGGCGCTCATGGGGACTCTGGCTTGCCGCGTTCGTTCTGCTTCTGCTGGCGCTGTGGGTCGCCTACTTCTTCCGCGACCCCGAGCGCGTCGGCGACCGTGGTGCCTCGCTGGTGGTTTCTCCGGCAGATGGAAAGCTGATCATGATCACGGAGGTCGACGAGCCGAGTTTCGTTCAGGGCCGTCCGATCCGGTTGTCCATATTCATGAACGTCTTCAACGTGCACGTGAACCGTTACCCGGTCGATGGCGTCGTCAAATACATCCATTACAACAAGGGCAAGTTCTTCAATGCCTCGGCGGAGAAGTCGAGCCTTGAGAATGAGCAGATGTCGGTTGGGATCGAGACGGGCGGGCATCGCGTTCTCGTGAGGCAGATCGCGGGACTAATCGCGCGTCGGATTGTGACCTATAGCAAGCTGGGGGAGACAGTGAGGCAGGGGGACCGGATGGGGATCATACGGTTTGGGTCCCGCGTAGACTTGTTCCTTCCACCGGGCTCGACCGTACGCGCGAAGCTGGGCGATGTGACAACCGCCGGGGTGACGATTCTCGGGGAGCTGCCCAGGTGATGGTCGCCCCCGACCACTCGAGACGGCAGCTGAGGGGAGAAACCGATCGGCCTCGCAATCGAGGCGTGATCATTCTCCCGAATGGATTCACGCTCATGAGTCTGTTCTTCGGAATGTTCGCGATCGTTGCGGCTTCCCGAACTGAGTTCGATACGGCGGGACTTTATATCGTGTTTGCTGGTATCTGCGACGCGCTCGATGGCAGGGTCGCCCGTGCCACCGGGACGGGATCGCGCTTCGGATCGGAGCTCGACTCGCTCGTCGATGCCATAACCTTCGGACTCGCGCCGGCGATAATCATGTACTTCGCCGTTCTCAACCGAAGTGGCTGGGACTGGATCTTCGCGTTCCTCTTTACCGCCTGCGCGGTGATCCGGCTCGCTCGCTTCAACGTGGAGCAAGCGGGACGCGCGAAGAAGTATTTCCATGGCCTTCCGAGCCCCGCGGCGGGGATGACGCTCGCGACTTACTACTGGTTCAGCCAGACACCGCTGTACAACGAGACGATCCTTGGAGATCTCAACTGGACGTCGGGACTCCGCGGATTGATGCTGCTGCTGTCGTTCCTCATGATCAGCAACGTGTCGTACCCGGCGGTACCGACGATCGGATTCAGAAAGATCAGCGAGATACTTGGCACGCTGGTCGTCATCGCGACGTTCATCGGTGTGTTGTTCCTGAGGAAGGAGTTCTACTTCCCGGCGCTCGTCTGCTACGTGTTGTACGGACTCGCCAAGACGGTGATTTTCGGACTTCTTGACAGGCGGCCGCGCGGAGACTCGCCGGTGATCGACGACGATGACGAGCCTCTCCTGCTCACGGCCGCCGGTGTGATAGATACCGGCGAAGCCGCGCGTCAACGATCGCACCGCAGAAAAAGAAGACGTCGACCGCCCGGCCCCGGTGAACCGCCGCGCTCCGGACCTGGCAATTTCTCGCCGCCCGGCCCGAGTGGAGGCCAGCCCTAATGGCGAAGTTCCGCATTGCGGTTCACATAACTCCGCGCAAAGGTCTGCTCGATCCGCAGGGGAACGCAGTGAAAGACGCGCTGCACACCCTTGGATTCAAAGCAGTCAAGGATGTTCACGTCGGGAGGTACATCATTGTCGAGACCGACGCTTACGACGCCATCGCCGCTGAAGAAACGGTCACCGACATGTGCCGCAAGCTCCTGGCGAATCCAGTGACGGAAGATTTCGACATCGAATCGGCGGTCCACGCATGAAATTCGGTATCGTTACTTTTCCGGCCTCCAACTGCGACTACGACGCGTTCCACGCGATCGTAGACGTTCTCGGTGAGGAAGCCACGTACCTCTGGCACAAGGATCACGACTTACAGGGATCGGACGTTGTCATCCTGCCGGGCGGTTTCAGCTACGGTGACTATCTCCGCGCCGGCGCAATCGCCCGCTTCAGTCCGATAATGCAGGAAGTGGCGGCCCATGCCAAAGCTGGTGGTCCCGTCCTCGGTATTTGCAACGGTTTCCAGATCGCGTGCGAGGCCGGTCTGCTTCCGGGCGCGTTGATGCGAAACGCCCATCTGCAATTCGTTTCCGCCGAGGTCCGAATTCGCGTCGAGAACGCCGACACGATGTTCACGAACCTCTACGACCGCGGGGAAATTCTTCGGATGCCGGTGGCACACGGGGACGGCCGTTACGTCGCGCCAGCCGGTGTTTTGGAGGAGCTCGAAGCTGAGGGACGCGTTATCTTCCGATATGCGGACGCCGCCGGCACGATCAGCGCGGACGCCAACCCAAACGGCTCCGAGCGCAACATCGCGGGAATCATCAGCGAGGGTGGAAACGTGCTCGGCCTGATGCCGCACCCGGAGCGAGCATGCAGCGCCCTGCTCGGATCCACCGACGGTGTGCGGCTGCTCGAGTCGATCCTCACCAGAGTGGCGGCCTGACATGTCCGCAGTGAAGCCCCGTCCCGGCGATCCGGTCATTACTCCCGCGCTCGTCGCGGAGCACGGCCTGACGAAGCAGGAATTCGAGCGGCTGGTGGGAATGCTTGGACGCGCGCCGACATTCACCGAGCTGGGAATCGTGAGCGCGTTGTGGAGCGAGCACTGCTCCTACAAGCATTCGCGCCCAACTCTCAAGACACTTCCGACCACCGCGTCCTACGTGCTTCAGGGTCCGGGCGAGAACGCCGGCGTGATATCGATCGGCGATGGGCTCGCAGTGGCGTTCAAGATCGAGTCGCACAACCATCCCTCTGCCGTCGAGCCGTATCAGGGAGCCGCAACGGGAGTTGGCGGAATTCTGCGCGACGTATTCACGATGGGAGCGCGTCCGATCGCGATGCTCAACTCGCTCCGGTTTGGCTCCCTCGACGATTCGCGCGTGCGGTATCTCTTCTCCGGAGTCGTGAAGGGAATCGGCGACTACGGCAATTGCGTCGGTATTCCAACGGTCGCCGGCGAGATCGTTTTCGATCCGGCGTACGAGAGCAATCCTCTCGTCAACGCGATGTGTGTCGGCCTCCTGCATGAAGAGGATCTCATTCGCGCCAAGGCCCAGGGCGTCGGCAATCCGATCATGGCGGTTGGTGCGCGCACCGGGCGCGATGGCATTCACGGCGCGTCCTTCGCGTCCGAAGATCTGTCCGAGGCGAGCGATGCCAAACGACCCCGCATTCAGGTGGGGGATCCCTTCACTGAAAAACTCCTGCTCGAAGCGAGCCTCGAGCTGATCAAAAGCGGACACATCGTGGCCATTCAGGACATGGGTGCCGCGGGCCTGACATCCTCATCGGCGGAGATGGCGGAGCGCGGGGATGTCGGTGTGACGATCGACGTCACCAGGATGCCGACGCGCGAGGGCGGCATGACGCCCTACGAAATCCTCCTCAGCGAATCGCAGGAGAGGATGCTCGTCGTCGCCAAAAAGGGGCACGAGGGTGCGGTTCGCGACATTCTCGCCAAATGGGACCTGACGGCAGCCGTGATCGGCGAGGTCATTTCCGAGCCGGTGTATAGGGTGACTGAAGGAGACACAGTCGTCGCCGAATTCCCCGGGTCGAGACTCGTGACGGACTGCCCGAGCTATTCACCGAATGCGCGCGAGTCGACCGCCATCGCGGAATTGCGCGGGCGTGATCCGTTGGCGATCGCTGAGCGTCCGGAAGAAAGCGATCCAGCCTGGACGCTCGAGCGGCTGCTTTCCGCTCCTACGATCGCGAGCAAGGCATGGGCGTACCGGCAGTATGACTCCACCGTACGGACCAACACCGTCATCGGGCCCGGTGGCGATGCCGCCGTTCTTCGAGTGCGCGGGACGAACAAGGCGATCGCGGTGAAGACGGACTGCAACGGGCGATACGTTTATCTCGATCCGCGTGTCGGCGGACGAATTGCGGTGGCGGAAGCCGCGCGCAACGTTGCGTGCACAGGCGCGCGTCCGATGGCCATCACGAACTGTCTCAACTTCGGTAACCCGACTCGTCCGGAAGTCTTCTTCCAGTTCAAGGAAGCCGTTGCGGGAATGGGAGAGGCCTGTCGCGCACTCGGTACCCCGGTTACCGGGGGAAACGTCTCTCTCTACAATGAAAGTCCCTCCGGCGCGGTGTATCCCACACCCGTAATCGGGATGGTCGGACTGATCGATGACCTGGCGCACATTACGCGTGCAACTTTCCAGCGTGACAGCGCCGCGATTCTTCTGCTCGGCGACCTCGGTGGCGAGCTCGGCGGCAGTGAATATCTCGCCACCATACACGGCACAGTCATCGGCGCGCCGCCTCGGTGTGACGTTGAATGCGAAAAGGCTCTGATCGATGCACTGCTCGAGGCAATCCGGTCCGGCGCGATCAGCTCCGCGCACGACTGCAGCGACGGTGGACTCGGGGTCGCGCTCGCGGAATGCTGCATCGCCAATCCCGAACACGAGAGCGGAGCGGAAATCGATCTGTCGAGTTATTCGGATTTATCGAATCGAGCGATTCTTTTCGGCGAGAGCCAGGGACGCGTCGTGGTTTCCAGCGTCGCTCCGGCGCGCGTGCTCGAGATCGCCGCGCGGGCGGGAGTTCCCTGCACACAGATCGGCAAAGTGCACCTTCACTCGAGTACGCTCGACATCAAGCTGCCGACGCGCTCGCTCCAGAGCCCGCTCGCACGATTGCGCCGCGCCTATCACGACACGATACCGACCATCATGGCACGCACGCCGGAACACGCGACCTTTGACGAGTTGAATCCCGTGGCGGCCCACTGAGATGTGCGGAATCTTCGGGATATACGGTGATGAGAACGCGGCGGCGCTGACACATCTCGGCCTGTACTCGCTCCAGCATCGCGGGCAGGAATCTTCGGGTATCGTAGCCGTCGATCGTGAGCAGGGCGCGAGAGCCATTAAGCGAATGGGTCTAGTGTCCGAAGCCTTTGCGATCCCCGACGTGCAGACGCTCCGCGGCAACATCGCGATCGGGCACACGCGCTACAGCACCGCTGGTTCTTCCACGATCGAGAACGCCCAGCCAATGCTCGCGAGGTTCAGAGACGGCCACATCGCCCTCGCGCACAATGGAAACCTGACGAACGCCAGCGAGCTGCGCCGTGAGCTCGAGGACGCAGGCTCGATCTTCACCTCGACGATGGATTCAGAAGTCCTCGTGCATCGCATGGCGCGTTCATCGTCGTTGAAGCCCGAACACCGGCTCGCCGATGCGCTGAAGGGGGTCGAAGGAGCCTACTGTCTGGTGGTGGTCGTTGGAAACACACTGCTCGCCGCGCGCGATCCGCGCGGTTGGCGTCCGCTGGTGATGGGGAAGCTCGGCGACGCTACCGTCTTCGCGTCGGAGAGCTGCGCGCTCGATCTGCTGGGCGCGACGCTCGAGCGCGAAGTCGAGCGTGGAGAGATCATCGCCATCGATGAGAGCGGGATGCGCTCCATCTTTCCGCTCGAGAAGCTGGAGTCAAAGAAGTGTGTCTTCGAGTACGTCTATTTCTCGCGCCCGGATAGCCAGGTCTTTGGCGGCTCGGTGGACAGAGCGCGGCGGGAGCTGGGGCGGCGGCTGGCGCGCGACTTCCCCGCCCCGACGGCGGATCTCGTCTTCAGCGTCCCCGATTCCTCCAACTCGGCGGCGCTCGGCTTCGCCGAGGAGTCTGGGCTGCCGCTCGAGCTGGCGCTGATCCGCAATCACTACGTTGGACGGACATTCCTCCAGCCCACGCAGGCCGGACGCGACGCGAAGGTCAAGGTAAAGTACAACGCGGTTCGCGAGGTCCTTCGAGGCAAGAGCGTGGTGATGGTGGACGATTCGATCGTTCGCGGCACGACGACACGCGGACTCGTCAACATGGTCCGCGCAGCCGGCGCGCGTGAGGTTCATCTGCGGGTCAGCTCTTCGCCGGTCACGGGGCCATGCTACTACGGCATCGATACGCCGACTCGCGAAGAGCTGATCGCGGCCAACATGAGCATCGACGACATCACGACCGCCGTGGGTGCCGACACACTCGGATATCTCACGCTCGACGGGATGCTCGAATCGGTGCCCGGTGGTCCATCTGGGTTCTGTCATGCGTGCTTCTCCGGCGACTACCCCACGCCGCCACCGGCCGACCCGGAGAAGCTCCGCTTCGGCTGTGGCTGCTGACACCAATGGCGCAGGCAGTTTTCTTCTTCGGCAATGGAACCGCCGAGGGGACGCGGGATTTGACGAGCGTCCTCGGCGGAAAGGGCGCGAACCTCGCCGAGATGACGAATCTCGGTGTTCCCGTTCCGGCCGGGTTCACGATCGCGTGCAGCGAATGCATCGAGTATCTCCGTAGCGAAAAGTATTCCGACAAGCTCCGTGCGGAGGTCGAGGGCAACATCGCGCGGCTCGAGAAGGCAACAGGCAAGAAGCTAGGCGATCCGAACAACCCGCTTCTTGTCTCGGTAAGATCGGGGGCTCCTGTCTCCATGCCTGGAATGATGGATACGATTCTCAATCTTGGTCTCAACGATCGGGCCGTGACTGCACTTGGCGAGCAGAGCCAGAACGTTCGCTTCGCATACGATTCTTATCGTCGCTTCATCCAGATGTACTCGGACGTGGTACTCGGGGTATCGATTCACGACTTCGAGCATCTGTTGAAGGCGAAGCGGATGACGGCGGGCGTCGGCTCCGACGCCGAGCTCGACGAGAGCGTTCTGAGGACTCTCGTCGACGAATACAAAGCGCTCGTTCGGAATCGCACCGGTGCCGACTTCCCGCGCGATCCCATTGTGCAGCTCTGGGGAGCAATCGAAGCAGTCTGGAAATCCTGGACGCTCAAGAAAGCAAAAGACTACCGAAGAGTCCACGCGATTTCCGAAGATCTGGGAACGGCCGTCAGCGTCGTGGCGATGGTCTTTGGCAACCTGGGCGAGGATTCGGGGACTGGTGTAGCATTTACCCGCAACCCGTCGACAGGAGAGAGGCGATTCTACGGCGAATTCCTGGTCAACGCCCAAGGCGAGGATGTCGTCGCGGGAATCCGCACCCCGCTCGATATCGACGGGATGGCGGACAAGCTTCCCGGGGCATACAAGGAGCTGCTCGATACGCAGGACCGGCTCGAGCGCCATTACCATGACATGCAGGACCTCGAGTTCACGGTCGAGCGAGGCAAGCTTTACCTCCTGCAGACACGTGTCGGCAAGCGCACGGCGGCCGCTGCCGTACGCATCGCGAGGGACATGGTAAGTGAAGGACTCATCGACAAGATCGAAGCCGTGCGACGAGTCCCGGCAGCGGACCTCGATCAGCTGTTGCATCCGATCATCGATCCGTCGATTCGAGCGACGCCGCTCTGCCTTGGGCTTCCAGCGAGTCCGGGAGCGGCCAGCGGACGCGCCGTATTCGATCCCGATACGGCCCAGCAGCGCGCGACCGCCGGCGAGAACGTGATTCTCGTGCGTGATGAGACGACACCGGAAGATTTCCATGGCATAGTTGCGGCGCGCGCTGTTCTCACCGCGCGCGGAGGGATGACGAGCCACGCGGCCGTCGTCGCGAGGGGGATGGGAAAATGCGCTGTCGTCGGCGCCAAGGATATTCACGTCAACCTCGAGCGCAAATCGTTCAGCGTGAACGGAACCGAGGTCATGGAAGGCGACTGGCTGACGCTCGATGGCGCGACGGGCCGCGTGTTTTCGGGCGACCTGGCAACAATTCCCAGTGAAGTCGTGCGCGTCACAAATGGGACTCTCTCGTCCTCGCAGGCTCCGCTTTACCAGTCGTACGCCCAACTTCTCGGCTGGGCAGACGAGGTTCGCACCCTTCGCGTGCGCGCTAACGCCGACACGCCGCGCGACGCACGTATTGCGCGCAGTTTTGGCGCCGAGGGCATCGGCTTGTGCAGGACCGAGCACATGTTCTTCGAAGGCGACCGGATCACGGCGATGCGCGAAATGATCGTCGCGCGCGAGGAAGGCGGCCGCAGGCGCGCGCTCAACAAGCTGCTGCCGATGCAGCGCGCGGATTTCGAGGGAATCTTCGAGGCGATGGACGGACTGCCGGTAACGATACGGTTGCTAGACCCGCCCTTGCACGAGTTTCTTCCGCATGGAGGAGAAGAAACGAAGCTTCTCGCGCGCACGCTCGATATTCCGCGCGCCGATCTCAATCGCATCATTGAATCTCTGAGAGAGACCAATCCGATGCTTGGTCATCGGGGCTGCCGGCTCGGCATAACTTACCCGGAGATTACAGAAATGCAGGCGCGCGCGATTCTTGAAGCAGCGGTGCGTGCCATGCGACGCGGCCTGAACGTCAGACCGGAGATAATGATTCCGCTTGTCTCGAATGTGAAGGAATTCGAGAATCAGCGCGCAATCGTCACTGACGTGGCCGAGCGCGTTCTCGGCGGAATGGGAGAGAAAATATCGTACCTGATCGGAACGATGATCGAGCTGCCCCGTGCCGCCCTTACCGCGGCGAAGATAGCCGAGTCGGCGGAGTTCTTCTCTTTCGGAACAAATGACCTGACGCAGACTACACTTGGGCTGAGCCGGGATGATGCGGGCCGCTTCCTTCCTTCTTACATTGATCGGGGTATCTTAGCTGACGATCCGTTTCAGGTTCTTGACACCGAGGGGGTAGGAAGACTCGTAGGGATTGCTGTTGAGGAAGGACGACGAGTTCGTCCTAAGATAAAGCTGGGTATCTGCGGGGAGCACGGCGGCGAGCCGCGCTCCATTTCTTTTTGCCATTCGCTCGGACTCGATTATGTGTCTTGTTCACCGTTCAGAGTTCCAATCGCACGTCTAGCCGCCGCTCATGCCGCTCTTGAAGCGTAGGCTCGGCCACGCTCGCCGCATTGAGCTGATGCCAGCGGGATCGCTCCCGATGGC
>WNFL01056574.1_pt1 | contig 27150 bp, 27 predicted proteins | sample 5400361 | NCBI WGS metagenome assembly WNFL01 (sample SAMN13153351, study PRJNA577476) | soil metagenome | isolation source: 40 cm soil on Douglas fir-dominated hillslope | place: USA:California | collected 2013-09-17
AGCGTTGCAAGTACTCCCATATCTGATCGTATTTCCAGTTTATTATCGGGTGTACGCGTAAAAAAGAAGGCCAGCCTTGGTCTGTTGGCGTTTTGAAGTCGAGTTTGCCTATGTGGGGAAGCACCGGTGAGTAGATGCGCATATCGGGGATTGAGAACGCACCCCCATGAGGGTCATTCCTTCTTGTGCCCATCAGTATGGCCTTCACGTCTGGCTCTGCTCGCTGGTAGATCGAGAGCGCCTCCTTCATAGGTATCCCTCCTGGCGACGTCCGAAACAAGTCCAAATTGTAGATGCCCTTCGTCTCTGATACGAAGTCCTCAACGGCATCGAATGGCGAGGAGCACGTAATGTAGATGGATTTCAGAGGAGCGAGAGTCGCTGGTTGGCTGTCTTGCACATGCGCAAGGCCATTGACTCCGTTAGGACAGCGTTCCTCTTTTTTATCTGTTCTTCTTCTATATATCCTCGATCTCGTAGCCACCAGCAAGTGCAAGAGCACTGTGCCTTCTTCCTCTCAATCAGCCCCAGGTAACGCGCCCTGTAGAAAATACACTTGCAATCTTTGCCACCATTGAAGGTGATGACCACTCGTTCGTCTCTAGTCGTGTTGATCGCCCATGATTGGTGAGATTGTATTGACAAATTCCGTAAATTACGGCTCACCCATACTCGGTAATGACGGATTCTATGACGTCCAATGCCTCTTTTGTCACCTGTGCAAGCGTACTTGTCTCCTCTGCGAGCTCGTACACTGCGTCTAGAGACTCCTCAGAAAGGAAATAGGCCATAGGTGAGGTTCAAGGGTAACACTCAAAGCTGTGGCGGGGAGAACGGATTTTGGCGCCGTTCGGGCTGACCAATATGACTACTCTAGCTATATTCATTCCCGTGTGTCTCCGCTCACATTCATACCAACTGATATGTCAGGACAGGTCTTCTCAATGTAGACTAACGTACGGCCTTCCCCACGACCGGCGTTGCAAGGGCCAGGACATAAGATTAGTCGTTGTCGAACTCTCAGGTAAGCAGTATATTAAGGCCCAGCTGCGAGCAAGGCCGAGATGTTTGCAATAAAGCAGAAGACTTACTAGAGATCCTTTACTTGCGGAACTGAAATCGATGAAGGAAATATGCGTCACATCATCGTTGTAAAGGTGCCGTTGTTTAGGAAAGTGCTTGCTGTTTCTGTGTGGGACAGTATCACTTCGGGGTTGGTACGAAACCGCGTAACAGGTTGGCCTTGTCTTTAAAAGAAACTATAGCCAGGAATGTTGTTCCAAAGGTTTCTTCACGGCTACCCAAGTCGCTGAAGGTTGCAGGTATTCGTATCTGAGAGCTAGACTTAACTGCGACTTCGAGGTGATTTGTGGAGCAATCCTTTGGTCGCATCGAATTCATTAGGACCAAGGCTTGTCGAAGTCGCTCGCCTGGTCGTTTTAGGTGACCGCCATGCACCTTGACTGCTGGACGTCTTCAGCTTGAAATATATTTCCTTAACCGTGACCCCTAGTGAACCTGCAAGGCATACTTATTTGGGGAGGCATTGGCTAATGGGGGTTCGGCTCACTTCCACATTCGAGAACGTCCCTCGAGGATAGAGTCAAGGCCCTAAAATGGTCGAGGGGCGACCGTTTCGCCGTATTCTTTTGGTTCGGAAGGGCAGGCAGGGCTAGGTAGTTTTTGAAGATGTCTTGGCTGGAGTATGTCGCTGACGCCTTTATGGCTTCTTGAGGCATCTTCCCTGGTACCCTCGCAGGCAGGCGTGTAGCTCCTTCTGGTTGAGAGACACCTTGACGGCGTCCTCACCAGCACACGCATAGGAAGGAGCACGGGACGCTCGGAGGATATTCGAGCCCTGTGGTCATTCTCAAATTCTGTGCAACTCATGGGACAGGCACGACGTTGAAGAGTAAAGCTAGGAACATAAAGATTAATGGCCTAATGAAGGAAGTGAGTTGCATGAGAGCAGTATGAGAGCAATAGCTGGGAATAAGTGGATATGAGTAAGGTCGAGGTGCGACGGTCGAGGTGGAAAAGGATAAGGCATAACTGCGGAGTGAAATATGCTCGCCAGATGCAATACATGGCTTTGGAATCCCACCAGTGTGGGTGTGGGGATGTCCGTAGCCGGCTCGAGGGTATCACTTTTGCTGCGATCTCAGAGTACGGACGTATGTGGCTTCCTCGAACATAGCTTCCTGGATATACTTGACGAATATAAACCACAAGTTTGCCTTGGGAGAGCGATGGACCGGAGGTTATTTGTTGAAGAACAAATTCGGTATACACACCAGTACCGCACTTGGGAGCCGCTTACACCAGAGAGACGTACGGCAAGGAATTAGGAGGATTACTGTTAATTCGGACCGGAAACACCAGGTCAGAACGAGAACGACGGTATGATTGAGTACGAGTTATCGACGAGTGTTTCTGATGCTATGAGAGCACATGAGACGACATAGTAGCTTGAGAGGTAGAAATGTCTAGCTGGGCGGAGAAAAGTAAAGCCGGGCCCGAACTCGCATTCGCATCTTGACTCTCGACATGCCCGGGCGGGTGTTTGGCTAAGCTCGATTCGCCGCAAAGCCACCAGGGATGCATCACAACACTACAGAGCAAGCTGCTCTAGTCACAGACCCTGCCCTTATTGTAAAGTATGTCCCCCACTCAAGCCCGTTCGCCACTCTTTGACCTGTGCTCAGGAATGCAAAGGCGAGTCAGCATGCACTCCGCGAGGCTCTCAAGGCCAAGGATCCATGGGACAAAGATGTAGAATTCCACAGACAAAAGTCGGTCCTTCGCACACCGCTGAGCAACCCGCTCACTTCATTTTCAGCACAAGACGCTTGTATCTTCAGCTTATACTTTGCTTCCCATATGCTCCTCAAGCACACCCATTTGACAATCCGATGTGGATAGAGACATCCCATGCCTTCATCGCCGTTTACCGTCAACGCATAGCTAACCTCGAGAAGGTCATTAATGCCCGCGCCGAAAAGGCTGCCGCATCCTCCTCCCCCAAAGCACGAAAGCAGGACACCGGCCCCGTGGAGCTTCGCAAGCTCATCCAACGCTTCCGCCAGTTCTTAGCGGACGAAGAGCGGTTCTGGATCGGTTTTGTCCTGCGTTTCGCACGTTCCTTTGCCCTCAGTGAAGCTAAACCGACCTTTGCCGCACTTAACCTCAACCGCTTCACTGATGACCCCAACAGACGGAACGTATTTCCTGACGAGGGCAAGCCCACTCCGCCTCCAACTGAAAAGGAACGCGAACGTAAGATAATGACCCTTGTAAAAGGTCTTATTTGCCTCGGCGACCTTGCTCGTTACCGTGAGCAATACAACGAGAGCGGCGGTCGGCCCAAAGCAGGACATGAGGATGTTCTCCCCCGATGGGCAACCAAAGCCACCCGAAAACCAGGAGACTGGACACCGAGACCACGAAATTACAATCGTGCTCTGGCCTTCTATACACAAGCTCGCCTACTCTTCCCAGATGCAGGAAATGCTTCCCACCAACTCGCAATCGTATCTTCCTACCAGTCGGACCCATTCGCATCCGTTCTCCATTACTACCGCTCCCTATGCGTTCGACTGCCCTTTCACATGGCCCTTGATAACCTCGACAAGACCCTTGCCCGTAACATGGATTCGGGAATCAAGCAACAAGCCATACTGCCGAACGATACCGAACAACCAAGACTGGTGGTCGATCGATTCAAGAAGGACGTCGTACTACTCCATGCGCTCTGGCGGACAGAAGAAGAGTGCGCTTACCTCGTGGCCCCCTCTGACATCACCCACCTGACTTTCCCATCCAGGATACAGCAACGATACCTCTCGAGCCATTCAGACTATGTCCTTGAGCGATTCTCAAAGCTCTTAGCTGAGCGATTGCTTCCCATCGGCCTGATCGTAAAGATTTATGTTTCCGCTCTCGGCGCACTCTGGACACTGCGAATGTTTCGCAGGGGGAGCAAGGCAACGAAGGAATCGACTTCTGACAATAAGGAGGCTAAGGAACGACCTGAACCGAATCAAATGGAGGCGGTGGTTCTCACTCACGTCATCCGCCTTCACCTCGCTCTGGTGCGAATCGCTCACCCTCAATTGGAGGAGGAAGCCGTGAAGGCACCCACTGGACCAGCAGCGGAAAGGATCACAGCCATCTTGCGTCGAAGTCTACAAACTCTCCGGGTTGCCAGCAAATGGCTTCGAGCGAATCTGGAATACCTTTCAAGGGCATCCAGCCTAACGAGAACAACCCCGGACTTGACGGCGGCGTTGGCGCAGTTCTGGCCAGCCTATGCAGAGATGCTCACCCTCTTGGCTAGAGTCTTCCCTACCGATCAGTTGCAAGGGATAAACGTCAAACTCGAGGAGGAGATAGAGTTGTCCGGCTTCTCGCCTATGAAGGGCTCCTTAGATACTAATAGTACAGGACCCGCAGGACAAGTGCACCCGAACGATGAGTACTTGCTAAGGATCTCTGATATCCTGATAGATGCTGCGTTGATAGCAGACGCTGATGTGAGTATTGCGCGTCCTTGCTTACAACTAACAATTAACTATTCCTTTAGGTAACACCGTTGAAAGTGATGGATGGAGTGTACATGGCCGAAGTCCGACACGTCGTGATCAATACCCCCACAATACTCGCTCGTACCAATGGTGACGAGGACGAACAACGCCCTCGACGGGACTCCCTTGAGCAACAAGAGATCATACCAGGCGAAGCGGATGCCGCCCATGCCGAGGACATCGATGAACTTGGAAGCCTCGCTACTAGGACTGATGACGACCCTGTCGCCATGGCCATGCGCGTTTCATTGCACCATCAGACAGACGGCCTTGACGACGATGACTTGGATGATGAAGAAGAGATTCTCTATGAACGTCGTGCGAACACATCTTGGCCTTCGTGAGCCCCGTTCAGCACTTAGCGCCCAAACGCAAAACACTTACGTAGTTTGATAGAAATACTTTGGTGCCTGCTCGGGGCCCTCCTACACCGATCTTATCATCCAGTCTTGTCGACCCCTTCCATCGTGCGTCTGGCCCTACACCAGTCCTCTCACAAATAAACTATGGACAATCACCAATCCAGCCTCCGGTAGTCGTTACTCCAGGACAAGTTGCACAGCCATCTGCGCTCCGCGATTCCTATGGGCCGGTACCTGGTGCCGTGTCTCGTGGACCGCCTCCCGTCAACCCTTATTCGACGACGACTTCTATGTCTATGGGGATGGGAGGACCTCCACCATCCAACCCATACCAACCACACACCGATTTGCGCGGTGGTATGACTCCGATTCAGCAGCATGGATATCCCCAAATGCCTCCCAATTTCGGTCATGGACACTCAAATTCTCTATCCCACTCTTATGGTCACACCTCTCCCTCGCAGCCGTTTTTCCCGAATATGCAGTCCCCCATCAGAAACAGTTTCGGACCGATTCCCACCGCTCCGGTTGTCCCCAACGGCTCTGGCCCGCGTAATTACGTGCAAGCTCCCGTCCCACCACCATCGGCTCCACTGCCTTCTGTGCAGCAGGGTCCATCTTTCCTCCCGCAGATACCGCAGACCCATCATCGCCCAAGTACGTCGATTAGCTCTATGGTTGCACCTCCCGGTGGTCCCGGTGGTGTCAAAACGACTCAGGATCTGTTGATGAGGGTACTCGGCGGCAGTGGAGCCTTGACTGCCATCACCCGACCTAGCAAAGAGCCCAATGTGGATATTGGTGTCATCGGGAGTGGGCTCCATCAAGCGCCTAATGGCACTGCTGGCAACGGGACATCCAATAATGGGCCTCCAAATGGTACGACGCCTAGAGCTCAGCCTCTGTATGGTAATTCTATCTGGACAGCATAAGCATGATTCACCGCCATCAACTGAAGTGATTCCAGCGCCTTCTGGAACTAGGACAGTACATGCATATCCATTGGGACCTATTAGAGAAAGGTAGTAGCAGCGCAGCTCCCTTGGTTGACAAGCGAAATATTCGTGCTGTGGTTCTACTACGTCACCCTGGGTCCTTGACACTCACGTCTGAGAGAGGCTGAATGGATTCGCCCTTTCACTATGTACGCTTCGGATGTGCCATGAACATCAAGAATCTGGGCTATCCGTACGAGTGGGACCTATCTCTCCGTTGTTGCCCTTTTGTTATTAGGATTGTTTCTACGATGCAAGTACATATGTCTATTGTGGGCCGTTTGATGCCATGTGAGCTATTGCAAGTTGACAAAACAAACAAAGCGAGCTGGTTTCCCACGTCCCTTTTTTTTTCTGCCCATCTATGCCGAACCAACCACAGTTGTTCTGATTGCATCGTAGTCCGCTACATATCGGATATTGAGGCTTATCTTGGTATGTTTTTGGTCTTGTTTCCTCTCGACAAAGCTGTGTCGAAAAATGCACTCTCCTGGAGGGAGATTGACAAGGATCGTGATTACCTGTGATGATATTATTGCTGTGCACCAGACGGAGTGATTCTGGATTCGTTCAGTGTCACATCGACGACCACAACCCTGTCTACTCTTTTTACGCTTGAGCTAGACCTGAAACCCCTTCGCGATCCTTTTGCACCAACTTCTAGCCCCATCGAACACCAAACTGACCCTATTCTCCTTGCGTGCAGAACAGATATCAAACTGGCAGGGCAGATTGGTTCTCTTCAATCTAAATGTACATACTGCATCAGGGGTTGTGAATACGTACTAGCGCGAGCCACATTCGTGAGTACCTCGAAGACTGGACTGAAACTCGAGAACTTGGCATTAAGAACGAATATCTTATGTTCTACTTTCGACTAGTACAATGAACTGTGTTCGACACGAACGCAAAGATAGGACGAATCCAACAGAGTCTTTTGAGCAATGACGAACCAGAGAATAAGCCACAAACAATAAGTATAGTTATAGTATCCGTCGCCCATTCGTGGGGACGTGAAGAGCAGAAACTCGAATCGGCAAACGAAAAGTACAAAGGTGAAGCTGCTGTGGTCACGATAGCCCAGGCGATGGCAGGCAGTTCAGAACCTATACTGCCAGTCTGCAAATACCGAGCTGGCCGTTGAACGACTGGCATTCGACGGTGCTTGACTGGATCCTTCGACACTCGGGTCTACCTCTCCGTTTCCATCTTCACTCTCTCCTTCATCGCTGTAATAGCCCGGTACATCAGCGGGATCCCCATAGCCTCTCGTTTTTGCCCAGCTTCCCTGATCCAGGACTACATCGCCACCCGTGGGTCGTGAGGCAGACGTCTGCTCGACTTCTTCGCCCGTTTCTTCCATGATCAACGTCAATCTCGAGCAGCGTCGCTGGGCTCTCTCCAATGCGGCCTTCTGAGCGGTTTGACGTAGATGCTCACGCCGCCGCTCCTCCATAGTACGCCTGTCCATATTAACCCTTTTGTCTAAAGCGCTGATGAGAATCCCCCAGGCGAGTTCAAGCGTTGTCCAGAGATTCTGATGGCGCCCCTTGGGTACAGTTCTCCATTCCACTGCTCCCTGATCTTCTGTACTGACATCGTCATCAGGGGTAGTCTTTTGGTGGTACTCAAGCTTGATAGACCTCACGTCGTTGATAACGCCTAGACATAATGCGTTCTTCCAAACGCCATAAACGGTATGTAGGTGCTCGATAAAGGTTGATTGTTTGTAGTATTCCGCAAGGCACGCTGAGAGTTCTTCCCTTGCTTCTGTTACCGTACTGATCACGCCCACTTCGGCTGGGCCGAGCACACTAGCGCGTGTGAGAATCACAGGAGCTTCACCTTTGGGTTTCATTTCGGCATCCTCTGCTTCCTGTTCTAGCGCCTTTCCGGAGGTGGATGGCGAGATATAAGATTTGGGTTTGAGGGGAGTGGACGTGGACAGATTTGGACTTGCATCAGGACTGCCTGCAAGCGAGAAGGACTGGTTGATGTTGCTCATGTTCGGGAGGAGCGTGCCTAATAGGAGAGGGATGTCTTGCCTATAGAGAAATTCGAGTAGGGTCAAGAAGGTAGGAGGTGAAGGAACTTTGAGATCTATTATAGGCAGTGCATAAACTATTTGCGGAGGAGTTGAAGCGGCGTCGCCGCCGTCAGAAGCGGAAGGGACAAAAGGGGGAATGCGCATCGGTTGAGGATTGTAGTTTGAGTTGAAGGAAGGCAGCCTGGTGCACTGTGATGTGAGGACGATTGCATGAATGGGCATGGCCGGGGCGTGGTTCATGCGACGATGGACAGGCTGTAACTGTGGAGGAAGAAACTTGGAAGGTTGAGGTGTCGAAGATGTGCCTAGTGGTGATGCCATTAAAACATGTGTCGGGGGTATATAAAGCGGGACGCGTTTTGTGGGGATGACATAGGCGATTGGGAGGTGTATGTCGTTCGCGGTGAAGAGTCGCGAGCCAATATTTGCACTATCGTATAATCTATATGATAGGAATTTCCCAATAAGTAAGCATCGCATGTCTCATGTGTCCACTCCTTCGGAGCAAAAAGCAAATGGAAACGCACAAGGGGCCGCGAATGGCGAGGGCATCCCGGACGTACGATAGTGGAGTGCCAGATTTACATATGTCCGGGGCGTGCTGTTCGATGATAGAATAATCAACCTCGCGGAGAGGGTTTGCGAGCTTTGGCAACTTGCGGGGCAGTTTGGCACACTTTTGAAACTCTGGGACGCGTTCAGCAATTGAGGAGGAGGGTGAAGAGCCTGCAGTTGAATTAGGCCTCCTCGAGCTCTGACTATGGGTTGGGCGAGGACGTCGAGCTGGAGGAAGCACTGCTGTGGACATTTCGTCGTAGCAACAAGGGGAATATGTTCTGTGCAAGGACAGGTGATGCGTAAAAGTGTAAACACGGGGGAGGGAGGGGATGGTGGTCGAAGGGTGGTGGCGGAAGAAGGTGAAGAAGGTGGTGTGGCTTGGGCTGTTGTGGAACAGACAATCACCACCTTGAAAGCCGATCGTTTCCGCCAGCAACAAGAACCTTTAGAATGATCTGCTCTGGCGTCGTAAATGGGTCTCTTCTCCTCTTGGGCGTTTCCCCGGTAGCCATTCCCGTGTCCTATTCAAACTCCGCTCCTCAGCCGACAGCAATCCTTCGTCTCACCCGGGCGGGCCTATTGTCCTCCCGTGGTATCTGCCACACCCCGACCTTCTTTGGCTCCCGCGCTCAATTTCGCGATCTGCGGCCAGTCCGCCACAATTCTGCCCAAGGCTTTCTCCAAACATAGGGAGACACCATAATATCCACATTCTCATTTCTCGCTTTATTTCCATTTCATACGGAGTAACTTCCCCTTGTCCTCAGAACAGGGTGTCACTGACAAGGTGCAGCCTTCTGGTCGTCACTCAATTTAAACCTGACAGTGAGGCTGAGACACCATTCCCTTGTTAGGGCTCGAGATAGGAACGTCCCGGACTAGGACATATTGACAAAGCCCATGATAATAAGAGGATCAATCTTCTGGCCGATTTATTCAAACCGCGTGCAAAGAGCGGCGATATTTATACCTTATTGGCCGCCCATGCGTATTCCATCGCGCTACTGGTCGGGTTATGATCTCACCCAATGTTAAGCCACGACGACATTCTAGCCTTGTAGTGGGAAAAGGTGGCCAGGCCGGTGTTTGAACTGGGTCTCCCTATATCTGGAGTAAGGACGTGCTATCCGGCTGGTAAGTGGAGGAATAACCAACTCCAACACCGCTCACCACAAAGGCAATGGACCTCGGCTGGCCGATTCCATTCTTTCAAATCGGTCCTCAGATGTCCCAGATTACGGGGGCTGCTATATCGAAGGGGCGCCTGGTGATATCGATGCCCTGATGTCTAAATATTTTCCAAAGTTGCGAAGTCGTTTCAGGACTTTGAGAGACTTCTAATAAACCAAGTGATCGGCGGATACTCTAAGACCACGTCGTCGCTAATACGGGGAAGGGCGTCCCAAAGGCGCTTTTCGCTATAAGGATGAGAGAATTCATTTTGTGACACAAGTGAAGAGACCCAAGCGGACTCCTCCGTTCTGATGAGAGATGGAAAGGCAGGTTGCCCAGTGTCCGGTTAGAATTTTGAACACATTATACAGACAGCTATCCTTTTCCTAGCATTCAATCAGATAGAATTCCATCATCGCCTGTCATCGGCCTCTTATTTATAAAGGGGTAAATACAAGTGGAATAATTGTTTTCATCCCCCACTTCACTCTCCGATTGTCGATTGTCTCTAGGCGCTTTTATTATGATCGAGGGTTGCTGATGTGCCATGAATTCTCGACTGTTAGAACACCCCATTAAACATTACATTTGTACAGGACTAGTGTAGTGGCTATTTGATGTTGTTGATTTGAACGTGGCGAGGTCGGTTCAGGGGAAACCTCTTTTTATTCTTGGCCGCAGAGGCATCCGCGAATCACTTCAAGAGCAACGGCGTTTGGATTCCTGACGAAACGGCCAATTGTATGCATAGCGCTTGTTGTGTCTGGTACAATCCGCATCGTAGATACATGGTATACGAAGCCTCAATGGCGAGTCACAGGCGGTCTCCCGGGTAGGCGAGCGTCCGCGCAATCGGGGGCCACCTCGAGGCACAGCGTGGCATCGCGGTATACATATACTGCTCGCGTTCATCCACCTGCGCCGCATCATATTTCATTGACGCTTATAGCTAAATAAGCTCTCCCGCGGACCTGGCCAAACAAACTGTAGTAGAACAGCACATCGGCCTAGGTGCAGAGGAAAAGTCGGTGCCGAGTAAGACTCATTCACCATATTGTTGTGTAATACCAGGTGAGTTGTGGCTTCTCCATAGCGTTACAAGGCCCCCATATGCGTCCAAGAATCGTTCTACTTCATGGGCCTTCCAGACTGTGAGATGCGGAGCTCCATAATCTTGTGCTCTTCTCAGAGTCAAGCACATCTCTTTGTAGCGCGCTCTCGCAGAGTGCACGGTTAATTTTACGTCATTGGTATTCCACTACATAGGTTTGACGGTTCCTGGCGCACCTTTGAATAATTTAGCTCCAGTGTTTTTGGAGTGTACAAATTCTAAAACAGGTCCAAAGAATTTTAACTAATCTAGCTAGACATAGACACATCTATACATGCAGACATGCATACATACGACATACATACGACATACATATACAACATTCAGCAGTAAATACTCAGACGGGATTTCAGCAAATTCAGGCATGATGTTCGTGGTCGTGTGGACGACGGACGACAAGCCGACGACAAGATAAGGCTAGGGACAGTTGTGTTTCTAGGCGCGCACGTTCTCCTTGTCCTTCGCTCCTTGCCCTTGCTGGGCCGAACCACGTTCGCTCTTCGCTCGGTCACTCGGCTAATCACCCAACCACGCACGCGCGCACACGACCTCAAATAGATTGCCAACTACCACATCATTGGCCAATGTCCTCGGACGACGGACGAGACGACGAACGAGACGACCTTCGCGATGACGAAGAGGACGATGAGTACCGGCCATCCGACAATCCTCTGGATGCCTCCTCTCATCCCCCTTCCTTATCCATGGTCGTACCTCAGCCTCAGAAGCGAGGAAGGAAACCTCACCCCAATCCTGCTGTTCGCTCCGCTCGGGAAGCCGCTAGGAGAGCAAATCACTCCGTTATCGAAAAGAGACGACGCGAGAAGATCAACAACGCGTTATCAGAACTCAGGACGCTCGTACCCACTCAACCGGACGAGGGCTCAGTGGGAGGAGGTAGTACAGGTAACGACCCTACCGCTGGAAATGCTACCAAGGTACAGCCCAAGGAGTATAAACTTGAAGTCCTGGTGAGGACTGTAGCCTACCTCAAGCATCTCGTCGACCGTGTCGAGATCCTCGAACGTGTTACCCCCGGCCGTGTGCCAGGGGGCACAGAAACACATGAACAGAACATCCCCTTGGACTTTAGACCCTCGGCCGAATCTTTCATGCCGGGATCGGCACTTTGCACTAACTGCGCCGCCTCCCTTCGCCTTTCTGATCCCCATATCCCTTCGCCTTGTCTCCCTTCTTCCTCAGAGGCTAACTCAACTTACCAACAACGTCTCCCCTCTCTCGCGTCCCTACTCAATCCTGGTCCACCTCCGAATCAGCAGTTGCTCTCACCACCCGCTTCGGGTAGCCTCTGCTCAATCCATCGAGGAAGCACTTCCCCTTCCTTTCCTTCCCGTCCTCCCTCCCTTCACCTTCCCTCCTCTAGCCTTTCTCTCCCCCAGCAAATGCCCACACGTCTTGACACAAGTCCCCTTCCTCCGCCAAGCAGCCGTCTCTTGTCAATGACACCCTCTCCAGTCTTATACCCAACTACTGAGGCTCGTCTTTTATCCACACCTTCTTCCTATACAAAGCGAAGTCCGGTTTTTCCCCCTGTCCCGCCGCAACAGAGGCGCGAGCGTTCACACGACGACGACCTTGCAATTTCGATGCTTCTGAACATGTCCCGCTCTTCCTCTCAAGGCAATTCTTCTGCCTCGTCCACGGATCAACCCTCCCCACCCGAATGTCACAAGCAATACTCGATCACTAGTGCAGAGGGAAACCATGGCGGGATCGGCACCCCAAATACTGTAACTCCAAGCTCCGTACTTGGGATACACCAATCAGCGCCGATGGCGAAAGGAAAACGCCGACCGGAATGGCAGGAAGTGACTAACCGGGCTAAGAGGACAAAGGTGGAGTAGATATTCACAAGTTATATATCGTTAAATACTCTGGATAGTCCTTATTCGACCACCATCTGTTGTTTTATTCGCCTTCGCATTTTGCCATTCTCACTCTTTGGTTCTTTGAGGAATCCTTTTTTCCTTTGTTTCTTTTTGATTTCGGGTATAGAAATAAATTGTGCAAATATATTTATTACTGCTTGTATCCCCACAGATTCTTTCCTGAATACAGAATATCGTAACGCCTAGCTCGGTTTAATCCTGTGACCAGATGGCGCAAACTCTATGCAGTGCACGGATCTGGATAATGCTACAGACCACCTTAGATGGGCAATGCAGATAGAGAAGACCACGCACGCTCACCTGTGTTTGGGACAACGAACCAGACCGATGTGTCGCTCATCTGCAAGCAAGAACAACCCTCCAAGTCCCATTCGGGCGATTCTTAACTGGGAACTTTGGAAACGCTTCAGCAGCATATGCTGCGAATGCAGAAGTTTTGGGCATCGGTGAAGCGGTAGCGTAGGGAGGCAGCAGGTGATAGTCGTCGTCAAGATTTAGTATGCAGAGCGGACCGTTCTATACATTATTAAATAATGTCGACGTTAGTGCTGCAGAAGGTGAACAACAAAGGGTGGCGTCATACCGTTGCCAGTACGATTCTTTTTCCATCAAATGCCATGTACACGATTCTCGTATTCAGCTTCAGCTTGAGTACGTATCCAGCCCCCTCCAATTTAGCCTGGTCCCCTTCAGCTTTGATGGCTTGTTCAAAGTTGGGTACTAGCAGGACGAATCCATTTTGCGTGACAGCGACAAAATGTTTTCCACATGGCGAGACATGCACAGCGCAAAAGTGGCAGGGGGGTGCGAGGATTGTCATCTCGTAATCCCCAACGAAGACACGCTGCGAATGAAACTTCTCAATGCGTGGTTCGGATAACCAAAACCAAGTACGTGATGCCATGTCGGGGACGGGCATCTCAGCTGGATTGATGGTGCATATAACTTTTCCTGACTCCCTTGAAATGATCCGCAGACCCACAACCGTGCAGATGAAGACGTGACGAGCAGAGATTTCAACGTAGCGTACATCGTCGTTGATTGTACTATCCGCGGGGTGAACGTTTATGGTCTGGATTAAGGTGGCGTTGGGGACGTCATACAGGTAGGCATTTCTGCCGTCACCCGTTACAACCGCAAGGGTAGGGTATACGAAGCGAGTTGCTCGAGTGGTACGCGGTGTCTGAAGGGTACAGAGAGGCGTGAAGACTCCAGCAGCAGTGCTGACCGGGCCTGGAGAGCCGGGCCTGGAGGATGAGTTGGCTTTGGCTGCCAGTTGCTCATCTGAAGGTGCATATGCAGGAAGGGGAGAGGCAATATGATCGGCTTCGCGTCTCCATACTTCCATGGAGCCTCCACGCCCTGTCAGGATAAGGAATCCACGATCATATTCGCAATGAGCGTATCGGGTCGCTTGCTGGAGAAAATATTATTCAATCGTGGAGAAATAATGTTGGAAAGCCCAACTCACACAAGTCCAAAGGGCTGTTCCGAGCAGGCTGGAAGTCTGAGAAATATGAGGCGTTGATATAAGTTGTATTGGTGTCAACATGGTGCAGCTTACCAAGAGCACATCCAGCTCGTGAGTTACGATTATAATGCCCTCCTCTTCGTCTATCTTGATTCGGTGCGGAACACCGGAACGTCCGCAGACCACATAGTGGACAGCACGGCCTTTCGCTGACCAGTTTCTTTCAATGTCCACATGCAGCTTGCCTAGGCGCATGGATGAATAGATGAAGTACATCGAGACTGGCGAACGCACAATAGTGCAACCACGTCTTTACTCCTGAGAGCCAATCAAACTTGCGCTTCCTATGAGTCGTCACAGTTTGTAAATCAGGTACAACGGCTGGCGCGAAACCGTGGTGGATTGCAGCGGCCTTATAGATCAGCGATTCGTTCAGACTAATGAGAGTATTAAACAGCTTGGAAATTCTCTGAAACGCGTGGATATCGAGTATAGAGAGGTATGAGACTATGTGTAGCCATAGTTCTGGCGGAAGTCGTTGGCAGAATGAAGCCATCGAGTCTGAGTGATGTGCTTTGTCATCACCTATGTCTTTCTCCTCAAACAGAATCTTCCATAATGGGACCCAGTTCCACGCAACTGTTGACCCTTGAAGCAGATCAAGCAAGAGCGGTAGTTTTGGTTTACCAAAGAGAATTGCGGAGACTGATAATTCGTCCTTGTGCCTTCCACCTTCCAGACACAACACGAAGTATCAGGGTTCCCACTTCATTTTCAGTATTTCTGTGGCCATCGGGCCATCGCATAGCCAACACCTGTAACCAGTCCAGGCCCCCTATTGTGTGCCTTATCCATATCGTTTGTGCTCGCTTGCAGGGCCATTCTTCGCAGCAGTGACGCCATTGGGTCATTGGGGCTTCCTGTGATCTATTCAGCTGCCCTTGTCGTCACCAACCCAATACTATAGGTGGTGGGGGAGGTAATTCCCGAGACACCATCTTCAGCTGGACGTGATTCAACCACTCAGGTTTCTGAGCAGTCACCGACCGCCCTCTGAAATAGCTCTCAGCTTTACGAGACACAAAATGCCTCTCTTTCGAACCTACTCTCCGCCACCGTCGGCCTCGCAGATGCCACTCACACGGGCACCACAATACAACCACGAATCAGCACCTCGCAGCACAATCTTTACTAATCGCAGTCCTGAGCGTCTTCGATCAGAGTCTGTGACCGGGTCTTATTCCAGCAATGATTCGCGGGGCTCTTGTGACGCAGTCCCCACCCAGGAGCAGACGTGGGTGGTTTAAACGGCATTCGTCCGACTCAGTGACTCCAGATTGTCGAATCTCCCTCACTCACGTGGCCTTGGTGGCTCGACACTGGAACATCGACAAACGAGCAAACATGCTGTGGGTCGAGGGGCGCTCATGTGGGACATGGAGGCCATGTGCACGACAGGCCCTTGCTTGCTGCTCGCGAGAAGATTAGACTCGCCGGATTAATGGCAGAGCGTGGTGCTGATCAGTGAGCGCACTCTCTTTTATCACACCTCACTGACAATGAGACTGATACACCTCACACAGGGTACTAATAGCAGCACGAAGTGCGGTAGACGAGGCAAGACGCCACTTGGAGATCCTCGAAGCGGAGACTAACGAACAGTAGGACCGTTTGTTTCTCTATCCTATGCTTCGCTTACGTTTTGTGACTGTAGGGCGCGCCTGGCACATGAGAGAATCCTTGGGGTGTGATCCCTCCGGAACAATGCCCGGGCTTGGGAAGATACGGCCCACCATCTAACGCATAGCTGAAGTACTTGTGAGATCGGTCTTAATTTCTGAACTCCCTTGATATGCTTGATGTCGCCATCTCACTTTGGATTCTCTTGTCGGGTAACATGTCAACTCCTCTAACGGTGTCTTCTCTGTCTTTGGTTTTAATTTTTTCTTTTGGTTGAATCCACTCAATACGCGTTTGATTTGGGAAGGGACCAGCACGCCAATATAAAGCGGTATGCTGAGATCCATTTGGTCGGGAAGTGGGTTCGAGTGGGTTTGTATGATATGAGTTCACATATAATAACTGAGGGCCAAGTAGCGTAGGCGCACAACAATGTTTCTCCATTGATAGGAAATTAACAATTCTTCTCTCGGTTCAAATCCGAGCTTGGCCAAAATCTTTTTCTTTTCCAAAATTTCGGACATGGCACTACAAGTGCCTCTTCTTTTGAGTAGGCCCCATTGCTTGTCATCTCTCTAGTGCTGCGGTACAATCTACCATGAGAAATACAATCAAAAATATCTGAGGCCAAAGGGCACGTGTACTACTAGCTGATGACAGCAGATGACTTTAGCAATCAACGTTTCTTGGTTCAAATTTGTGCCAAGTTCGTGCTTATCCACCATGTTGTGCCTATTCCTGTTCTCAAGCTGAAACGCCGACATTATCTTTCGATCAGGGGTTATTCCTGTGGGGCTAATCTACTAGGCGTATATCTGATCTGTTAGCTCTAGAATCACCCCCTGGTTTCTGTGAGGAGGCAACATGCTCGTTGTTTTTGAGGTTATCAGGTCGTCAAATTCTTCCAGCCTTTTTTTCACGATTGGGCCTCGTACTCCGTCTTCATACAACGGGGTTACACGGGGTGCACCATTCACTCTAGCTATGCGCATTCTGAAAAAGCGATTTTCTCTCTCAATGTGGTTCCTTTGTTTACGCGTTGTTTATCCTTTTATTTGGTCTCGCGTTTTGGGCTCTGCAGCAACCTTGTCGACATGTCGTCGCCATTGCCGTTTCCGTCATCGGCGGATGATATGAATAGGACGCCCGATCGCAAGTCGTCCCAACCGCGCGGCTCTGTGACGCCCATCCGACCCCGCCAAGACGATCTATCGCGACCTGGAACAGTGGCAAGGCGAGCATTGGCCGTCCCATCGTCGAGCAGAGGCTCCGCAAATGGAGGTATAGGACTTTCATAATATGGTGGATATCTGATGCTCATCGCTGACCCTTGTCTTCAGCCGAACGCAGCACACCAATTCGACAAATGGGGCCAACAGACGGACCAGACAATGGCCTCTTCTTGCCTGCATCTCCCATTGCTATCACTCCTCGTGCAAACCGCCGCGGAGATATTCACGCTAGTGCTGCTTTCTCCACCCCAACCCGTCGTCAGTATGCACCTAGAACTACCGATCCATCCTCACAAGCAAATGCTCCGCCATCTTCTCAGCGACATGGTCTCAGAGACCCAAGCGGTTTCCCTTCTTCCGGCCCCATCGACTTTCCCTCTTCTATCGCGGGATCGCAGGCTGTTCCAGCTCCTAGTCTAACTGCCCAAGCTGTCAACTCGGAAGCAGAGGTCCTCACCCGTGTGATATGGGGCACTAACGTCTCACTTTCCGAGTCAATTACTTCCTTCACCAACTTCATGCGCAACTTCAAGATCAAGTATCGCGTGTCTTGGGACCGTGACCATGGACTCACTCTTCCTGCCCTCTCCTCATCAGAAGAGAGCGAACGACTGTTATACGAAGACTACCTCCGCACAATGCGTGTGACAGGTCAAACAAATTTGAATCTTGATATGGTTAATCTGCAAGCGTTTCCGCCTACCAGGAAGCTGTTTACACAGTTGATCAAGTATCCTCAAGAAATCATTCCCGTCATGGATCAAGTACTCAAAGATCTGATGATTGCGGTAGCTGAAGAGGACCAACAAAATGGGGTCGAGGGAATGCAGGGTGATGAAGGGGAGGATGAAATAAATGAAATAATGAGCAAGGTTTACAAGATCCGACCATGGGGAGGAGATGCCTGCAACATGCGCGACTTGAATCCGACTGGTGACGCGGTTCCCGCTTTATTGGAAGCGCTGGATTCTCATAGCATTTCTAGATACCGATAAACTCGTCACAGTCAAAGGTCTCGTCATCCGCGCAACGCCCATTATCCCGGACATGAAGACGGCCTTCTTTCGCTGCTTAAACTGTTCGCATACCGTCCAAGTAGAGATTGACCGTGGGCGGATTGAAGAACCTGCGCGCTGCCCTCGAGAAGCATGCGGAGGCGTCGGCACCATGACGCTCATTCACAATCGCTCCGAATTCGCCAATCGCCAAATTATCCGCCTTCAGGAAACTCCCGACGCAGTACCGGACGGTCAGACACCCCACACTGTCTCGCTATGCGTGTTCGACGAGCTCGTCGATCTTGCGAAACCGGGTGATCGACTCACTGTCACTGGGATCTTCCGCTCTGTCGCCGTGCGAATCAACCCGCGCATGCGGACAATCAAAAGCTTGTTCAAGACATACCTAGACGCCGTTCACATTAAGCGGGGGAGTGATAATCGCATGGGGTACGACAAGTCAACCCGCTCTGGTGCACAGCGGGTACCTGGTGTGGGCGGTGCAGGAGTTGACGATGATGACGATGTTGGATTAGGGTATGTGGGTGGAGAGAGCGAAGAAGCGAGGCGTGCTAGGAGCAAGACTGAAGAGATGGAGCGGAAGTTGAGGCTTCTCAGTCGACGGCCAGACATATACGACCTACTCTCGAGGAGCTTGGCCCCCAGTATCTGGGAGATGGAAGACGTTAAAAAGGGTATCTTGCTGCAACTTTTTGGTGGAACCAACAAGAGTATCGCGAGAGGTGGAGGAGCTGGTGGGCCAAGATACAGAGGCGATATCAATGTACTCCTTGTTGGAGATCCGGGTACTAGTAAGAGTCAGATTCTCCAAGTACGTGCCAAATCGTTCAGTACTCGGAGTCCTTATTGAGCTGTCTCGCAGTACGTGAATAAGATCGCCCCTCGTGGTGTCTACGCCTCCGGCAAAGGCTCCTCAGCAGTCGGTCTTACAGCATACGTCACACGAGACCCAGATTCTAAACAGCTTGTTTTGGAGAGGTGAGAAGGTATTGCTGCTGGAGCCAGAGTAACTCATCTGACCTTCTGTTCTAGCGGTGCTCTTGTACTCAGTGATGGTGGCGTTTGCTGCATCGATGAGTTCGACAAAATGTCAGATGCTACTCGTAGCGTCCTCCACGAAGTGATGGTGGGTTCATTTCTAATGAAATAGTTCATTTACCGACGCTCCGGTCCAGGAACAACAAACCGTCTCCATCGCAAAAGCAGGTATTATCACGACTTTGAATGCACGTACCTCCATCCTTGCAGCTGCGAACCCCGTCGGCTCCCGATACAACCCAGATCTCCCCATCACTCGCAACATCGACCTACCCCCTACTCTCATCTCTCGGTTCGATCTCCTCTATCTGGTCCTTGACACCATCAACGAGGCGACCGATCGACGCCTTGCTGAACATTTGGTCGGACTTTATCTCGAAGACACGCCTCTCACTGCTGGTCGAGACGTAATCCCGATTGAGCAGCTCTCCTCCTACATCACTTATGCACGAAGTAAAGTACACCCAGTCATTAGCGAGGCCGCAGGAGAGGAGCTCGTATCGTGTTATACTGCCCTCCGTAAGGTCGGTGACGACGGCCCTTCAAGCGAGCGGCGTATTACTGCAACAACGCGTCAGCTCGAATCCCTCATTCGTCTATCCGAAGCGCATGCGAGGATGCGTCTATCTAACACCGTCGAAGTTGACGATGTCAAGGAAGCGAATCGTCTGATGCGAGAAGCGATCAGGATGAGCGCGACCAACCCTCTCACTGGCAAGATTGATATGGAGATGATCAATACTGGTGTAGGTGCGGAGCAGAGGAGGCTAAGAGCGGACTTGAAGAGGGAGGTTATCCGAATGTTGGACGGAGGGGATGCTGCTAAGCGTGGAATCAAGTGGGCAGAGGCCCTGAATGCCCTTAATCAGCAAAGCAGCGTCAGGGTAGACCCTGGGGAATTCGCAGAGGTCGTAAAATTACTCGAGTTGGAGGGGCTCGTAAGGGTTCTCGGAGAGCGCGAAAGAAGGGTTATCCGAAGAGTATCTAGTGACTGAATGGATGAATTTGGTTGACGGCGGCCTTTACTTGTGTATCCTAGTGTTTCTACAAGCTTCAAGCTTCACACTTGTTGGGTATTAAGCACATGGAGAGGAATGTGAGGCCAACATTAATCAATGCGAATGGTGGGTATATACCACCTATGCACAGTTTATATTGACTACTCTAAATTCAATGTGTATGGGCAATGTCACGTTTCAGTCCTTTATCCAGAGGTGGTATCTCTATCCGCTGATGGGGTGCGCGAGTCATTCCTCCTTGCTTCCCTCAATGATCTTCTGTACCAAAGGAGCGACGGCTTTCCGTGTTGGCTTGGTATTCTTATGTTGATACGCCCTCACCCTCCGTTTTTTCTGACCTTTAAGCTTCCCAATATCCTCTACTTGCAGCTCGCTCTGCTCAATTCCCTTGAACAGACTGTCTGCTACGCTATCGAATTCCTCGCCCTCACCCCTGACCACCCAAACAGACTGCCTACGGCCTTTGCCCTTCTTTGAAGACTTGTATGTGGTGAGTATTCCCAAGACGTGAAGCTTTCGCTCTTCCATCCATGCATCGACTCCTTCCCAGAACTCGTCGACGCTCCTTTCGTACCAGGTTTCCAGCTTGATGGGTACAGTGGCGAGTCCACATAGTGTCCCAGTTGAGTATTCATATTGCTTGTAGTCCCGTCTTAGGAGGTCACGAGTCGAGAGATGGCCTACGCTGCCTTTCGCCAAGGAGAGTGCTTGGAAGTATGCCTGGAGTTGCGCAGGTATGTGGCTCCCATCACCGGCAATAGACTCGGCGTCTGTTTCCAGTCCGGTCAGAGGCATGAGTAGTTGCGCGGCTTGGTAGTCCTCCTCGATTGCCTTGCCTTTGGGCTTCAATGCACCGGTGTCAATGAGTATCGCCGAGAGTAAAAGAGAAGTGATGTCTTTAAACTGCTCGGAGCTTCCACCTTCGAGAATGGAGCGGAATTGTAGGGTTACAAGAGAGGCACAAGAACCAACTGGCTCGATAACGCGCGGCTTGGCGGAGGTATGCAGGCCCTCGTCTTCGTGATGATCTACTATGGCCACTACGTCTCCTGTGAAGGATGACAGAAGGCGGTTATGGTCCACGAGCGCAAAGCGAGACGGTTGTGGCGCAGGTGCAGGAGGAATATCAGAGGATGTCAAAAGGAGTGCAGGATCAAGAGATGCCACTTCGAATGCGTCCATGTTTTCAGGTCGAAGATGGAGGCTGTCCTGCTGGGTTTGGATGAGAGGGACAATGTTTGAATCCTTGGCAGAGAGGAACGCGTATCCAATGGCGCTTGCGATTGAATCAAGATCTGTAGATGCGTCGATATCATTTCAATATTTTGTGGACGCTCACATGGGCTCACCTCCTGCCTCGTTGCCCATAACCACCGTCCATGCACCAGCCTTGTTCATAGCAAGCGCTTTCAAGAACGCATCCCTCCTTTCCCTCAAAAAGTCGTTAAGCGGCGTATCAGCTATTTGTGCCTCGGCTTTTCCTTTTCCTTTGATGTCGGCAGAGGGTTGGGAGGAGGCATTTCTTCGTCCAAATGGCTTTGGGACTCGCCTGATCAGCGATCCGAAAGCCCCCTTGATTTTGTCTGAGACTCTCATCACGGCTACTGACTTCTGGAAATGGTCGACAAACAAGGTGGTCGTGGCTTACATTTCCTCTTTGTACCTCGACACCCACTTTGTTGTCGTCAAATGTTCGGCGACGTGTTAGCCACTCTTCGACGCATGGGACCTCGCCAGGTACTGAGTTCACCAAAATTTGGGTTACCAGCGTTCTTGCAAATCTGACTTTCGACGGCGCGGACAGGCCCTGCTGCAAGCATTGAACTTCGCGAATGTAATCGCGTCAGGACTTATGATGTGGAAGGGTCTTGGTCTTATTTGCAATACCGAAAGCCCCATTGTGGTCGTCCTCAGGTGGGTCGAGTTGGCCTTCGTGGCATCCATTCGTGAGGTGTGAAATGCTGACTTTGCCACATCTTGCGTATGCTGGTACTCTATAGTGGATCTATGGAGCCAGCCTTCTATAGGGGTGATCTCTTGTTCTTGACCAACCCGCGCAATGAACCCTACGCCGTCGGAGACATTACTGTGTACAAGGTACGGATGTATAGCTACACTACAGCGCCCACCTTGTGTATTAAGATATTTGCCCACAGATTCCTGGCCAAGATATTCCAATCGTCCATCGAGTGATAGAACGCCATGACAAGTACGTGGACCACCCTTCAAACTCGCACATACTAATCGGATTATTCACTGTTCTACCCATCTCTTGTCTTTTATACTTCGCACTTTCCCTTCTAGACCAAAAGATTCCCTACATCAATTGCTTTTGACCAAGGGTGATAATAATCCATCGGACGACATTGACCTCTATCGTGGAATATCTTGGCTGGAACGCCGTCACATTGTGGGCAAAGTTCGAGGGTGTGTTTGTCTCAATTAATACACAACCGACCTAATTATTTTCTCCCTCAGATTCTTGCCATACGTGGGATACGTAACAATAGCAATGGTGAGTGTCATTCTCATATTTTCAGGAAGGGGCATTGACCTCGCTTCACCAGAACGATTTTCCACAGTTAAAGTATGCGCTCCTGGGGATCATGGGCCTCTTTGCACTGGTTCAAAGGGAATAGACCTGTACAGTCGAGTATTTCATGCTAAAAGAGCGTCGAGTTTGCGTCGCTACGCCTCCCATATCAGCTTCCACGAATGTGCGCATCAAATGGGACCAAAGTTGTCCCCTTTCTAATCCTCCAGCGAGTGAGGCAAAGCGAAATATTCACTATACTGCATAGACACTTCAGTGTGACCAAACCTTTACTCTCACCCTGACTACTACCTCTCACATCGCACAGGAGACTCAGATTTGTTCCTTTGCACCAGACGTCTGGAAGATAGCCAGGATATTTTAAATAATATCGATGAGCAATCGACAGAGAAGGCATCTGATTTCTTATATTTTTCGGGTTACTGGGTCCTGGTCCTCCACTGTGAGTCCGTGGCTAGTGACAAACGCTAGATGAGAAGGGAGCTGGTGTGAATGACCTTCGCAACCAGCAACTTCCCGAAGTCTCTTAAGTCACTAGTCTGGGAATTAAATCTTGAATAAATAACATCGGAAATTATGTGAATTCACTCCTTCTGTATCATCTATCCACAAACATGAAATGGCTCTCGTTTGCTATTATTGTAAAAGAGCGTGGGGTTCCAAGGTAGGCAGAAACACATACATTGCTCCCATATCTGATAGGTAAAACCCAGGGTGCTAAAATCCATTTCAGTCTCTATTGAGATGTCCGATAAATAGCATCTGAAATAACGAGAACGTCTTTGTGAGCATCCACCTTGTGGACACGTATAATATCAGCATTTTGTTGAATAGCTGCACTGATTGCGGCAGCAGTAGCCCATTCCCTATCCTTCGCCGTCGTCTTGCCGGTTAACCCGCCGAGGTACGCTTTCCGTGAGGTCCCAACTAGTACGGGATATCCTTCCAAGCCTGCCTTTGCAGTAATTGGTAGCTCATGGTCGGACCGTTTCCTCTCTTCTGGTACTGCTTCATTGAGCTCTACTCCCCGTCGCATCAGCTCCAAATTATCCTTGATATCCTTCGAGAATCCGATTCCAGGGTCTAGGATGATGTTCCAACGTCTCACACCTGCCCGGAGCGCTCTCTGCACTCGTAAGCCCAATTCCTTCTTCACCCCTTCCATTACGCCCCCACTGTACATTGAATAGTCCTTGTTCTTGTCTGCGGGACCTCTTGAATGCATAAGTATGACTGGTACTCCAAGCTTGGTGACTGTCCGAAGCATAGCACCCCCATCTGATACTTCGATCTCGTCCTGGTCTTTGACGGCTGCATCGACGGATATGTTTGCGACCCCCACATGCGGACCCGTGAGCGCGTACACATCGTTGATGCAATTAGCGCCAGCGGAAATTGCCGCTTCGGCCACATCAGCGCGGAAGGTATCCACGGAAATCGGGATCTGGGGTAGGTCCTCCTGGCATTTCCTAATCGCCTGGATGAACGGTATTGTTCTTTTGATTTCTTCTTCTGGTGAAATGAAGCCCGAACCTGGTCGAGTTGAGTAACCACCAATATCAAGGATGTCCGCGCCTGCTTCCACGGCGGAGCGAGCATAGGAGGTGGCTGCAGGCATGGAGAAGTGGTCACCACCATCCGAAAAGGAGTCTGGAGTTGTATTCAGAGTCGCCATAAGATACGTTTTGGTGCCCCAAGTCCAGAAAACGGGTGCCGGATCTGATGGCGCGGGAGATTCATCGTAGGGGCGAGATGGAAAACAAATTATCTTCCTAATTAGTGTTTTGTCGCGTCGTATGGAACCGAGGAGCTCCCGTACGGTACGCCCGATGACTGGATGTAGGAAAGTGGGGGCGATGCTGCATGAGAATGTCAAGCTGTCAACCTTGCTTCATAATAGTAATATGCATCTTACTCCGCTAGGGGACGCAATACGAATTCTCTCTCATGCATTCGTGGATGAGGAACTTGGAGTTCCCTATCGGGAATGCCATGGAGATAATATGTCCGAGACCCATCAAATAGGATGTCGAGATCCACCACCCTTGGCCCATTTCGGATATTAGGAGTTCTTCCCACGCTCTCTTCAACGTCTTTGAGCACTCCAAGTAGGCGTTGAGCATCCATAGTCGTTGAGATCTTCTCATTCAAACAATAAGATCCGTCAGAAATGCATTGGTACTTTTGCTGGCGGAATCGCTTACCAAACAGGCGCCATTTACGAAGCGTGGTTGGTCCAGCATGTACATCGGGCTGGATTCATATAAGAAACTCGTGTCTACTACACGGATCCCGTGCTGAGTCTCGAGCATGCGGAGTGCAGTTTCAATGTTTCGGACTTTATCACCTAAGTTGGAGCCTAGTGCGATGGCGAGTACCCGCTCGCCTATATTATTCGCGATTGACGCGGATCGCGCAAGGCTAGGTGCACTCAGTGACCTCACAACAGCGGAGGGTATGATTTTTGAGAGCGTTCGAAACATCCCTGCTGGTATTAAGTAGGAAGGTCCGGGTCCTCCAGGTCCAAGTTTCAAGGGCGTAAATTTGGGTACATCTGGGCGTCACAAGGCGAAGCGAACATGGTGGTGACTACGAAGTGGTATACGATTGTTCAATGCCTCAGCCAAAGCTAGTACTCCGGCAATGTCCCCGGGGCCGTCGTCAAAAGCGTGTAAATAAGTCTATTCGGTGCTCTCTTTTCCTTACCAAACTAGTCCATATGATTCAGGCTTGCATATTCCCTAGTATCACAGCGTGTGGAGGCAAGTACCAACCACACTACAATTCTGCAGAGGGCAGTACTCGTTCTGGTATTGTGAGACGCTGCTCCTAAAAGCTTGAGCTAAGGTACAACCGAAGGAGTGTGTGACACCAATACCAAGGGCTATCATACCCAATACGGAAGATGTGCTATAGGTCCATCGGTCAACGCTCCTTGGTGAGATAGAGAATTGGGTGGTTGCACGATACAAAGTACTGGAAATCGTCGCTATTCAATATCTCGTCAAGCGTCGGGTCAATCTCCCAAGGGGAGGCACTTATGTATTGAGCATCAGTCCGTTGTAGCCGAAAGGTAGGGCGTCTCCATCCTTTGGTGTCAGTTGTTTCTCACTTCAGTTGCAATTAATGTACAGTTAGCCGTGTTTGCCGCCTTTTGGTGAGTAATAAGTCGCCCATCAAGAGTGGCTCAATTTTTTGCAAGAGGGACACCACGGTCGGCATAGTGGGTTCACTTCAAAAGGGAGGCTGCGGAGACGGAGGAGAACGTTGCCAAGGCAAGGGAAGCAGAAAGTACGATTGAGCGATTGCGTCCATCGGTCCGGTAGTCGTGGGTATATGGTGTTGGGGATCGCCGTTGCAGCTCAAAGTCTCAGATGATTTTCGACGCTAGAGCGCACTTCATGCACACATCCACGTTTTCATATACCAAAACAGGAAGCGAAGTAAGGCAGGAGGTTGAAGCCCAATGAAGGAACGCGTAGAGAACGGCGGCACCGATGAAAATAACAAGTCAGACACCTACTAGGTGTCCACGAAAGCCTTGGGGTTATCGCCCATTCGAGGCGAATGGACGTGTGGGCGATGGGTATACGGCCTCGCGCTGCTGTGAATAGTAGATAATTCAATGGAACCATCAATGTGATCGTTGAATATGCTAAGTTTTGAGCGTACTAGGTGTAAACGTAGTACGCGGAGGTTATGTCATCTCGCCTCCGATCAATTCAATCAAGTCCGTGTTTGTTGTACTCGGCAATCGGGCGTGGTGGGCATGAGTGATGGATGGGTTACCCAAGAGGTTCCGATTCCTGACATAAAGGAATTTGTAACTGTTGTCTAAGGTTTCCCTGCCTCTGGGGATCGACAAGGGAGAGTGGGGAATGTTAGGGCGCGGGCCCCGAACTTGGTAGGGTTTATTCCCGACCTATCGGGTTTCGCTTAAGCACAACCTAAGTGTGCAGGATAGACGGGAGGTAAGGCTTGAAGCTTGATGGGAGAAGCGTGGACAAGAGAGGTGAGGCAGATAGAATGGGCGGGGGGCTGGTCCAATTCGATTATCAGACTGGCGACTCATACCAGCGTCTACATACTCTTATATACTCGTACAACGAGGATGGGCGGTAAAATGTGTCTAGAAACATAATGCCACAAATCGGTCGAGTACACGATCGGAAGGCGAGCATATCTTGACAGATGACGTCGGGTCGGGGACTGCTTCCGAAGTGGCGCCGTCGGAAATACTTCCGACTAGTGAAACAACCTTAACAGGGAAAAACCAATCAGTCCGAAAAAAAAATGCCAACAAAAGGCGGCTTGTTAAGGGGGCGAGCTAGTAAGACTAGAGGGGAGAGTTGGTTGAGTTTCACCCGTGAGTAGAATAAAAAAGGGATAACGAACGCA
>WNFL01157573.1_pt1 | contig 27150 bp, 23 predicted proteins | sample 5400361 | NCBI WGS metagenome assembly WNFL01 (sample SAMN13153351, study PRJNA577476) | soil metagenome | isolation source: 40 cm soil on Douglas fir-dominated hillslope | place: USA:California | collected 2013-09-17
CGCGCGGTTTCACCAAGGACAGGGCCATCAAGGCATTCATGCAAGAGCCGCCCTTCTCGGGCAGAAGGCCCGTGTTCGTGGGCGATGATCTCACCGATCAAGACGCCTTCAAGGGTGTCGAGGATCTCGGCGGCATGTCGATTGCAGTCGGTGATCGCGTGCGTGCCCAGTATCGCGTCGAGAATCCCGCGGCGGTCCGAGCCTGGCTTCAAGGAATCGCCGCACTGCACGATTCGCATAGGGCATGACTTTTCATGCGCTTCGCGCAACTTTCAACGGGGTCGAAACGACCCCGACCTTTCAGGACCGGGCCGCGTCGGCGCTGTGATGTTTCTCGGCGCGAGTGCTCGCCAGGAAGGGTAAGGAGCCTCGAGGCAACTGCTCTCTTCGTTGCCTCGAGGCTCCTTACCCTTCCGAGCGAGCCCTACCCGAACCGCTCACTCTAGCTGCGAATCTGCCCGCTCCCCCGCACGACATACTTGTAGCTGGTCAACTGCTCCACGCCGACAGGTCCGCGGGCGTGGAATTTGTCCGTGCTGATGCCGATTTCCGCGCCCATGCCGAATTCCCCGCCGCCGCTCGGCCGCCGCGGCGTCATCGGTCACGATGCACTCGGTATGCTGCGAGCCGTATTGGCGAATGTGGGCGATCGCCGCATCCACGTCCTCGACCACGCGCACGGCGATGATGGCGTCGAGATACTCCGTGTACCAGTCTTGCTCGGTTGCGGACTTCACTCGCGGCTCGACGCGGGCGCTCGCCGCGTCGCCGCGCACTTCACAGCCCGCATCGAGCAAGGTCTGGATCAAGGGCGACAAATGCGTCGCCGCACAGGCGCGGTCCACCAATAAGGTCTCCGCCGATCCGCAAACCCCGGTGCGCCGCATCTTGGCGTTGAGCACGATCCCAATTGCCATGTCGAGATTCGCACCTCGATCGACATACACATGGCAGACCCCTTCGAGGTGCCCGATGACCGGCACGCGCGCTTCCTGCTGAACGCGGGCGATGAGGCTCTTTCCTCCGCGCGGCACGATCACATCGATGCTGTCCGCCATATGGCTCAGCATATGGCCGACGGCCGCCCGGTCGGTGGTCGGCACCAGTTGAATGCAGGCTCGCGGCAGACCCGCAGCTTCGAGCCCCTGTCCCAAGCAAGCATGAATCGCCGCGCTCGACCGGGCGCTCTCCGAGCCGCCGCGCAGGATCACGGCGTTGCCCGATTTCAGACACAGCGCGCCGGCATCCGCCGTCACGTTGGGGCGGCTCTCATAGATGATGCCGATCACGCCCAGGGGCACGCACACGCGCTCGATCTGCATTCCGTTCGGCCGGGACCATTGCGCCAAGCGCTTGCCGATGGGATCGGCGAGACGCTCGATGTCATCGAGTCCCTGGGCCATGGCTTCGACCCGGTTGTCGTCCAGGCGCAGCCGATCGAGCAGTGCGCCGGTCAATCCCTTCGCGACAGCCTCGTGCGTATCGCCTGCGTTGGCCGCCAAGATCTCGGGGCGTCGGGCTCGCAGCGCAGCCGCGGCCGCACGGAGCGCGCGATTCTTCTGCTCGGTGGGGGCGAGCGCCAGCACCTCCGCAGCGTCCCGCGCCGCCCGGCCCATGACTTGCATGAGATCTCCCACGGTCTCGTACGTCATGACCGCCGTTGTCTCGTGCGTCATAGGGAACCCGTCACATGAGCTCGTATCAATACCAAGTCGTCCCGGTGCACGATTTCATCGCGGCCTCGAAACCCCAGCACCTTCTCGATGTCGCCGGACCTGCGGCCGATGATGCGCGCCGCATCGCCGTCCGAATACGCACAAATGCCGCGCGCCACCTCCGAGCCGTCCGGACCGATGATGCTCACGGTATCGCCCCGATCGAATCGCCCCATTGCGCGGGTCACGCCCGCCGGCAGCAAGCTCTTGCCTCCCATCAAGGCGCGCACGGCCCCGTCATCGACGACGATCGCACCGGCCGGCCTCAAGGTGCCTGCAATCCACTGCTTGCGGGTCGCCATAGGCGTCGAGGAGGGTACGAACCAGGTGCAACGCGCGCCCTCCTCGATGCGCTGCAGCGGGTGCTGGACGGCCCCCTTGGCGATGCACAAATGACACCCCGCGCCCACCGCAATTTTTGCCGCGGCAATTTTCGTCTGCATGCCTCCTGAACCCATGTCGCTCCCCGCTCCGCCCGCCATGGCCTCGATGGCGGGCGTGATCTCGAGCACGCGGCCGATGAACTCCGCGTCCGGGTCTTCATTGGGATTGGCCGTGTACAAACCGTCGACGTCGGACAACAAGATCAGGCAGTCCGCGCCCACCATTTGCGCCACCCTCGCTGCCAGCCGGTCGTTGTCGCCATAGCGGATCTCGGACGTCGCCACGGTATCGTTCTCGTTGATCACCGGCACGGCGCCGAGCGCCAATAGGGTGTTCAAGGTGCTTCGCGCGTTCAGATAGCGGCGACGCTGCTCGGTGTCGCCCAGGGTCAATAGAACCTGCGCCACGGTGATTTCGTGCGCATCCAAGAGTTCCTTGTAGGCATGCGCCAGGCGAATTTGTCCTACAGCCGCCGCCGCCTGGCTTTCCTCGAGCTTGAGCTTCCCGGAGTTCAATCCCAGATGGCGCCTGCCCAAGGCGATGGCGCCGGAGGAGACCAAGATGACATCCTGGCCGCGCTTGCGCAGGGAAACCACGTCCTCCGCAAAACCCTCGAGCCAGGCGCGATTGAGGCGGCCTTTTTCGCCGTCCACCAGCAAAGTGGACCCGACTTTCACCACCACGCGTTTGGCCTCCGTCAAGCGGTGGGCGATGATCTTTCGGTCTGCGGCGGTCATAGGATCACAATATTGCCATTTACTTGAGCAAGCAGCCTCCCCTAATATTCGCCTGGCCGAATCCGCAGCTCGTTCAAAGATAGGTGAATCGTGGGCAGAGAGTACGAACCGACCGTCGGTCAGTGGTATGAGGACTTGGAAAACGAGGAAACGTTCCAGGTGCTCAAGGTGGACGAGGATCGAGAAACCGTTGAGATTCAGCATCTCGACGGGGATATCGAGGAATTCGACGTCGACGGCTGGGCGGAACTCGACCTGGAGCTTACCGAGGAGCCGGAAGGCTGGTCGGGCTCCAAGGCCGAGAAAGACGCGGAAGAAGAAGATGATGACGAAGACTGGGACGAGGACGAAGACGACGAGGATGACGACGACGACGACGATCTCGACGAGGATGAAGAGGACCGCGAGGAATACTAGTACCGCGGCACTTTGGATTTGAGCGGTGCGCATGGCCTGAGGGGAGAGGAAGCGTCAAGGCAACGTAAGAAGCAGTTGCCTTGACGCTTCCTCTCCCCTCAGGCCTTTCACGCTGGGCCAGTCAACATTCCTGTGCAGAAACAGAGACTCAGACGCGCTCTAACCAACCATGTCGATCCGGTGCGTCGCCCTGTTGAATCGCCACCAGCTGCGCGCGCAGCGCACTCGTGAGCGGCCCCACGTCGCCGTTACCCACGCGATGATCGGCGCCGCGATAAATCAGGGTACCCACGCCGGCGAGCACCGCCGCCGTGCCCGATAGCGCCGCTTCACCGGTTTTCACCCACTCGAGCATCTCTTTGACATCGAAGATGCGCTCCGAGACCTTGTAACCCAAGTCGCGCCCGAGCGTGAGCAGGGAATCACGTGTGACTCCGTGCAAAAAGGTGGTATCGAGGCTCCGGGTCAAGAGTTCGCCGTCGCGGATCAACACGAAGTTCGAGGCGCCAGTCTCCTGCACCTCGCCGCCGGGACAGAACAACACCTGATCGACTTGGTATTTGGCCCGGGCACTCAGTGTGGGGCCCAAGGCCGCGGCATAGTTTCCGCCGGTCTTGACCATGCCCATCTGCGCCGCCGAACGCGTGTTTTCGTCGTCGACCAGAATGCGCAGCGGCTTCGCTCCGCCGGAAAAATAATCCCACACCGGGCTCGCGAGCACGATCAACGAGGCTTCTGCCGTGGGCGTTGCCGCCGCACCGATGTTCGCAGTCGTACCAAACAGGATGGGCCGCAGGTACAGGGCGCCCGGAGCTTCAGGCACCGCATCGCGGCAGCGGTCGATCACGGCGCGCACCATGCCGGCGAGCTGTGCCGCATCCGGTTCGGGCAGCACCAGTTGCCGGGCACTCTGCCGCATACGCTGAATGTGCCGATCCATGCGAAAGATGTGTATGGATCCGTCGGCGCGGCGGAATGCCTTGAATCCCTCGAAGCAGGTGCTCGCATAATGCAGCACATGCGCGGCCGGACTCACCTCGATCGGCGCGACCGGCTTCATCTCGCTCGGGCTCCAGCGGCCTCCCTGATAGGTGGCCACCGCCATGTGAGAGGTCAACAATGTGCCGAAGGCGGCTCGCTGGGGTTGCGCAGTCATTTGGATTTCACCTTGGGTATGAAAATCATCGCCGGATGCTCGAGCAGCTCTTTCAGCGCCTGAATCATCGCCGCAGCATCATAACCGTCCACGAAGCGATGATCGAATGAGGATGATAAGTTCATGATTCGACGCACCGCCACGGCACCGTGGTGAACCACGGGCCGCTCGATCGCCTTGTTCAGCCCGATGATCGCCACCTCGGGGGCATTGATGATGGGCGTCGAGGCGATGCCGCCGAGCTTGCCGAGACTGGTCACCGTGATGGTCGACCCGGCGAGTTCATCGCGAGTCGCCTTGTTGCTGCGCGCGCGCTCCGCGAGACGACGGATCTCGGCCGCCACCTCCCAGAGCCCTAAGGATTGCGCATTTCGCACTACCGGAACCTTGAGGCCGTCCGAAGTTTGCGTGGCAATGCCCACATGCACCGCGCGGTAGCGAACCAGGACTCCGCGCTCAGCGTCATACAGCACGTTGCACTGCGGAAACGATTCGAGCACTTTGGTCAGGGCCATGACGACCAGCGGCAAGTAGCTCAAGCTCGCGGCCTCCGCAGGCCGCGACAAATTCAAATGCAGCCGCAGCGATTCGAGTTCCGTCACGTCGACTTCTTCGACGTACGCAAAGTGCGGAATGTTGCGCTTGGCCTCACTCATGCGTTCGGCAATCAGGCGGCGCAAGCCGATCACCTTGATTTCCGACGTTTCCGCAGACGTTTCCGCGGAAACGTCCGCGCCGGCCGGCCGGGATTGCGCGGCCACCAAATCCCCTCGCAGGATACGTCCTCCGGGACCCGAGCCCGCTACCGTGGACAAATCAATGCCGGCTTCACGCGCCCGGCGTCGATTCGCGGGTGACGCCATGACCCGTCCCTGGCGCGCCGCCGCCGCGGCGGGTATCGGTGCCCCCGGTTTCGGCGCGTCGGGGGCCGCCGCGTTGGCCGGACGTCCGGCCCCACCATCCGCCGCAGCCCCGTCGCTCACGTCGAACACGATCAGCGGCGAACCCACCGCCACCTTGTCGCCCGGCGCGCCGGTGATCGACACGACCCGGCCGCTCACCGGCGCAGGCACTTCCACCGCCGCTTTATCGGTCATCACCTCGACGATGATCTGATCTTCCGTCACGGCATCGCCCGGCTTGGCATGCCAGGCGACGATTTCCGCATCCACCGTGCCTTCACCCAAGTCAGGCATCTTGAATACGTACTGACTCATGCCGACTCCATGACTGTCTTCAACGCCATCGCGACTCGTGCCTGGCCGGGAAAGTACTCCCATTCGAACGCGTGCGGGTAGGGCGTGTCCCAGCCGGTGACCCGCTGTATCGGCGCCTCCAAGTCCCAGAAACATTCTTCCTGGACGATGGACAACAGTTCAGCGCCGAATCCCGAGAAGCGGGTAGCCTCGTGAGCCACGATACAGCGGCCGGTCTTTCGCACGGAGCTGCAAAGAGTATCCACATCGAGCGGCACCAGCGATCTCAGATCGATGATTTCGGCGGATACGTTCATGGCCGCCGCCGCGGCCGCCGCGACGAACACCATGGTGCCGTAGGTGAGGATGGTCACCTCCGTGCCGGCGCGCACGATATCGGCCTTGCCCAGCGGCACCTTGTAGTAGCCCTCGTCCACCTGACCCTTGGGGTGCGAGCTCCAGGGGACGGCCGGTTTGGTCGGATCGCCGTCGAAGGGTCCGTTATAGAGCCGCTTGGGTTCGAAGAAAACGACGGGATCATCGTCCTCGATGGAGGTGATCAACAGGCCCTTGGCATCGTACGGATTCGATGGCATCACCACTTTGATGCCGCTGACGTGGGTGAAAATCCCTTCCGGACTCTGCGAATGCGTCTGACCGCCGCGGATCCCGCCTCCGCAGGGAGTCCGAATGGTCACCGGTGCGAAGAACTCTCCGGCGCTGCGATAGCGGATGCGCGCCAATTCGCTGACGATTTGATCGAAGCCCGGATAGATGTAGTCCGCGAATTGAATCTCGGCGACCGGGCGCAGGCCGTTCACGCTCATGCCGATGGCGGTGGCGACGATGCCGCCCTCGGCGATGGGCGTGTCGATGACCCGATGCTCGCCGTACTTGCGCTGCAACCCCTCCGTGGCGCGAAACACACCGCCGAAATATCCGATGTCCTCGCCCATGAGCACCACGGACGGATCCCGTTTCAGCATGATGTCCATGGCGGAATTCAAGGCTTGAATCATGTTCATGTTGGCCATGGCGCCTAAGTCCCTTCGGAGCGAGCCTCCGGCGACCGGCTCCTTTCCGCGCGCATCAAGGCCCGCTGTTTTTGCAGATGCTCCGGCACCTCTTTGAAAACATCCTCGAACATCAAATCGGCGTTGAGCCGCGGGCCCTCACTCATCGTGCCGAAGGTGATCGCTTCCTTCCAGCTCGACGCGACCAGCGCCTCGAGCTCGGCCGTCAACGCCTGATGACGCGCCTCGGACCATTCACCCAATCGGATCAGATGCTGTTTGAGCCGCAGGATGGGATCGCCCAGGGGCCAGTGTTCGAAATCATTCTTGGCGCGATAACGTGCCGGGTCGTCGCTGGTGGAATGCGCGGCCCCGCGATACGTCACCAATTCGATCAACGCAGGACCGGCGCCGGTGCGCGCCCGTTCGGCCGCCCACTGCGTCACGGCATAGACCGCGAGAAAGTCGTTGCCGTCGACGCGGATGCCGGGGATCCCGTACCCCGGGCCGCGCGCTGCAAATGAGCGCTGCTCGCCGCCGGCGTAACCCTGAAATGTCGAGATCGCCCATTGATTGTTGACCACATTCAGAATGACGGGCGCCTGATACACCGACGCAAACAGCAGGGCGTGATGAAAATCAGCCTCGGCGCTGCTGCCCTCCCCGATCCAGCTCGCCGCCAGATGATCTTCACCCTTGATCGCCGCCGCCATCGCCCAACCCACGGCCTGCGGGAACTGGGTGGCCAGATTCCCGGATATGGAGAAGATATTGCCGGCCTTGGAGTGGTACATCACCGGCAGTTGGCGGCCTTTGCACATGTCCCGTGTGTTCGACAGGAGCTGACACATGAGATCGACCAGCGCGATGCCGCGCGCGATCTGCAGGCCCTGATTGCGATACGACGGGAACAGCATGTCGCCGGGACGCAGCGCCATGCATTGCGCCACTGATACCGCCTCTTCGCCCAGCGAGCGGATGTAGAACGAGATTTTGCCGGCGCGCTGATTGCGCTGCATGCGATCGTCGAACAAGCGCGTGAGCAGCATGTGGCGCAGGCCGATTTGCAATTCCGCGGGATCGAGATGCGGATGCCACGGTCCCACCGGATTGCCGTCGTCATCGAGCACGCGCACCAGATCGACCGACAGAGACTCGATGTCGCGTGCGCGCGCGTTGATGTCGGGCCGCGGCACCGCGCCGGCGGGCGAGAGCTGCACATAGCTGAAGTCAGGGGCCTCACCGGGCCGGGCCGGCGGATGAGGCAGATGCAGGCGTGAATGTCTGTTCATTCTCATAATTTACGTCCCCCGGGCGAAATTGTTGCAATCATTCGGGAGGCGCTGGATAATCCGGTATGTTCATTCCTAAAATTCGCGATTAATGGAAGATTCATCCCGCCCCGCCATCGATCGACTGGATCTACGCCTGCTCGACATTCTACAGCGGCGGGGTGCTCTGTCGGTTGCCGAGGTCGCCGCGCAAACCCGGCTCTCCACCACGACGTGCTGGCGGCGCATTCAACAGCTCGAGCAGAGCGGGGTCATCAAGGCGCGCGTTGCGCTGTTGGATCGCAATGCCTTGGGGTTGGATGTGACCATCTTCGCGCACGTCAAGCTCGCGACCACCGGCCGCGACGCGATCGCCGAATTCGAAGCGGCGATTCGCGACCGCGCCGAGGTGCTGGAGTGCTACACGCTCACCGGCGAATGGGATTTCCTGCTGAAAATCGTCACCAAGAACATCAAGGCCTACGAAGCGTTCTACCTCGATTATCTGTCGCGCATCCCTTGCGTGCGGTCGGTGAATTCATCGGTGGCGGTCACGGTCATCAAGGAATCCACGGCGCTCCCGCTCGGAATCTAGAGCCGCGCGGTTCACGTGTGCTTGGACAGAGTGGAGCGCAGCAGAATCCCGTCATGTTCGCCGAAGAGTTCGGCGACCCAGTCGACGAACACGCGGATCTTGCTCGACAGGTGCCGATTCTCCGGATACACGACGTTGAGCGGCGCAGGCTCGGGGAACCAATCCCCGAGCAGCAATTCCAGGCTGCCGCGCTCCATCGCCTCCTTGAGCACGAAAGCGGGAATCTGCGCCACGCCTAAGCCGGCTTCGGCTGCCGCCACGTAGCTGTTCTCGTCATCGAGAGCGATGTAGCCGCGCAGCGACGTCTGAAGGCGAATGCCATTTTTGGCGAACACCCAGTCGAAGATCTTGCCCGTGTGCGGCGAGAAGTGATTGATGCAGCGGTGCGCGGTCAGTTCGTCCGGATGGTGCGGCTCCCCCTGGGCGGCAAGATAGGATGGCGAGGCGCAGGTGCCGAAATAGAGCTGGCCCACGCGGCGCGCAATCAGTGTGGAGTCCTCGAGATCGCCGCTCCACACCGCGCAGTCGATGCCCTCCTCGATCAGATCCGCGCGGCGCTCGCTGCAGCCGAGCTGCAGTTCGATGTCCGGATAGCGCGCGAAAAAAGCCGGCAAGGCCGGCACGATGACCAGTCGCGCCATCAGCGTCGGTACCTCGACGCGTAGCCGGCCTTGGGGAGCGGCATGCCGCTGCGCGAGGGATTCCTCGGTCTCTCGAACCTCCGCCAGAATGGCGACACAGCGCTGGTAATAGGCGGCGCCGTCGGTGGTCACGCTGACGCTGCGGGTGGTGCGGTTGAGCAGCTTCACACCGAGCTCGGCTTCCAGTTGTTGGATCAGAGTGGTAGCAGTTGCCTTCGGCATCCGCAGGCTGTCGGCGGCGCGCGTAATCCCACCGGTTTCCACCACCCGGACGAACACTTGCATGGCCTGGAGTTTGTTCATGGGCATTGTTCAGAATACTGAATACTCATTTCAGATTATCGCACTTTAACCCTGCTCTTTTGAACAATATCGTGGAGTCTGGTTAATCAATCCAGGAAAGTTCATGAGCGACAAGATCAAGCACGTCACCGACACCACTTTTGTCAGCGAGGTTCTCGAATCGCCGATCCCCGTTCTGGTCGACTATTGGGCCGAGTGGTGCGGCCCGTGCAAGATGATTGCACCGGCGCTGGATGACTCGGCCGAGAGTTATGCGGGCCGGTTGGATATAGCCAAGATCAACGTCGACGAGAATCAGTCGGTGCCCTCGCGGTATCACGTGCGCGGTATCCCCACCCTGATGCTGTTCAAGAACGGCGAAGTGGTCGCGACCAAAATCGGCGCCGTATCGAAGTCGCAGCTGGCGGCATTCATTGACGCGAATTTGTAGCGTCGCCCCCCGTGATGAGCCGTATTCCACCGCGAAAGGTCAGGTACGCCCAGAACCAGTTGACCATGGTGGCCACGCGGTTACGAATGCCCAGCAGAAAGCCGATGTGAACCATCCCCCACAACCACCACGCCGGCGCGCCCCATAGCTTGACGAAGCCGAAATCCGCCACCGCGGCTTTGCGGCCGATGGTCGCGAGGCTCCCGAGATGCCGGTACGCGAAGGCCGGCGGCGGCGCCCGGCCTTCGAGCCTGGCGCGAATCTGCCGCGCCACGTAAGCGCCCCCCTGCTTGGCGGCCGGCGCAAGGCCGGGCACGGACTGGCCCTTCCAGGCATCGCTCGCGGCCGTATCGCCGATGGCGTACACATTCGGATGGCCCGGTACACTGAGATCGGCGGCGACTTTGATGCGGCCCGCATTGTCGGCCGCCGCGCCCAGCCATTGCGCCGCGGGCGACGCCGTCACTCCCGCGGCCCACAACACGGTCCTGGCGATGATGCGCCTGCCGCTCACCGTGACGCCGTCCGCATCGATGGCCTCGACGCGGCTGCCGGTCTCTACTTCGACCCCCAGTTTCTCCAGCGCGCGCCGCGCAACGGCCGCCAGCGACTCCGGAAAGGCGGGCAGCAAACGCGGCGCCGATTGCACTAATATCACGCGCGCGTCGGCCGGATCGAAATTGCGGAATTCCTTCTCCATGCCGAAACGTGCAAGTTCGGCGATGGCACCGGCGAGTTCGACGCCGGTGGGGCCTCCGCCCACGATCAGGAAGGTCAGCAGTGCCTCCCGTTCCGCGCGATCGGCGCTCGCTTCAGCATGTTCGAACGCTGTGAGAATTCTGCGGCGGATTTCAATGGCGTCTTCGACGCGCTTCAGTCCCGGCGCGTACGGCGCCCAGTGATCCTTGCCGAAGTAGCTGTGGGTCGCGCCCGTGGCCAGCACCAGGAAGTCATAGGGAAGCTCGGCATCGTCCAACATCACGACCTGCGTGGTCGTGTTCACGGCCGTCACCCTGCCCAGCAATATTCGCGTGTCGAGTGAATCGCGAAACAAGGGCCGCACGGGCGCCGCTATGTCGCCCGGCGATAGCGCGGCCGTGGCCACTTGGTACAGCAGCGGCTGGAACAGGTGATAGTTGGTACGATCGACCAGGGTGACGGACGCGCGCGCGGTGCGCAGTGCCGCCGCGCAGCTCATGCCTCCAAAGCCCGCGCCGACGATCACCACCCGCGGCGCCCCCTCCTCTGCGTAGCGGCGGCGTGCCTCGAGAAGCGGATTGCCGGCAAACACCCGCGCAATGACGGTATCGAGCGATAATTGTCCGGCGCCGAAGATCACAAAAATGGCGCCGAGCATGAGTAAGTAGACCGTATCGCTCATCCGCGGATCCATCACGCCGCAGACCGACACCGCAACGATCAGCGCCGCCGCCGTATAACGCGTCCCTAACCCAAGCACCAAGAGACCGCCGACGACGAGGGCGAGGGTGGCGGGTAGATGCGATACCGTCATGACCGGGAGCCAGACAGCCAAGCCGGCAGCGGAATCGCGGTGCGCGGCATCAGGCCGGAGCACCGCCAACAACAGTGAGGTGCCCAGTAAGACTCGCACCACCGACAGATAAATGGGCCCGCAGCGATTGCGCACACACTCGGTGAAATGCACGATGTGGGGGATTACGGGCAAGGCACTGTCGGCGAGTCCTCGGCGCAGCATGCTGTCGACGGAAATCGGACCCGCGCCGCACACCACGCACCAGCCGAACAAGGCCGCCCAGAACAGCTGGTTGTCGAAGGGCAGGTAGGCGAACTGCGCCACCAGCGCGAGAGCCAGCATGGGCGCCGCGGCGTAGCGGGTCATGAATCCCGCCGCCAGAAGCGCTCCGCCGATCACCTCGATGGAGACGCCGATCGTGGCGGCGCTGCCGGCGGACAACCAACTCACGGGATATTCGTGAGTCGCCAAATACAGTGCCGTATCCCAATGAGTGAGCTTGAGCACGCCGGAAACGAAGTAGATCTGCGCCAGCCACAGTCTGATGACGAGTTCCACCCTGGGCCAGGCGAGGGCGCGCAATACCCGCACGGAGAAGTCGGTGGAGAGCCGGCTGAAGCGCAGCAGCGCCGCGGCGTAGGCGTTCACCCCGCGAATTCCTGCAAGCATGCGTCCCTGTGTCACGGCACTTCCGTGGCGCAGGAGCCTGTCTGACTAATGATCGCCGTCACGAGGGCGCCCCACATCGAGCAGATTTCTGCGATCGTTTCGCGAGCATAGTGGGTACTATGTGAGTGAAACGATCGCAGAAATATGCCGATGGGGGGCGGCCGCAGTAGGCGCATCATTAGTCAGACAGGCTCCTAGGGGAGCAGTACGGTCGCGCCGATCGTGCGCCTGCTCGCGAGGTCGCGGTGCGCAGCGGCGGCATCGCGCAGCGCCACGCGCTGGCCGACGTGCGCCTTGACTTCACCCGAGGACAGTCTGGCGAAGAGATCCGCGGCGCGCGACGACAGGTCTTCGCGGCTCTTGATGTAGTCGAACAACATGGGCCGCGTCGCGAACAGCGAGCCGCCGGAAGCGAGGTCGGAAAACTTGAAATCCGGGATCATTCCCGACGACTGACCGAAATGGACGAACATGCCGCGCAGCCTCAGGCACTCGAGCGACCCGCGCCAGGTGTCCTTGCCCACCGAATCGTAAACCACGTCGCAGCGCCGCCCGCCGGTGATCTCCTGGACGCGGGCGACGAAATCCTCGCTCCGATAGTTGATCACGTGCGAATAGCCATTGGCTTCGGCCATCGCCACCTTCTCCGGCGAACCCGCCGTGCCGATCGAGGTCGCGCCGAGTGCCTTCAACCACTGCCCGAGCAGCAGCCCAACCCCGCCGGCAGCCGCGTGCACCAGGACGGTATCGCCCGCTTTGACCGGGTAACACGAGGTGAGCAGGAATTGCGCCGTCAATCCCTTGAGCATGACCGACGCGGCCACGTCGAATGCAATGGCGTCGGGCAGCTTGACCAGCCGCTCGGCGGCAACGACACGCTGAGTGCGGTAGGCGCCGAGCGGCATGGTGTATGCGACCCGATCTCCCACCTTGAAGTCCGCCACTCCGTCGCCGGTCTCCGCGACGACTCCCGCGGCCTCGGCGCCGGGAATCAGCGGCGTCGACGGCCAGGGGTACAGGCCGCTGCGGAAGTAGGTGTCGATGAAGTTGACGCCGATCGCGTGCTGTACGATGCGCACCTCGCCGCGCCCCGGCTCGAGGGTGTTCAGCCGCGTCCACTCCAGCGCCTCGGGTCCACCGGCGGTGCGCACCACCACCCCCATGTCGCCCGTTTGTTCCGTCATACCTGCCTCACTAAAGTGTCGACGAAGCGCCGTATGCGGACGACGGCTTCGCGCAATCGCCCCTCGTCGGCGGCGAAGCACACCCGAACGAAACCGCTCGTCTCCTGACCGAACGCTCCGCCGTCCAGCACCGACACGCGCTCGGCCCGATACAGCGCGCACATGAAATCGTAGCCCGCAAGTCCCGTGCCCCGCACATCGACCAGCATGAACATGCCGGCGTCCGGGCTGTAGCACTTGAGTCCGCGGACGCCGTCGAGTCCTGCAAGGAGTAGACCGTGCCGAGCAGCGCAATATTCCCGGACCCTGGATTCCGCGGCATTCGAAACGCTCAACGCCGTGACGGCCGCCTCCTGCACGAAACCCGGCAGGCCGAACAGCATGCACTGCGCCATCGCCTCCGCGTGAATCACCATCTGCGGCGGACCCACCAGCCAGCCCGCACGCCAGCCCGGCATGGAATGCGTCTTGGAAAGACTGCTGATGGTCACCACTTGGTCGGGCAATTCCGCGGCCAGGCTCGGAACTCGGCCGCCCGGCGCCAGTCCCGCGTACACTTCGTCCGCCACCACCCACAGCGAATGCCGGCGCGCCAGATCGCCGATCACCGCCAATTCGGCTGCGCTCACGATGACGCCGCTCGGATTGTTCGGCGTCGCGAAAAACAGCGCCCGCGTACGCGGCGTGATCGCCGCCTCGAGCTTCTCCAGGTCCACGCGGAAACCTCGCGCCGCCGGCGCGGCGACCCGCACCATCCGCGCGCCGGATATCTCGAGCGTGGCAGGGTAGCTCGGGTACAGGGGCTCGAGCGCGATCACCTCGTCGCCGGGTGCCGCAATACACAGCGAGGCCACGAACAGCGCATTCTGCGCTCCGGCAAGAAAGATGACATTGGCGGCGTCGACCGGCTGGCCGGTCCGCGCACGGTGTGAAGCCGCGATCGCCTCGCGCAAGTGCTGCCGTCCCGTCGCCGGCGTGTAATGAGTGTCGCCGGCGCGCAATCTCTCGATGGCCCGCTCCAGCACCGGCGCCGGGGTTTCGAGATCGGGGTCGCCGACGCTCAGCAAGATGACGTCTTCGCCGCGCTCGTGGGCCGCCCGCGCCTCGTAGTGAATGATCCAGGCGTCCGCGCCGTCGCCCGCGATTCGCTTGACCAAAGGTGAATATTGCATCTTTTCTCTTGCCTAGCCGTTGGCGGTGCGCAATCCTAGCGCGCTTCATGAACTAATGTTCAATTTCAACGAAGGTTCATATGTCGCGCAATATCGGCGGTTATCTCGTCGAACTCTTGGTCGCCAATGACATCGACACCGTGTTCGGCATACCCGGCGTGCACAACTTGGAGCTGTATCGCGGCCTGACGTCCGCGAACATGCGGCACGTGCTCGTCCGGCACGAGCAGGGCGCGGGATTCGCGGCCGATGGATTCGCGCGCTTGAGCGGGCGGCCCGCGGCCGCCTTCGTGATTTCGGGTCCGGGGCTCACCAACATCCTGACCGCCGCCGCCCAGGCCTATTCCGACTCCGTTCCGTTGTTGGTGGTGGCAGCCGCGCCGGTTCGCGCCTCCTTCACCAAGCAATGGGGAGTGCTGCACGAGCTCTACGACCAGGCCGCGCTTGCCGCCGGCGTGTTCGGCATTGCGCGCTCGGCGCACAGTGCCGAGGATGTGCGCGAACATCTACGGCTGTGTCTGGCCTCGTTCCGCACCGGACGCCCGCGGCCGGCGTACTTGGAAATTCCGCTCGACGTACTCGCCGAAACGACGACCCTGGAGGCTCAGCGATTCGAGGACAGCTCACTCGTCCTGCAGGCGAGTCCCGATCAAATCGGCGCGGCGGTGCGGCTGCTCAGCCAGGCCGCGCGGCCGCTCGTCATTGCAGGCGGCGGCGCGCGCCGCGCCGGCGCGGAGCTGCGCCGTCTGGTCGAGACTCTGGATTGTCCTCTGGTGACCACGGCCGCAGGCAAGGGGCTGCTCCCCGAAAGCCATCCGTCGAACTTCGGCACCTCGCTGCCCTACCCTCCCATTCAGCGCTTGATCGCCGATGCGGATGTGGTGCTTGCCGTGGGCACCGAACTGGGCGAGACCGACATGTACTTCACCACCAAGCTGCCGCTGGGCGGTCTGCTCGTCCGCATCGACTTGGATCCGGTGAAGCTCGCCGACCAATACTCGGCCGATGTCCGCGTCTGGTCCGATGCGCGCAGTGCGCTGCACTCCATCAATCAAGCATTGGCGGGCCGTGCGCAAGAGGCGGTAACCCGCGCCGGATGGCGTTTGAGCATAGGCGGGTCCGCGAAATTTCATGCTGAGATCGAAAGCAGCCTGGATTCGAAGGCGCAGGCCCAGCGGCGCGCGCTGCGCGCCATCAAGAGCGCGCTGCCCTGGGACGGCGTCGTATTCAGCGACATGACGCAGATCGCTTATTTCGGAAATTACGCGTATCCGGTCGACAACCCCGGACAATGGTTCCACCCGTCCGGTTACGGCACCTTGGGATTCGCGCTGCCGGCGGCGCTCGGCGCCAAGATCTCGAGCCCTGCCCGCGCCGTCATTGCGCTCGCGGGCGACTTCGGTCTGCAATTCACCGTAACCGAGCTTCTGACCGCAGTCGAAGCCGGCCTCAGTCTGCCGATCGTCGTGTGGAACAACTCTGCCCTGGGGCAAATTCGCGACGACATGGTTGCCGCGCACATTCCGGAACTCGGTGTGATCGCGCGCAACCCCGACTTCGTAGCCCTTGGCAAGGCCTGCGGCGCAGAAAGCTACCGGGTGCATGACCCGGCCGCGCTCACCGACGCGATACGCACCGCCTTGAATCATGCGGGGCCGACGCTCATCGAGGCGATCGCATCGGATTTTTAGCAGCGGATTCTGCTTCGGCAAGACGAAGGTTCGCTTGATATTTGGAATCACCCCAGCAAATCGCGAATCGCCGGCGACGGATTGCCGCCACAAATCAGCACGACTGCCTTGCGGCCCGCGTAGCGCGCCGCCTCCTTGAAATAAGCGGCCAACGCAACGCCGCTCGCGCCTTCCATCGCCCAGCCTTGGGCGTGGCCCCAGCGCATGGCACTCAAGATCTCGTCCTCGGTGACCAGTACGCCGTGATGCATGACCTCGCGGCACAGATCGAAGGTGATGGAGCCTTCCTCGACGCCGCCGGCGGTGCTCTCGCTCAAGGTGGCGGACTCCGCGGCTTCGATGATCCGTCCCGCCTTCAGGCTTTCATACAACACCGCGGAATTTTCCGGCCAGCAGCCGATCACTTCGGCGCGCGGCGCCGTATGGTGCAGCAGAGTGCCGATGCCGCTCATCAGTCCGCCGCCGCCGCTGGCGATGAAGATGGCGTCCATGTCGGGCAACTGACGCAATAGTTCCACGGCGACGGTACCCTGGCCCGCCACCACATAGGGATCGTTATAGGGCGACACGTAGCTGCGCCCGGTTTGCAAGGCCGCCTCCCGCGCCGCGACTTCAGCGGCCAGCGGGTCGTCGCCCACGACACGCACTCTCGCGCCCTGGCTGCGGATCTTTTCTTGCTTCGCCTGGGTGACCTGGGCACTCAAAAACACTTCGGCGTCGATCCCGAGAAATTTCGCCGCCGCCGCGACCCCCAGGCCATGATTGCCCGTGGACGAAGTGATGACACCCGCGGCCGCCTGCTGCGGGCTCAAGCTCATGAGCTTATTGGCCGCGCCGCGAAGTTTGAAGGAGCCGGTGACTTGCAGCTGTTCGAGCTTGGCGTAGGCCGTTCCTGACTGCGGCGCCGGGGCACTGCGAGGCAGGGGCACCAAGGGCGTTTCGTGCGCCACGGAGTACACGCGATTCGCCGCTTCACGAATCAACGGCAGCACATCGCTGGTCAGCATGGAGGCACCTTTACGTCGGCTGGGGGAATCCCCGTCCTTGGGCGGGGAGGATGTCAACTTGCTATTATTGCAAAGAATGCCGTCGAGGAAACGGCAACTTAATCTCGGCAAACTGAAGGGGACACCATGAAAATCACCATCGGCCGCGCTGCGGCGCTCACAGCGACGCTTCTGACATTCCCGGCTTTGGCCGCCGAACAAATCATAGTGGTCGAACGGCCGGTGGGCGAAACCACCGTGGATCTCCCGCCCAAGGGCGATTCGGTCGGCGATATGCTGGTGTTCGCCAACGGCGTATTCGACTCGGCCAACAAGACTCAGGTGGGCACCGATCAGGGCTATTGTGTGCGCACCGTCGTCGGCAAGAGCTGGGAATGCTTTTGGACTTTGACGCTGAAGGCAGGCCAGATTACCGTCGAAGGACCGTTCATGGACGAGGGTGATTCGTTGTTCACCGTCACCGGCGGCACCGGCAAGTATGCGGGCGCCAAGGGCAGCATGAAACTGCATCCACGCGACGCGAAATCGTCGAGCTACGACTTCACCTACGATCTACTGTAATGGCCTACACACTCGAGCATTGCCTGCGCAGCCGGCAGGATTTCCCGGCATTGATCAAGAATCCTGACCTTGCGTTCCTCGACGGACCGGGGGGCAGTCAAGTGCCCCGCGTCGTGGTCGATGCAATCGCCGACGTCTATGCCTCCTGCAACGTGAACACACACGGCAACTTCGCGCCTTCCCGGGAAGTGGATCGGCGCATGGAAGTCGCGCGCAGCGTCGTCGCCACCTTTCTCGGCGCGGAGGGCGGCTCGTGCATATCGTTCGGGCAAAGCATGACCACGCTCAACTTCAATCTGAGCGCGGCGATCGGACGCACGCTGGAGAAGGGCGACGAGGTGCTCATCACCCAGCTCGACCACGAGGGAAATCGCGGACCCTGGCTCAACCTGCAGGAACGCGGCGTCGTGGTGCGCGAAGTGCGGCTCCTGGAATCCGGTGAATTGGATCCCGCCGACATGGCGGACAAGATCACATCGCGCACCAAGCTCTTTGCCATCGGCGCATCGGCAAATTCACTCGGAACCGTGAATGACCTGGCGCTCGCGCGGCGCCTGACCCGGAACGTGGGCGCGCTGCTGGTGATCGACGCCGTGCACTATGCGCCGCATTTTCCGATCGACGTTCAGGCGCTCGGCGCGGATTTTCTGCTCTGCTCGGGTTATAAATTCTATGGGCCGCATGTGGGCGTGCTCTATTCACGGCCGGGCGCACTCGATCGATTGCCGACGGACCGTTTGAGCGTGCAGGATCCCGCGGCTCCCTATCGCATCGAAACCGGCACACTGAATCACGCCGCCATCGACGGCGTGCGCGCGGCGGTGGAGTACATCGCGAGCTGGGGCAACGGCGCCTCGCTCCGGGAACGCATCGTCGACGCCATGACGCACATCTCTGCGTACGAGCATGAGTTGGCGAAGTACTATCATGACGCCGTGGGCCGCATTCCCGGCGTTCGCGTCTGGGGGCCCGACTTTGGCGCCGGCCGCGCGCGCGCACCGACCGTGTCGATCACCCTCAAAATCACTGCGGCCGCGGCCGCAACGGCCCTGGGGAATCAAGGCATCTGCGTCTGGGACGGAGATTTCTACGCGGCGCGTCCGGTGCAATTGCTGGGCCTGGCCGAGCGCGGCGGGCTGCTCCGCACCGGCATCTCCATGTACAACACCCGCGATGAGCTGAGCCGCTTGCTGACCGGACTCGAACGGCTGGCCTGAGCGTGGGGCCCGCTCACACGGGCCGGTCGGCGCTCATGCGTTGAAAATTCTACGAAGAGGGTTCTACCAAGCGGGTGGTTTATTCTTTCGCTAACATTCTGCATAATTCGTGGTCAAATAGCGCATCGAATACCAGCGAGGGGCACCACTATGCAACTCAGCAAATTGAGCTATTACTCGGACTTCGTCGTCTATCCTCTGGTACTCGTCGCGTTGACGGCGATCAATATCAATCATGTGACTTGGACCAGCGGCGCGGAATGGCTCGGTGCCACCATGGCGGGGCTGGTCTTCTGGACACTGGCCGAGTATGCCCTGCACCGGATTGCACTGCATAGAATGCCGTACTTTTCGCCCATGCACGGCCTTCACCATGCCTCGCCGCTGGCGTTCATCGGCACGCCATCGTGGATCAGCGTCACGGTCCTCAGCCTCGCTGTCTTGGTGCCCGCGTGGTGGTGCGTGGGATTCAATGTCGCGGACGGCCTCACCGTCGGCGTCATGCTCGGATACTGGTGGTACGGGCTCGTGCATCATGTCATCCATCATCATGCGAATACGCCCTCGCCCTCCTACTTCAACGATCTTCGCGCCTGGCACATGCGCCATCACTACTCGCCGAAGAGCGGAAACTTCGGCGTAACCACGCCGGTATGGGACCATGTGTTCGGCACCGCCATCAGCGTCCGCGACAAGGCTGTGGCATCATAGTGAGCCGCCCGCTCCGCGCCGCCTGCCATGGCGCTCGCCGGGGCACCCCCTTTAGGGGACGTTGAACTTCGCAGAAGCGCCCATATCTAAACCCACAATGGTCAATTCGACCTGTCGGGGGCATTTATGCGAAGACTATTAGTTGCTGCGACCCTTGCCGCGACCGTGACGTTCGCGATCGGAATCGCATCGCCGGCGTTCGCGGATAGCGACCCCACCATGGACCAGATCTACACCGCGGCGGCGGGCGGTCACCTCGACCAAGCCCAGCAGATGATCAGCCAGGTTCTGGCCGATCATCCGACCAGCGCCAAAGCGCATTACGTGCAGGCCGAACTGTACGCGAAGGAAGGCAAGACCGCGCTCGCGCGCTCGGAACTCGGCACTGCCGAACAATTGAAGCCCGGCCTGCCCTTCGCCAATCCGCGATCGGTGCAAGAACTCAAAGCGCAACTAGGACTTAGAGCGGGCGCGATCAGCCCGACCGTGATCCGGTCCGTACCCCAGCCTCACTTTCCCTGGGGCACGGTACTGATTCTGGCCGGGGTGGTGGGCATCCTGTGGCTGGTATTCCGCCGGCGCAATACCTACGTCCAGTATCCCGTGGCCGGCCCCGGTATGGGCGGCGCACCCGGAGCCCCCGGATATGGACCCGGCGGCTACGGTCCCGCCCCGATGGGCGGTGGTGGAATCGGCTCCGGCATCGCCGGCGGACTTGCCTCAGGATTGGCCGTGGGCGCAGGCGTGGTTGCCGGCGAAGAACTCGCCCATCATTTCCTGGACGGCGGCCGCAGCAGCGGCGGCGGTGTCATACCCCCCGCCGAGGCGGGCGACTCGGGCTTCAGCAATAGCGACATGGGCGGCTCCGACTTCGGCGTGAACGACCCCGGCTCCGGCTGGGATGACGGCGGGTCGGGCGGCGGGGGCGGCGACGACTGGAGCTAGCCTCGGGCTGACCTGAGCTAGCCTCGTCTGACCTCGCCGCATCAGCGATCGAGATCCCCTCTTTGGGCGCCCTTCCGGGCGCCCTTTTCGTTTTCCCGTAAACTCCATGGTGTTTACCCCATATGAGCCGGTATGTCTCAACGTTGGACCGCTTCGACGCGGCGAGGCCGTCTATTAGCCCTGGCCTGCCTGCTGGGCATGTTGTGCTCCACCGAGGGCTGCATCACCGGCGTACACAGCTTTGTCGCGGTGGAACCCCTGGATCTGCACGAAGGCTACCGCGAATACTCGGATAGTCTGTTGAGCTCGGGCCGCCTCAGCCTCGCGACCCGCCAGGCCCTCAATCTCGTTCCCGAGGCCGGCGTCGCGGGCACCACGGCCGCAGAGTTGGCCGCCCTGGGTGCGAGCGAGCGCATCGATCCTGCCACCCGCGCATTCGCTCGCTCTGAACTCGCACTGCGGGCCGCGCAAGCTTTGGACGGCAAGGAGCCCGCCCTGTCCCGGCAGTACTATCTCGTCGCCGCTCGCGAGGCCGCGCGGCTCTTGTTCCCCGGCGGCAAGATGATTCACATCGATCCGTTCGATCAGAAGTATCGCCTGGCTTCCAGCTTTTACAGCCTCGCCGCGGGGCGCTACTTCCTGATGCTGATGGCCTCGGGACGCAATTGGACCGGGGATCTCACGGAAACCACTCCCGCCGGAGCGTTCAACGTGACCTTCGACAATGACGACAGCGACCTATATGCCTATTTTTTCAGTAATTTCTCGCTCGCCTGGGGCTATCGCATCACGGGTCTCCGCAACCGCTATACGCGGGACGGCATCGGCATACCCATGGTGGCGCGCCGCTCGGTCGCGCGGCGCGCGCCGGGAGAAGAAGGTTTCCCGCTGGAGCAATACTTTCCGGCGGGCGGGTACATCGCACCCATTACGGTGTACCTGCGCTTCGCCACCGACGATTTGAGTAACTCGCCGGATTTACAGAGCCAGCCGGAACGCGTGCGGGTAGGGCTCGCCGACACCAGGCTGGCGGAGTATGTGTGCTTCGGCAGGCAAACCCTGCCCGTGGCGGCTGATTTCACCGCACCCTACGCGGTGGAGATCACGCGCGATCATTCGCGCGCCGCGGGCCGCGCCGCCCTGTTCGGCAACAGCGTTCCCGGCAGCCGCTTGGGTGTAACCATCAGCGCGCCCTGGGATCCCGACAAGATTCCGCTGATACTGATTCACGGGCTTGCCTCGAGCGCCGAGGCGTGGCGCGAACTCACCAATGACATTCTGGGATCCGAAGAATTGCGCGGCCGATACCAGATCGTTCACTACGCGTACGCGACCAACGAGAGTTTCTTGGCCACCGCCACCCGCTTTCGGCGTGAGCTGGCCGAATTTCTCGCCGTGGTCAAATACGATCCCCATGTGAGCCCGAAGCTGGTCTTGATCGGTCACAGCATGGGCGGACTGCTGGCCAAGTCGATTGCCGTGGACAGCGGCACCAAGCTCTGGGACACCACATTTCGCGTGCCCGTCGGCGCCCTGCACGCCGACGCAGCCGTCCGCAGCACGTTCGAGGACGCGCTCCTTCTCGAGCCCTGGCCAAGCGTCGGCCTGATCATTTTCATGGGAACACCGCAACACGGCAGCGACAGGGCGGACGGACTGCTCGGCCGGCTGAGCGCCAGCCTTTTGCGCCTGCCGGCAGACTACGTGAATCTCACCCGCGAAATCGGGCTGCGCGATTCGCAGGAACTGCAGCCCAACATTCGCTCCGAGTTCACCTCCGGCCGCATGACCAGCGTGGCGTCTCTCTCGCCCCACAATCCGCTCATGCAGGCCTACGGCGATTTGCCCATCGTTGACGGCGTCCCTTTCTATTCCATCATGGGCACGGCCGCGCGCGATTCCCGAGGCCGATCCTCCGACGGCTACGTGACCGTGGAAAGTGCGCGGCTCCCCGGCAGCGTCGCGGATACTCTGCTGCCCATCCGCCACCGACAATTCGACCGGGCAGTGCCTCTCAATGTGGTCTATCGGATTCTGCGCGAGCACGCCGAGTCCGTGCCGGGCGCGGCGCCGACGTCATCCGGCGCGGTGTGCGAATAGACCAGCGGTCAACCATAGGTACCTATTTGACTCGCCGCACCGAGACCGCTCATACTCGCCGGGGTTCTGCATGTCTCGACTCCCCGTAGCATGGCTCACATTCGGAGGCCCTATGCGCTGGATGTCCGGTTTGTGTGCGCTTTTCTTGTGCACCTCTGTCGCCGGTGCGGACGAACATCACGACCACAAGCTCTCCGCCGAAGAGCTCGGCTCCATCCACTTTGCGATTTCCTGCGTCAAATCCACACAAACCGAATTCAATCGGGCGGTCGCCCTCCTGCATTCTTTCCAGTACGAGCAATCGCGCTCATCCTTCGCGGAAGTGTCGAAGCGCGACCCGACGTGCGCCATGGCGCAGTGGGGCATTGCCATGAGCCACTATCACGGCCTCTGGGATAACGGCGACACCGCGGCCGGCCGAACCGCGTCGCAAAGGGCGCAAGAGCTTGCCGGTGCAAATCCCAAGACCACCGCGCGCGAGCACGCCTACATCAATGCATTGGCGGAAATCTACCGCCAGGACGATCAAGACCACGCATCGCACGACCGACGCGCTGACCCTCGCCATCACCGCGCCGAAAACCGACAAGACCTTTGCCAACCAGCGCAAGTGCGGCGAAATACTCGAGCCTATCTTCAAGAAGCAGCCGCGCCATCCGGGCATCGCTCACTACATCATTCATTGCTACGACAATCCCGTTCTCGCCGAGCAAGGCCTCGGTGCGGCGCGCATGTACGCGAAAATCGCGCCCGCCTCCGCCCATGCCAATCACATGCCTTCGCATCTCTTTACGCGCGTCGGTTCTTGGGACGAATCCATCAGCTCCAACCTGAAGTCTGCGCAACTCGCCGCCGCCGCGGAAGCCACTTCCACGAACGGCGAGGCCCGCGACCAGCGGCTTCACGCCATGGATTACCTGGAATATGCCTATTTGCAGAGTGGGCGGATACAGCAAGCGAAAGCCGTGCTCGTTCAGATACGCTCGCTGCCCCCGCTTACCGGCCTGACTCTCACGGGTGACTATGCCGTTGCAGCAACCCCAGCGCGCTTAGCGGTCGAGCTCGGCAATTGGACGGAAGCGAGCGGTTTGAGGGTCCGGGGGGAAGGCACCCCGTGGACGCAGGCAATCACCTGGACCGCAATCGGCGTGGGCGCGGCCCGTTCCGGAAACCTCGAACTCGCCGGCCGGGCGGAGCAGACGCTCGCGTCACTGCGCGATGCCACGGCCAAACGGAACAACACCTATTGGTCGAATCAGGTCGAGGTTCAGCGCCGCGAAGTGGCCGGATGGATCGCGCAAACCGGCGGCAACGGCCCTGACGCAATCGCGCAACTTCGCTCCGCAGCAGAACTCGAAGAGACCATGGACAAGCACGCCGTCACGCCCGGCGCGGTGACGCCCGCGCGCGAAATGCTCGCGGAAGCGCTCGCTCTGCAGAATCATCCGCAAGATGCGTTGGCGGAATACCAGGCCGTGCTGAAAGTCGCGCCCAACCGCTTCAACGCCCTCTATGGCGCAGCGAACGCCGCCGAAGCTGCCGGCAACGCGCAGGCTGCCAATGAATACTTCCACCGGCTCACGCAAATCGCAGTCGGCGACGAACGCCCCGAATTGGCGACTGCACGCAAGAAAATCGCGGTCACAGCGCAGAAAGCCGCTCTTTAGCATCAGTCTGCAGTCGCGCATTCAGTGGCGGCGCCCGTGCGCTCCGGCCGCCCCGGCCGCTCCGGCCGCCGCCCTCAGCCGCCGTGCCCCACGGCGCCCGCCACCGCATCGTGCAGCGCCTTCATGCCGAAGGAGATGTCCTGCACGACCCCGTCGAGGAAGAAAGTCGGCGTGGCACGAATGTGGCTGCGGCGGCCGCCCTCGATATGTTCGCGCACCTTCTGCAGATAGATGTGATCGTCCATCTCCGCGGTGTATCGCGCCATATCCAGACCTAGGTCGATCGCATGGCGATGCAAATCCCTGTCCTTGAGGTGCGCTTGGTTCTGGAACAGCAAATCGTGCATCGGCCAGAACTTCCCCTGCGCCGCCGCCGCTTCCGAGGCCTCGGCCGCCAGCAGCGCGTGCGGATGAGCGTCCTGCAGCGGAAAGTGCCGAAATATGAAGCGGATTTTGTTGGGAAATCGCTCGAGCAACAGCTTCGGCGTCGCCACCGCGACCTTGCAGCTGGGACATTCGAAGTCGCCATATTCGACCAGCGTCACCCGCGCGTGCTGCGACCCCTCGAGATGGTCGGTGGGCTCCGGCGGCACCGCCAAAGTGATCGGATGGGTTCGCGTAGTCATTGAAGCGACTCCTGGATTCTCACGCGTCGCGCGTGGGCAGTTCGATGGGCCGGATTTTCACACGAATCACGCTCGATCGGCGCAGCAGCTGCAACTCGCACTCACGGCCGATCCAACTGGAGTCGAGCAGGCGCTGCAGGCCGTCGATCCCGTCGACGGGCACGCCGTCGAGCGCAATCATGCGGTCGCCCGCCTCGACGCCCGCGACGGCGGCCGGACTGCCCGGCACCAATTCCAATACATGCACGGCCGTGGAGCTTTGCAGTTCGAAATGCCGCACCACGCGCGTCGCAATGGGCACCGTGGCTCCGGAAACCCCGATATAGGCACGGCGCACCCGGCCGTGTGCGAACAACTGGCCAATCACCCATTTTGCCGTGTTGATTCCCGTGGCAAAACAAATGGCCTGGGCTTGCGGGATCATCGCGGTATTGACGCCGATCACCCTGCCCTTGGAATCGACCAGCGGTCCCCCGGAATTTCCCGGATTGAGCGCGGCGTCCGTTTGAATGACATCGTGCATGAGCCTGCCGGAAGTGGCCCGCAGCGTGCGCCCGAGCGCCGAGATGACACCCGTCGTCACGGTCTTGGAATATCCGAGCGGATTGCCGATGGCGATTGCCACCTGTCCCACCTTCAGGGCCGCGGAATCGCCGAACTCCGCATAGGGCAGTGCGCTCGGCGAGCCGATCCGCAGCACCGCCAGGTCCGAATCAGGATCGTTCCCGACCAGATCGGCGCTGAAGCGGGTGTCGTCGTTCAAGCGCACCGTGATCTGGTCCGAACCCTGAACCACGTGGCTGTTGGTCAAGAGATAGCCGTCCGGAGTGAACAGGAATCCGGAACCGCTGCCGCGCACGGGACGGCGCGCTTCGGGCGTGCCGCGGCCCCTGGGCGCGCGCCGGCCCGCCGCCGCCCCGGCGCCATGTTCGACCTCGATGAACGTGACCGCGGGCGCCACCCGCTCCAACGCGCCGATCACCGCACCGGAGTACGCGTCGAGCAAGGAGTCGTCGCCCGCGGAGGACTCGTGGCTTGTGTTCTCTGCGGCAACCCACTGCGGTGTCAGCATGCCAGTGTCCTGTCCCATCAATAACTCACTCGCTGCGCCGCGTCTTTTCGCGCCGGGCGGCGTTGCGCCTCCTCGCCATAGTACCCACTATGACTCGTCGGCGCGCCTTGCCCGCCACGAAAATCCGCGGGCGGATCGAGCAAGTTATTGATGGGACAGGACACTAGCTCAGAATGATCTTCGGCTGCGCAGCGAGGCCTTCCACGATGAGCCGGTTGACGCGGCGAACGAAGGTCGCGGGGTCGTCCAGTTCGCCGCCCTCCGCCAGCATTGCCTGGTCGTACAGCACGTGGGCCAGATCCGCGAAGGCGGCGTCATCGGCAGTGCCTCCGAGACGCTCGACCAAGGGGTGTTTGGGATTCAATTCGAGAATCGGCAGTGTGGCGAACGGATTGTTCTGGCCAGCCTGCTTGAGAATGCGGCCCATGCGCAGGCTCACGCCGAATTCTCCCGCGACCAGAACCGCGGGCGAATCGGTCAGCCGCGCGGACACCCGGGCACTCGCAATCTTGCCGGACAAGATTTTGCCCAGGCGCTCCGCGGTGTCCTTGAAGGCCGATTCAGCAGCGGCCTTTTCCGGCGTCTCGATGGCGGACGCCACGTCGGCCGCACTGCTCGCGACATTCGCGAGTGTCTTGCCGTCGAACTCGTGCAGATGGCCGGCGACCCATTCGTCGATGCGGTCGATGAGCAACAGCACTTCCATGCCCTTCGCGCGAAAACCTTCCAGATGCGGACTGTTGCGCGCCGCGGCGAGCGTATCGGCAGTCAGATAGTAAATGGCTTTCTGGTCGGATTTCATGCGCGAGACGTACTGCTCGAGCGTGACCTCGGGAACATCGCCGGCCGCGGCGGTGGAGTGAAAGCGCAGCAGCTTCGCGATGCGCTCTTTCTGGCCCGGGTCCTCGATGATGCCTTCCTTCAGCACCACGCCGAAGCTCTTCCAGAATTCCGCGTATTCCTCCGGCTTGTTTGCCGCGAGGTCCTCGATCAAGTCCAGCGAGCGCTTCACCAGCGCGGATTTGATCTTCTCGACGGTGCGATTGTTCTGCAGCAGTTCGCGCGATACGTTCAGCGGCAGGTCGGCGGTGTCGACCAGCCCACGCATGAAGCGCAACCACGGCGGCAGCAATTCCGCCGCCTTGTCCATGATGAACACGCGCTTGACGTAGAGC
>WNFL01447360.1_pt1 | contig 27145 bp, 22 predicted proteins | sample 5400361 | NCBI WGS metagenome assembly WNFL01 (sample SAMN13153351, study PRJNA577476) | soil metagenome | isolation source: 40 cm soil on Douglas fir-dominated hillslope | place: USA:California | collected 2013-09-17
CTTCAAAATCAACGTGCTGGGCGGCCACGGAGAGCGATTTGCCGCGACGGCAGACGGCCGTCGTTTCCTCGCGCTCGTGAACAGGGACGAGCCGCCCAGACCGCTGAGCGCGGTGATTCACTGGTCCGCGGCGTTGAAGTAGCGCCTACACGATGCGCAAGTTCGTTGGCGCGGCCGGAGGCGGAGCCTTTGCCGCCGCCGCGTAGTAATAGACCGTTGCATCGTCACCGCCCGCCGCGATTGCCGATCCGTCCGAGGCGACCTGGATCGTCCACGAGACCACCGCCCCCGGCTGGTTCGGGAGCAGGCCGTTGATCGGAACGGCGGCGCCGACCGCATCAAACAGATAGAAGGCGCCTGCCGACAAGAACCCGTCGGCCACAGCGATCTGCTGGCCGGCCGCGTCCATGGACACGCTGTTTGGTCCGTGCAGCGTCGGCTTGACCCAGAGCTGTACGTTGGACACCGCGTCGAAGAGAAACACGTATCCAGATGTCGAGCTGCCGCTACCCACGTTGCCCGCTGTCGCCACGCGCGTGCCGTAGGCGTTGATCGCAATTGAGAGCGTGCCGTTACAGCCAGTCAGCGGCCAGGCCGGGAACTTCGGAGCCCGGGTTGCCGGAAAGTAATTCGGCGGATCACTGCTGTTCAGACTGAAAAAGTACGCGTTGCATTCGATGGGAGTTCCCCCGGTGGCGTTGGCACGGTTGGTCGTCAGCACGGCAAAGCCGGAGCCGTCCGCCGCCATGGCCACTGATTTGATGTAATGACCTTTCGGCGCCGTCCAGTTGACGGGACCCGCCAACGCGGGCACCACTGGCTTGGTTGCGTAGAGACCGACGTTGCCCGAGCTCGTGCCGTAGACAACCCACGTTCCGTCGTCAGAGATCGCCACGGCGACAACCGCTTCACTCGCGGCAACATTCAGCACCACAGGCGGACCGAACGTTGTTCCCGCTCGCGCAAAGACGTACGCCGCATCGCCGCCGGCGACGAGGTGCGAGCCGTCGCCCGACAACGCAACCATGTTCACGCCTCCGATGTTGGCGTTGAGGAGCGTGGTCGTGGTGCCCGTCGCCACCTCGTGCGCGAACAGATAGCCAGTGCCCCGAGTTGCCGCAGGCGGCACCTTATGATGGCCTCCGCCGCTGGCGGCCCATTTGCCATCGCGCGAGACCGCAACCCAGTAGACTCCGTTGTCCCCTGTCACCGGTGCGGCCACGTGCTTCCACAACACGTTGCCGCTGGCGTCATACGCGTAGGTTCCAAGCATCGCGGGAACGGTGCCCGAGCAAAAGTAAGTGCCGTTCCCCGAAATGGCGACACAATTCACTTCCCCGCCTTGAGTCTTAACTGGCCATAAGGACATGCTGGCTCCTGACGGCTGTATTCTGCGTTAAACCCCACTCGAACATACGCAGAATCCGGCAGGTGACGTCAAGGCGTTCTGCGACGCTGAAGGGCTGGCTTACGCCGCGATGAAATTGCCGAGGGCAAACCCCGCGGGCGGCCTCAGCGTCTCGAGGATATGACGCTCGTACGAGCCTGACGCGTCGCGCGTGCCCGTATCGATTCGCCCGCGCGGCTCTTCCAGCGCCTGGTCGGAGAGCGCGAGGACGGGGTGCAGCGGATCGCCGGCGTTGGTGTGGATGACCACGCCGATCTCGTCGCGACTGGTCCGGACGACCGACCCGAGCGGGAAGAACGTAATGGCGTTCACGAACGCCTTCACGAGCACGGTATTGAGCTTGTCGCCGGCAAGCCGCGCAAGCACGAGGCAGGCGCGCTCGGGCATCGTCGGGTCCTGATACGAGCGAGCGCCGGTGATCGCCTCGTAGATGTCCGCCACCGACACGATCTGGCTCATGATGTGCGGCACGGCATTGCCCAGGTCCGGATAGCCGCTCCCCTTCACGCTCCGATGGTGCTCGAGCGCCACCAGCGGCGTCATCGGACCGAGCCCGTCGGTCTGCACCAGGATCTCAGCGCCAAACGTCGTATGCGCTTCAATCAACTTTCGTTCCCGCTTGGTCAGCGCTCCAGGTTTTCTGACGATGTCGAGAGGGATTCGCGTTTTGCCGATGTCGTGGAGGAGCGCCGCTTCCACGAGAGTGGAGATCGACTGGTCGTCCAGCTGAAGTTGCCGGCCTAGCAGCAGGCTGAGCATCGCGACGTTCACCGAATGGCAGTAGGTCAGGTTTTCGTACTGCTTGACGGCGAGAATCTGGCCGAGTGCGGCCTGGCTTCGAGCGACCTTGTAGATGAGAAGCTGCACGAGGTCGCGTACGGTGACCGCATCGAGCGGCCTGCCCTCGGCCGTGCGCTCGAACGTCTGCTGGGCCCGCAGCAGCGACTCCGCGTACGCGGGATCGAGCGGGCCCGTGGGCGCGTCGGGCCACTGATGCGCGCGCCATCGCGTATCGAGAGCCACCAGCCTGCCGAGGCTGATGTGGCGAACGCGACGGCTGGCGAGCTGCGTTTCCACCAGCTCGTCGCTCGCGCGCGGCTGCCACAGAAACTCGGCCACCTCGAGCAGCTCTTCGATCTCGACTCCCTCCCGAATGTACAGGCTGTCGACTCCCAGTTCCGACAACTCGAGAAGAAGATGCGCGAGGGCCTGATCGCCGCCGTCGTACGCGACGCTGTTCAGGTGAACGCTCCCGCGGATGATGTCGATCCGCACCTCGGGGCCGTGTTGCAGATGTCTCCGCACGGCCTCGTCGAGCTCGTGCAGCTTCTGGTCGATCATCGGATGGCCCGCGGGATACGTGCCGACAAGCCGTCTCAGGCTGGCGAGCCCCTTGAGAACTGGAAGCGGATCGAGCCGGGCGGCCCCAGCGCCGTTGGCCTTCATCGCGCTCGAAGCTCACGCGCCTTCAGCGCAACTCGCACGAGACCGGGATTCCAGAAGCGGTACCGGAAGTGTTCGAGCCGGATGAGCACTTCTTCGAACCCGGCCGTGCCGCCTTGCGCGGCGCGGCTCAGCAGACGCGAGGCCACCTCGGGATGCTGGACGACGAAGTCGCGCCGCTCGAGCAGCTGCCGCACCTGAGCAGTGGCCCGCGCAACAGGAAAATGCCACAGCGCTTCTTCCGCCGCCGCGCGCCTCCCGGCGCTTCCGTTCAGCACCTGATGAGCGACGGCCGCGGCTGCCTGCGTGGAGCCGATGCGCGCCAGGGCCTTCAATGCCTCGCGCGACGTCTGCTCGTCGTCGCCTCCAAGTGTCGCGGCGATCGCGGCCTCAGAGCCGGTACCTGCGAACCCGAGGGCTCTTACGATCGCGCGCGCCGTTGATCTGGTGGCGCCGCCGAGGTGCGGAACGAGAGCGGGTGCCAGAAGATGTGCGTGCTCGCACATCAGCGCGACGACGGCTGGGGCTTTCGATTGCAGGGCCGCGTCTTCGAGCAGGGCGACGATTCCGGGGACGAGCGTGACGCCAAACGCCTGGACGAGCGCGTTTGCGGTTTCGCGTGCCGCGTCTCCACCCTCGTGGAGATGCGCCAGGACCGCCACGCGTGCAGGCACGTAGAATTCGCTCAGGGTCCGTGCGATCGCGGCCGCGGTGTCTGGCCGCGCCTCGCGCAATGCGTCCCCGAGCCGCCGATAGATCGATGCCCACGCCGCGACGTCCTGCCACCGTCCGCTGTCTTCAAGCTCGACAAAGTGCGGCAGCGCCTTTCGCAGGAAGGCATCGACAAGACCGGGGTTTGGCTCCAGGCGCACAAGGTTGGACAGGAATCCGAGGTGAATCCCCGACAGGTCGCTTGCCATGACGACGTCGCGGGCCGAAGCCATCGACGCCGACGTCTGATCGTCAATCGACAGATCGAAGGACGCAAACTCCGAGAAATCCTTGCCCGGAGTGGAATCAATCCGGATCAACTGTCGCGCGAGGCGATCGATCTCCCGTTCTTTCGACGGCTCGGTTGCCGCAGAAGCCTTCGCGCCCTGCAGGCGTGCATCGAGCATCGGCACTACCGCGTTGCGCCGTTCGGCCGGCAGATCGAGTCGGTGAAGCGCGGTCGTCAGGACCTCCGGCGCGGCCGTTTCCAGCTCGAGCAGCAGACACAGCGAGTCCACGAGATCGACGTCAGGAAAATCGCAGAGCACGGAGCCATCGGCGCGCCCGTCGAGCAACCCGGGAAGGATCGTCCGCCGCAGCAGGCTCCGTCGGCGCTCGGGCTCGAGCTCGAGCACGGCCCGGGCGAGCTTTCCGAACATCACGCGGGCCAGCCTCGGATCGAGCGAGGTGAGCAGCATCGCGACGTCCGAGAACTTGCGTTCGAGCGCTGTCTCGCGTTCTTCGGGCCCGATCGGGTCGTCGTCGGTCAGGCGCAGGAGCATCGTCGCCATCTCGACCGGATCGTCGACGAGGACGGCGAGATCGATGAGCGACACGTGGTCCAGCCGCGCGCTCGGATCGAGCCGCACCCAGCCCTTGTCCGGTGGATAGAGATGGTCGACCGGTCCTCCCGCGGCGAACAGGACCTGACGACGCTGCTGCTCGTGGCCGACGAGATCGCAGACCGGCGCCGGAGGCGACCCGATGTCGAGGATCTCCGGGCGGTGCGCCATCACCGCGACGATAGTTTCCACGCCGTCTTCAGCGAGCAGATCGGCAAAGGTCGTCTTGGTCGCGGCGAGGGCGCCGGAGCGAATAAGGTTGGAACACAGGCGCGTCAGGTGCCGCGGCGTGGCGATTCGGTCGATGTCGAGCGCGACCACTCGCGCGCTATGCAGCCTTCGCACGAGCTCCTGCACCACGATGGCACCGGTGATCGCTGCATCATCGACAATCGCTTCTGTGGGTGTTACGCGCACCACCAGCCTGTCGCGCCGTTCGAGTGAGGCCAGCACTTTGTGGCATGCGGCGACCGCGTCCGTGCACAGGGGGCTCGTCGTGGGGTAGGTGTGAAACTGTCTGACCGCCCGTGCCAAGAGCTGCAGGAACTCCTCGACGGCCGTAAAGTCGTCGGGCCGTGCAGCGACCTGAGCAGCAGTTTTGTCCTCTGCCCGATCAGATCTGTAATGAGCACGTGTCGATACCGGCAACAACCTCAATTCCTCCGGTGCGCAGCCTCTGACAGCAAGACCCGCGCCCGGACGGCGCATTTGAAGGGTAAGCTTCCGCGTATGAATGACAAACGCCGGATGCTGCGTCACTTTCTCGCGGCACTGGCTTATCGAACACAGAAAGCCCTTCGTGGTGCGCCGTCGGACTTTGGCTCTTTCGTCCCGCGTGATGGTGTTCGCTCGCCGAAGGAACAGATCCGGCACATGACCAGCGTCCTCGGTTACGCACGGACCCTTTTTGCAGGCGGCCAGTACATGCCGGAGCCCCTCGACTCGCTTCAGGCTGAAGTGCGCCGATTTCACGAGATGCTCGAGGACCTCGCCCGACACATCGATAGCGACGCTCCACTGCAAGGTGGGTTTTCTCCTGAACGCCTGCTCCAGGGGCCGTTCTCGGATGCGATGACCCACGCGGGACAGCTCGCGCTTTTGCGTCGGCTGGCCGGGAGCCCTATTCCTCCGGAAGATTTCTCGCTCGCGGACATCGATCCGGATCGACTCGGGGCGGATCAGGCCACGCCCGTCAGCCCGGATGAGATCTGGCCGGAGGCTCCGCCGCGATGGACTCCGCCCTCCCGGCGCTCGTGAAGCCTGGCGCAGTCCTCTTCGTCTTCCTCCTGCTCTCGCTGCACACGTCGGCGGCGAAGAATCTCGAGGTGTGGTTCATCGACGTCGAAGGCGGCCAATCCACGCTCATCGTCACGCCGGCCGGCGAATCGCTGCTCATCGACGCCGGCTACAGCCCGAACAACCGGCGCGGCGGCGGCGCGAACTTCCCCGGCGGCCGCGATGCGACCCGTATTCTCGCCGCGCTCAAGGAAGCCGGCGTTTCGCGCCTCGATTACCTGCTCATCACCCACTTCCACCCTGATCACGCCGGCGGCGTGCCGCTGCTCGCCGAGAAGATTCCGATCGGAACCTTCATTGATTACGGCATGCCGCTCGGAACGCCACTTGGTCCCGATCGGCTGAGCGCCAACGCCTGGGCGGCCTACGAACCCGTGCGCGCCAGAGGACGGCACATCATCGCCCGCGCCGGAGACCGCTTGCCGCTCAAAGGCGTCGAGGCGACTGTCGTTCATGCCGGCGGTGAGTTGATCGCGCGAGCTCTGCCCGGCGGCGGAGGTCGGACGAACCGCGCCTGTACGAATCTCGAGGATCACGAAGAGGACGGGACCGAAAACTATCGATCGATTGGCGTCGTGTTCAAGCTCGGCGCCTTCCGCTTCTACGATCCTGGCGATCTGAGCGGCAACACGTTGACCGGCATGGCGTGTCCGAGGAATCTGGTTGGCCCGGTTTCTGTCTATCTGATCTCACACCACGGCGGCTACGACACCAGCATCCCGTCGCTCTATGCCGCGCTGAGGCCGCGCGTGGCCATCATGAACAACGGCTTCGACCAGGGCGGCCACGCCGATGCGTTCAAAGTGGTTCGCGCCGAGCGCTCGATCGAGGATCTCTGGCAGCTTCACGAGACGATGAACGCCGGGCCGGAGAACGCGCCCGCTCAGTTCCTCGCCAACGTCGACGATGGCACCATGACCGGCTATGCCTTGAGGATGACCGCGTCCGACGATGGCAGCTTCCGCATCGTCAACACGCGCACCGGGTTTTCGAAGGAGTACCGGTAGGTCCACACTACATCTGAACGGACGCGGTCGCGACCGCGCGGCTGCGTTGCGCAAGCCAGCCGCCGACGGCACCGCCGGACACCTTGAGCACGTGCGCGACGTAGTAGATGAAGGGAGCAGGCGGCGCGCCGGGAACGAAGAGCTTTCCGATGAGGGATAGCAGCAGATAGATCGCCGCTGCCGTCGCGCCCATCAGCGCGCCGTGCAGGATTGGACGCGCGAGTGAGCGGCATAGCGCCCAGGCCACCGGCACAAACACGATGAAGGAGCCGGCGACGGCGACGACCGTGACTGCCGTCTCACCACCGCCGGCCGGACGGATCGGGATCACGGCCACGATCAGAATCAGCTCGGCGAGAAAGCCCCCGAGCACGATACGGCCCCAGCGCAAAGAAGTCATGGTGCATTATCTATCGACGCCTCGTGCTCGTGGGCGTCATTACGGCCAGCAGCTTCTCGACGCGCCCGGCGGCGACGACGACCGATGACGACCAGGGCTGGTAGCCCTGCAGTCCGAGATCGACGCCCACCTGATGCTCGCCAGGTGTCACGCCGGTGACGACGATCGGCGTTTCACCCACGACGGCTCCGTCGAACAACACGCGGGCCCCCATGGGCTGAGACTCGACACGCAGGGAGCCGGTCGTCGGCGCCGCCGGCGATCGGCGTGGCGGGGCTGCGGGCACCGAGCCCGGTTCGGCGGATTCTCGTTTCGGCGCGACGGGTGTGCCTGCCGGCACGGACGCGGCGGGCGCTTCGAGGATCTCACTCGCCGGAGTCGGCTCCTGGGCCTGAGGGCGATTGGACAACAGCAGCAGCCACACGCCGGCACTCCCGATTGCTGCCGATGCGATGAGCGTGGCAGCCATGTGCCAGGACTTCGGCCGCGCAGTCACGACAACTGGCGCGTGCGTATTGACTGTTGCGTATGCCGTATCGCGTGGCTGCGGCGCATCGGCTTCCGCGTCCGGCTGCCTGTCACGCGACGCAGCCGGATCGGGAGGCCGGTAGGCGCGCAGCTGATCGAAGGCGGCGTTCAGTTCCTTGAGCTTCTCCTGCGCCTTCTCGCGCAGGCGTGCATCGGTCCCGAACCGGTCGGGATGCCACACCTTTACCAGATCTCGATGTGCTTCCTTGATGGCTTGCTCGGTCGCACCGGGTGCGAGACCGAGCACACGCAGGCATTTCTCGAATTTGTCGGGCATGGTGGACGCGCCTGTTATCGGATTCGTGCCCGGTGGCCGATAAGGGTACGGACGCCCCCCGGCCCGCCGGGAGGTGTGTCTGTGGTCAGTTCTCGTCGCGTCTGGAGCGTCGGCCTTGCGGCAATGATGCTCGCCGGAACAGCCGTCACATCGGCTGACAGCAATCAGAAAACATTCGAGAAACGCTGGACAGGGCGCCGCGTCATGGTGAAGCGGCCGCTCTACTCGCTCGTCTACAATGAGCGCGGTCTCGGCGGCTCGCTCCACTCGGGCAGGAGCACCGGCCTGACCGTCGCCACGCCTTTCGCCGGCACGTATTTCCAGTTCGACGGCCGCCATAAGGTCGACGATATCGTCGAGCAGGACGTGCAGCAGATCGCCAGGTCGGTGACGGTTGCCTATCGCAAGACCAGACTGCTGGACGAGGGCATCACCCAGCAGATCGAGCCGCTCACGCTGACGCTCTACGATGTGGGAATCGAGCTGATGGTCACAGCGGCGCGAGTCGAGCGCGACACCGTGCGCCTGACGCTCGTGCAGCCCGGCGGCGACGAGGACGAGAATGCGACATCGCTGACGGTGAAATGGCCCGTCCCGCTCTCGAAATCGTTCTCTGAACGCGGCAACGTCGAAGGTCTCATCCAGCAGTTTCTCACCGTGCACGAGTGATACGGCCGATCGCCTACCCGCCGCCGCCGACCTGCTGGTGCTTGCTGCGGACGACGTTCCGCGGGTCCGCGCCTGCCGGCACGACGACGCTGTAGAAGGGGTTCATCATCTCTTCCCACGTCATCGACCCGTAGTAGACCGTCTTGTTCGGATCCGGGTTGGACCGGTTGCTCGTCGAGTTGTCGAAGTGCGCGTCAACGTGGAGCTTCGTGCCCTGCGGCACTTTGATCGACACGTTGTAGCCCAACTGCCAGTTGAAGTCGTAGCGCGGCACGTTGAGGATCACCTGTTTCGTGCCGTCGGGATACTCGAGCGAGTACGTCATGTCCTTGCCGCGTGCGTGCATGTGCGGCATGAGGTACACGAGCTCGGCGTCCTGCAGGAACGTCACCTCCGCCGGAGGGCTCTCCCAGTTCGGCGTGTTCGGCGGAATTGCAAACCGTTTCGAATCGGTCGGCGAACTGGTGAGGAACGACAGGTAACGCCGCTCAGGCGCCTTGTCGGTCGTGGTGAAGCCGACCTTGACGCGATCGGTCACCGCCTTCCCGTTCGGCGTGTAATGCAGGTTGAACGTGATGTCGGAGCCCGCGGGAATCAGCTTTGCGGCGTTGATCGGTCTGTAGTCCGCCACGAAGTTGCCAGGGAGATAGCAGTCTTCGGCGACGGCAGGCGGAGGGACGCGCGCGCCTTTTCCCACCGTGAGGGGCGTGGGATCGTCATCGCTGCTCTTTGCCGTTCCCGGGCCAAGAAACGTCGGACCCTTGTCCGGGAGCGCCGAGCCGTCGCCGCCGCGCTCTTTGTCGGTCCAGTACGCGACGCCGTACTTGTATGCCGGGTTGTGCGGCACGTAGCCGATGCAGAGGTGATGCGTGACCTCGGGGAACTCCGGCCTGATTTGCACGGAGGTCACCCACGTGTCCTTCGTGAAGCCGCTCGGCATGATCACGGTGATCCACTCGACGACGTTGTTTTTCGTGCTCGCGGGCACATCCGTCGTCGGCCCCTCGACGATGATGTCGGGCTTGATACCCCAGCCTTGCGGCCACTGAACCGGCGGCGGCGCGTCGCTCGCGGCGCCTTCCGCGGCACCGGCATCCACCCAGTTCACGATCGTGTCGATCTCGGGCTGGCTGAGCGAGCGGTCGTTCAAGTACGGGCCGTAGTGCGGGTCGGCAAACCACGGCGGCATTTTTCTCGAGACGACGGCTGTCTTCATCGCCCTGGCGTAGGGCCGGGCGTTTTCATAGGTCATGAACGACATCGGCGCGACCTGTCCCGGCCGATGACACGTCTGGCAGTTCTTCTGAAGGATCGGCTCGACGTCTTTGTGGAAGCTGACGGCCGGAGACTGGGCGGCCGCCACGACGCCGGCCGCGACAACGACTGCGAGTGTTGACAGTCGAGGAATTCGAGAAACCATTCCAGCCTCCGCAATGATGAATGCCTGCGCGGGCTGTACTTTACCGCAATCTTCGTCCTCTCCTGGCCCTCTTGCCTTCCTGCCTTTCCTGCCCTTCCTGCCCGTCCCGCCCTTCCTGCCCTTCCTGCCCGTTATTGGGGTGCAGCCTCGAGGCGGAGGCGCTGCCGGGTCGCCTGGTAGTTCTGCTCGATGAATTCCACGCCGTCGGCCGTGATGGTGATGGCCATGCCGTCGGTGCGGCTGATGAATTTCTTCTGCATCAGAAACCAGATCGTGAACTCGAGGTGCTCGCGGGGTTTGCCCGTCAGCGCCTCCAGGTCGAACTGCGTCACGCTCGGATCGTAGGGCTCCGTGCGCCGCCTGGCGTACAGCACTTCGAGCACGGTGATTCGTGCGATCCGTTCGGCCTCGAAGTCGTTGTCGGCATGGGCCGACTGCGAGGCGAGCTGCCATCGCTGGCGGCGGCGGCGTTCGTACTCGATGTCGTACTGAGCGCGCCGTTCCGGATCGCTGAGGATCTGATACGCCTCGGTAATCGAGCGAAAGCGGGCGTCGTCGCCCGACTCTTTGTTGTCGGGGTGAAGCCGCTGCGCCAGCAACCGGTACACGCGATGGATGGTGTCCGGCTCGGCATTGGCGCTGATCTGCAGCGCCTCGTAGTGGTCGCAGTCGTCCATCCTAACGACTATCGGCCGATGGCGTGGAGACGCTTAGCGCTGGTCAGCTGCACGAAGGGCCCGCCGACTCGAGCGTGCGCACGTGCATTCAGTCCGGTCGCCGCCACCCGGTACCCGACATATTTCCGTGAGGCCCGCATGTCGGGGAGTTCAACCAGATCGACGGGCGCTGCGCTCTTCTTCAGAAACGCCGATCGCCAGCCGCGCGCCTTCGGCGCGCCGGCGCCTTCTGTTTCCGTCAGGCGAAAGCGATCGCCTTCGACAGTGCTCTCCAGACAGCCGGTGATCGTGACGGGCGCCTGTCCTGTGCGGTCGGGTGTTTGGATCGATGCGACTACGGGTGCACTTCTGATCGGTTCGAGGACGGCCGTTCGCGTGGGCACTGGAGCCGGCGCAGGCGGAGCGACTTTCTTCGGCTTCGCGACGATGGCCTTTCGCGTGTGCGTATGGGCGCGTGGAGCCGGAGCAACTGCGACGGGTGCGGCGACCGGATCGGGCGCTGAGAGCGGCGCACGCAGCGTATCCGGCTGGGCCGCGGCTACGGGGACCGACGGTTCGGTGGTTTCCGGCTCAGCAGGCCCACCTAAGGACGGAACAAACTGCGATGGGTAGAGCACAAACGCCATCACGACGAGAAAAACCGTACTCACGGCCGTGACGGCGATCAGCGGACTGACCGTCCCAAAAACACGCCGCCGCTTCGGTGGTGTACCAGGTGTTGGCGTGGGCGCAATGCTCATCGGTGGCTCCTTCCCTACTGTTCGCCACGAGCCCGCCGCAATTCACGTGCCCGCGACTTGCTTGGGAAACTGGGGAGACAACCGAATGGCGGCTTACGAAATGGTGGCGCCAAGCCCGAAGTTTTCATTTCCTCGAGGGAACTGATGAGTTCGGCGCGCTCCGCTCCAGGAAACGCGCGGTGCCGAGCATGTTGAACAGGCCGTAGTTCCCCTCGTGACACGCATACTCGAAGACGCCGGCATTGTCCGGGCGCGACTTGAGGTCGAGCGCGGCGGTCCACGGCGCGGTCCACGTCGCCGGATCGTTGAAGGTGACTTGGTACTGGATCGCGTCGCGCCCGGTCCGCGTGAACCGCTCGATCAGACGAAGGCCCGCTGTCGACCCGCGCGTCGTTGCCTTGAGGTTGGTAGTTTCGACGACAAGCGTCGTGCCCTCCCAGCGCCCGCGTGCGTCGCCCATGTACGTCCGGATGCCTGGCGACAGACGCCGCCGCGGTGACGTTTCGATCGGGATGATGCGCGTGTCGTGGATCAATTCGTAGGTGAGCACAACCATTCCCGGGGCCTGGATAATTCGCATGTTGGCGTTGTAGACCGCGGGGAACATCGCATCCGGCAGGCCGCCGCCGTGGACGATGCAGCGGACGCCGAGACCGTACTCGTCGTAGGAATCGCACGGCTCCCCGCCCAGCAAGCTGCCGCAGCGTTGCACGGGGAGTGGCGGGGCCTGCGGTGCGCGCGACGGGAGGCGCCCATCGGGCGGATCGATAACGAGCGACGTCCTCCGAGAGGTCGTGCCGTACTCGCGCCAGTGCGGGATTGGCGCGCTGGGTCCGTCGACCTTTCCGGACAACACGTCCACTCGCGCCAGGTCGCGTTCGTCCCGAATCCGCACCTCCTCGATTCGTTGGGCATGCTCGGCGTCGGTGAGGACCTGCCGCGTGCCGAACTGCGACGGGCGCTCGAGCGGCACGCCGTACTCTCCCTCGCTCGTCCACTCGCCGTGCAGGTCGGGATCGCCCCACGCCGTGCGTTCGCTCCGGGCTCCCTGCCGGCTGGTCTGTGCCCCGACCACGCGTGTCCATCCCGAGGCATGCACCATGGTCAGGACCGCCAGCGCGCTGCCGGCGAACCTGCCGATCGTGCGAGCCCTCTTTTCCGGCATATCCACCTTCCCCACGCAGATAATACGGCTCACCGGGGGCAGTTCGTGCGGCCGCGCAGTGAATTGCCGGGATTTTGATGACGTGATGATCCCTATGACTCGACTCGGCGGAGGTTCCCATGAAACAACTGATGATGATGTCGATGCTGATCGCGATGCTGGCGTTCGGGACAGGGGCCGTCGCGCAGGACGCCGATGACTATCGCGGCGGCTGGAGAACGGATGCCGGCGAGGCGCACACCTACGAATTCTCGATCCGCGGAACGACGGTCAGAGGCGTGTACTGCACCTATTGCGCCGATGCGACGACGCTGGCGTTCGTCGATGGAACGTTTGGACCGGACGGGATCAGGTTCGAGGTCACGCATGTGAAGGCAGACGGCAGCACGGCGTACAAAGACAAGGCGATCGCGAAGTTCAGCCAGGGCCGGCTGACCGTGACCGGCACGAGCGGCGCGCCCGGCGGCCGCAGCTTCGAACGTCTACTAATCAAGGATCCGCATGGACCCGATCCGATTCCGGCAAAAGTGACGGTGCTCCCGAAAGATCGCCCCTCTGTACCGGGCAATCCCGCTCGCCGAAATCCTGACGGCGCGGACGGACTGCCCTATATCCAACCTGGTCCGTGGAAATCGAAGCTCACAGAGAAAGACGTGGTCGGCGTGTGGCTGGGATTCGGCGTCGGCTCGCCGAAGCAGTATTTCATCATCAAGAAGGCGGGCGACAAGCTGCGCGGCATGGTCTGTGGCACGTGCGACAACCCTTACACGATGGCAGCGCTCGACGATGTCCGGATCGGGGATGAGACGCTGACGTTCAATCTCCTCCACGAGGATTGGGCGGACGGCGACCTGCCGACGTTCTACAAGCACTTCACGTGTCATGTCGGCTGGAACGAGTTGCGCTGCACGACGGCCGCGGATCATCTGCTGCCGCCGCGTCCGCGCCCGGATGGCACCCTCCCGGCATTCTCGCTGCAGGGACCGGTTCCGATCGAAGCGACACGCGGAAATGCGTGGCCCGAGTGGCCGCCGAAGAACACGTCCGAGCCGCGCTAGATCACCTCGATCGCTGAAGGAGTGACCATGCAGAAACAGATCGGCCCGTGCGTCGGCGTGTTGATCGGTTGCGCCGTGGCGTTGTGGTGCGGCGAGCGCCGGATCGTGGCGCAAGAGTCGTTCGAGGTGGCGACCGTGAAGCTGCACCCTCCGGACGACACACGGCCTGGAGGCGTCACGGTGTTGCCCGGCGGGCGCTTCGAAATTCGCGGGCTTCCGCTCCGTGCCCTCATCTACATGGCCTACAGCTCAGGTTCCATCGTCGCGCCCGCACAAATCGTGGGCGGTCCTGCATGGCTCGACTCTGACGCCTTCGACATCACCGCCAAAGGCGACGGCACGCTCTCGGGGCCGAATGGATTCACACCGCATCTCATCGCGATGTTTCGAACGCTCATGCAGGAACGGTTCAAGCTCAGGGTGCGCCCGGCGACGAGGGAGTTGCCGGTCTACGAGCTTGTGCTGGCCAATGCGAACGGCAAACTCGGTCCCCGGCTGGTCGCTTCGAAGATCGAATGTCCCACGTCGGACGAGGCCACGGTCCCACCCAATCCGGAGCGCTGGTGCGGCTTTCGTCGAAGCTTCAAGACCAGCGACGAGGGCCTTCGACTGGTCGACGTCCAGGGCCAGGGCGTAACGATGTACGAAGTGGGCTTGCATTTCGCCCTCTATCCGTTTGTGGCGCGTCCGATTTTCGATCGAACGGGACTGACAGGCCGGTACGACATCGTGCACCTGGATTACGTGCAGACACGGGTTTCTCCGCAGGGTGCACCGGGTGTGACCGTCGACAATCCGCAGGTCGATAGTGGTCCAAGCCTCTTTACGTCGCTCGTCGAGCAGCTCGGGCTTCGTCTGCGGGGAGCGAAGCTGCCTGCCGACGTCATCGTCGTGGATGCGGCCGAACATCCCACGGAGTGAGCCGTTCGACTGGAGAAGGGCGTGGCGACCGAGCGCGAGATCATCGCATCGCGCCGGACAACTTACCGGACGATGGTGATTGGCGCCCGCCAGAAGGCGGCCCTTCGGCCTGTCGGCTCGATGACGCTCACCTGCCAGTCGTATCGACCAGCGGGCAGGTCGTGCAGCGGAATCGTCAAGCGGATGGGAATCGCCCGCGACGCGCGATCGAGCGCGTCGGTCGCCGAAATCAGGGCCGTCTCGAACACTTTCACCCCCTCGCGGTAGAACGACGCGAACGCCACGAGCGGCTGTATCGCCGATGCGTATGTCTCGTACGCCTCGAGGTACACATACAGGTCGCGCGACGAGCTGAACACGCGCGTCACGCTCGGCAGCAGCTTCTGGCCGGCCTCGATGAGCGGGTGCCCAACGCTCTGCTTGTCCGTCGTCTTCACGCTGTAGAGCGCCTCGTTCACCCGCACGCGCTGGCCGGCGAGGACGACGCTGCTGATTGGGAGCCTGGTCGCCTCGCGATTGAGATTGGGAATGGTGAATGGTCGCTGGTAGGTGCCGATGCGGCCGACCTCAGCGTCGCGCGCGAGGAATTTGATGACGTACTTGCCGGGAAGCAGCGTGACGCCAGTCTCGAACTGAATCGGCTGCGTCGCCAGCCGCTCCGCGTTCGCGTTCGTGAGCGGGATGCTCATCCTGTCGCGCAAGTTCCGCTGCGTCGCGCCGAACTCGTCCTTGACCTCGACGAGGAAGTCGAGGGTGAGGCGCTGCGCGCCGCGACGGCGCGCCAGCTCGAGCTCCCTGCCCGGAATCTTGACGGCGACCGGCACGAAGTACTCGGCACGATTGATCTGGAAGTAGTTCAGCTCCATGGCAATCGTGATGTCGGTGATCGGATTCTCGAGCATCAGCGCTTCTTCGAGCTGACGCTCGCGCTCCACCGGGTTTTGCCGCGCCCATTCCTTGTCGGCGTAGTAACCCTGGCGATACGTGAGATCGGCGCGCAGCGACGTGTCGGCGAGCCTGACCTGCACGCGGCGGAACTTGCCGTCGCTGGCAGTGTGCCTGCTGTAGAACCCGAGGATGTAGTAGCTGATTTGCGCGGCCGCCGCCTGGCTGATGCCGATCGAGAGATCGTTGTAGTTCACGAACGCCCTGCCGCCCGTGTCCCTGGCCAGGGAGAACAGCGTGTCCTGCGATTGCTGAAAGCGGGTCATTGCCTGTTGAGCAAGCGCGCCGGTGAACATGCTGAGACCACCTGGTGAACGCTGGGTGGCGTTGCCAAGCGGCGCCTGCGCGACGAGGCCGCGGGCATCCACCGGAAACATTTGAACGTTGGCGCGAATCGCCGCGTTGACGGTCGCACGCATTTGCGCGTTGTTGTCGGTGCCGCTCAGGACGAGGCGGCTCGTGAACAGGACGAGCGCCTTCTGCTCCGGCAGCGGCCGCAGCATCCCCACCGCCGTCTGCAGCGCCGCGAGCTTCCGGTCCGTGTTGAAGACGTTGAACTCGGCGTCGTTCTGGCCGAAGGCAGAGCTGAAATCCTCGAAGTCGAGCACGCCGTCGCCGTCCTTGTCCTCGCCGTTCGCCAGCATCTCGATCACGTCGCCGAGCCTGGTGCGATCGTCGGTGAAGTCCTGCTTCACGCGGACGGCTCCGCTTGTGAACGTCATGATCGCGACGAGATCCGCCGGCGTCATCTGCTGGTCGAGATACTTCACGGCGCCGGCGAACATGCGCTCATGATCCGGCCCAGGCGGATCGGAAAGGTCGAACAGCAGGACGAGCAGCCGGCGATTGCGGAAACGCTCGTCGCCCGGGGGAGGGATGGCGATGCCCGCCTGAACGATCGGCGACACGCCTGAGACAATCGCCGCAGGAGCCACGGCGCGCGGCGCCCCCTCGTTCAACTGCTGATACTCGACGAACGCGATGTCCTGCGGCTCGTTGTCTTCAGTGACGATGAAGTCCTTTGCCGCCAACCCTTCGACGGGCTTCCCGTCGCGATCCTTCACGGAGACGGTGGTCAGGATCAGCCGCGTGCTGGCGCGGAAAGTCGGCGGCTGCGGCTGTTGCGGCTGTGCATGCGCAGAGGCGTGAAGCACTCCCGCGGTCAGCCCGAGCGTTGCGACGAGCCTCCGCGCGCTCCAGAGGCTCACGCTCAGAACCGTAACCGGATGCTGGTGCGCAGCTTCCGCATGTCGTTCGCGCGATTCGCCAATCCGAACTGCTGGCTCGTGATGAGCGTGTTCACGCTTCCGTACGTCACACGATTCAGGACGTTCGCCGCGTCGATCCGCCAGTCGACGTTCACGCGATTCCCGATGCGAAACGTGCGCCCGATGCTGGCATTCAGTGAGAACGCCGCGGGACCGCTGATCGTGTTGCGCGCGGCGTTGCCCCACCGGCCCGGCGCCGGCGCGGCAAATGCCGCCGGGTTCGCGTACGAGCCGTCCGGCGGCTCGTTCGGTGCAGCTGTCACGTCCGGGCGAAGCGATCCGATGACGCCAGTCCCGCCAACGGGCGCGAAATAGACGGCCGTGAGCGGGAGGCCACTGCCGGCGCTCAAGTTGCCGGCGAACGTCCACTCCTTCAGCAGTCGCCCTTTCCAGCCGTCGACCAGAGTGCCGCCAGCGACGGAAACTCCAGTCGTGTACTCGAACGACGCCGTGAGCAAATGACGCTCGTCGAAACTCGATCGCCCGTACTCGGCATCGAGGTCGAGCCAGTTCTGCGCCAGCGACCGGCTGTCGAGCGTCGCGCCGCCGAACGCCGGCGCATTGTCCATCGCTTTCGCCAGCGTGTACTCCACCGTCGCCGTCAACCCACCACTCATCCGGCGCCGGATCTGGAACTGTGCAGCGTGCCGTATCGAGTGGCCGCCAGACGTCAGGTAACGAAAGCCCGCGGGACAGCTGGAACACGGATTGTCGGCGCCAGCCGGATACGTATTCGGAAGAGACTGCTGCAACAGGTTGGCGCCCTTCGCGCCGAGGTACGTCGCCTGAACCGTGAGCGATGCCGGCAGATCACGCTGCACCGACACCTGCCAGTTGTGCGCCGTGGCCACGCGCAGGTGGGGATCGACCGCAAATGTATTGAACGGCGTGGCTCCTCTGGCCGCGCTGAAGCCGTTGGCGAGCGTCAGCGGATCGGCGGAGTTTGTCGAGACGTTGAAGGTGGTCGAAAACGGTGGCTGCTGCGCGAGCAGCGACGCAATGGGAAAGTAGACGTTCGTACTGCGATAGAGTCCGTAACCCGCGCGCACCACGAGCGACGATCCGAGCGTGGGGCGCCACGCGATACCGAGCCGCGGCTGCAGCCCGCCCTTATCCGTGTCCATCAGCACGTTCGAGTATCTCGCGCCGGTGAACGGACCTGTCTCACCGGGAAGAACGGGACTCACGGCCGCAAAGCCGGGCGCGACGTCCAGGTTGACGAGTCGCCCGTTCTCCTCGCCGACCGGTGTCTCGTATTCCCACCGCAGGCCAACCGTGAGCGTCAGCGACGGCCTGATCTGCCAGTCGTCTGACACGAACGCGGCGTACGACGCGCCGTGGAAGCGCTCGTCGGGATTGCCGAACGCGATCGCGCTCGTCTGCGGGAGGCCGAGGAGGAAATCGGCGAAGTCCGCGCCGCTTGCCGCGCCGGTGAATCCGAAGCTGCCGCGAGGATCGGGCTGTCCGACGACGTCGTTGGCCTGTTTCCTGACTTCGCCGCCAACGGTCACACTGTGCGAGCCCTTGAACCGCGCGAGCTCTCCTCCCCAGAGATGTGTTGAGTTGATCAAAGACGCGTATTGGCCGTCCGTAAGACCCGCGAGGTCGCTGGCAAACGTCAGCGACGTCGGACCCCAGTTCCGTGGACTCTGGTCGTTGCCGATGATGCCTGCGTCGCCGGAGACGTTCACGCGATTCGCGAAGTACGGGACCGACTCGGTTGCCGTCCGCGTGTACTGGTACCGCGCGCGCAGCGTCGTGTACCTCGAGACGGTCCACTGCCAGCCCGCCTGCGCGTTGAACGCGAAGGAATCGCGCGCGTCCTCGAACCCGAACACCGACGTCGTGTTCGTGGCCGTTCGCTGAAACGAAGCGCCGCCGTTGAGGAGATGCTTGCCGTTGATTCTGTACGACTGCGTCGACTGCACGCCGTCCTGCCGCGTCGCGGTCACGAGAGGCGCCTGGTAGTTGAATCGACCGGCTGCTTGCGAATCGGCGTGCGGGTAGTAGCCGAGCAGAGCCACCGCCTGCGGGCTGATGCGATTCGACGGAATGATGTTGCCGCTGAATGGCTGCCCTGTCGCCGGGTTGACGATGCGCACGGGCTGTCCGAATGGATTCACAGTTTGCGAGAAGTTGCCGGCTCGTTCCAGCTCGGTCGGCACACGCGCCGACTGCATGGTTGCGCCCGTCGTCGATCCGCCTTGATAACCCAATGTGACGGTCATCGGATTCAACAGCCCGGGCACGCGGATGGGTCCTCCAAACGTGCCAAGCGCCTGCACGTCGGTGTACGACGGCCTGGCAGACGGTGAACCGGTCAGCGAGAACGGACGGGCGTCCCACGCGGAGTTGCCGAGTTGCAATCCCGCGGCATAGGTTCGGATGCCCGCCGGCGGCCTCGGCCGGTTATTGCCGAAGCCGCGTGGTTGCGCGAACGGCGTGGAGTTGGCGTTGTTGAGGCTCCCGTTGATCAGGAGGCCGTCGGCGGCCCCGATCCCGGTCTGATCCAGGAGCGGCTGGCCTGACGCGTCGGCGACGATGCCCGTCGGTAGCCGCGTGAGCGCGGGCGACGCCTGCGCCGGCGGAATGTCGCGCGAGAGATCGTCGAGCGACCGGACTTCCAGCGACGCCGGCGGTCCTTCTTTCTCGTCCGGCACCGTGATCACGCGCGTGATCGACGTGAAGCCGGGCATCGCGATCGTGACGTTCCAGAGGCCGTCTGCGAGATCGGCGAGATGAAAGATGCCGTCCGCGTCGGTCGTGGCCGCCGTCTTCCGGGTGCCTTGTTCCGCAGCAACCGACACGCCCGGAACCGCCACGCCGTTGAACGTGACCTGCCCGAAATAGTCCGACGCCGCGAGTCCGATCGGCTGCCCGGTCACCAGGACAAGCACCAACAGCCACGTCGTGAATTGGCGACTTGAAATCACCAAATGACCAGATTACTAAATCACCAAATCACTAGATCACTACATTCTCAATTCGGTGATGGTCGCTCTACGCGATCGATGACGATGACGTCGCGCGAGCCCCGGGCCGGCTCGAGCTTCAGCCCGAGCTGATCTTCGACCGCAGTAAGGATCGTCTCCCCGCGAGGAACGTTCGCAGAGTCGGTGTCCGACGGAGGAAGCACGGGGGGCCGGACATTCTCGTCGATGGCAAACTCCAGGATGAAGTTGAACCTGTCGGTATTGCCGGTCTTGTCGAACACTTGCACCTGGCCCAGATTGCCTCCGAGCGACCTGCCCAAACCCGCAAGCTGAGTCGCACCCCCGACCAGGACCATGTTCGGACCGTTACGCTGGCCCGAGAGCCCGCACGTCGGCTTCTCGCCGCGTCGCACGTCGGCAAAGCTGACAGGCCGAAAAATCATGGGCACTCCCGGCGTCATCCGTGGCGGCGGGGTACAGGCACTGGTGTCCACCGGTTTGATCTTCAGACCGCTCTTCGCCACCGCCAGGTCGAACGCCGGGACCTGCTCCATGTCGATGTGCACTTTCAGCTGAAACCGGCGCGACAGCACGTCGCGCATCATCGCACCCGACATCGTCTCGGCATCCGCCGCGCCATCTGCCACCGCATCGATCGTGTAGTGCTCGGAGCGCACCCAGTCGGGTCCGCCTTTGACACGGCGCCCGTCCTCCACGCCGAGCCCGTACACATTGTTCATACCGAGGCCGCGGCCACGGCCGCCTGGATTGATGAAGTCCAGACCAGCCGGGCCATAGCCGTACGCATGGCGGATGATCGTCGCCAGCGTCAAGCACAGGGCATGCGTTCGTCCTGGCGTCATCTGAAAACTGTTCGCGCCGCCGCCCCGAGCGCCCTCAGGGGCCGGAGGCACGTTGTCTGGATCGCATGGCCTGATCGACGCCTCTTCGAACTGCGGCTGCGCCGGCGTGGAACTCGTCTGGTTGATGGCGGCCTGGCCGGCGCCTGCCACATTGGCCAGGGGCTGCAAGGGACCGGCTGTGGCCGCCATGCCCCTGGTAAAGGCTTCGAGAATTGCGCGGTGCGCGTCCGCGTGAATGCTCCAGGCGATTTCCTCTTTCACGGAACGAACGGCCAGCGTGGGACTCGTCGAGACCTGCTCGCCCGGCCGCAGCTTCGTCTCGGTTGATTTCTGCCGCACGCGCACTTCACCTTCGATGACCGCCACGCGCGAGCCTTCCCTCTCGGCGTTCACGAGAAACACCGTGCCCACCACAGACACCGTCACGTCGTTGGTCTGCACGTAGAGATGGCCCTTCGGCTGCTTCGCCGCGTTCACGATGATGCTGCCCGTCCACAGGCGAATCCGAACGCCATCGCCTGCGCGTTGAAGCGCCAGCTCGGATTGCGCTCGCATTTCGACTCGCGATCCGTCCGCAAGCGCGAACATCGCGCCGGCGCCGCCGTTGGTACGGACCGATTGATCCCTCTCGATCGCTTCGCCCGCAGGAATGGCCAGCGTCTTTCCTTCGACGATCCGGTACAACGAGCCATCGACGCTATCGACGCGCGCCATTTCATCGCGGTGCCGCCACTCGACCGTCGTCGCGACGGCCACCAGAAGTGCTGCCGCGATGGCCGCCACCTTGGCGATCGATCCCCAGCGGAGGCCGGAGCGCGCCTCGAGATCGCGGAAGGGATCGACTTCCTCGCGATCGGCGACCTGATTGGACATCGATCGCAGGCGCTGCAGGACGCGCGCCGCATCCGATTCCATTTCCTCCGCAGGTGCAGACGGCAGAAGTCGTCTGATGACGACGTCGATTTTGTTGAGATCGGATTTCATCGTTGTCCTCCCGTCGCTCGCACCAGCAGCTTTTTCAGCTGCGCCCGCGTCCGATATAGCGCGACGGCAATGGTGCCTCGCGACGTCCCGAGCATCTTCGCGATTTCGGCGTCGCTGTACTCGTGCTCGTAGTGAAGGAGCAGGATCTCGACAGCCCGCGGTTTGAGCTGCCCGATTGCAGCCAGCAGATGTCGCCGGAGGCTCCAGTCGACACCCCCCGGACCGTCGGGACCCGATCCGGGCGCCGGCACCGTCACGAGCAGCCGCTCTCCGCCGTCCACCAGCGACTGTCGTTTCCACGTCCGGACGACGGTGAGCGACTGATTGACCGCGGCCCGATAGAGGTACCCCCGCGGGTTTTCGTTGAAGCCCGGCGGGATCCCGCTGCGAAGCAGTCTGAGGAAAACGGTCTGGAGAACATCTTCGGCATCGTGGCGGCTTCCCGTCACGCTGTATGCCGTGCGGTAGATCAACTCATGATGTTCCCGGAACAGCTCCTCGAGTTCGGTCGGCAATGCCACTTCGGTTGCGCTGGGAACGGCTGCTCTGGACATGCGCTCCTCAGTGAGTAAAACACCGCGCCAGCCGTCTTGTTAGCAGTTCCGGTTGTCGTGGCGATGGTCGGTTTTCGTAATCTCCGGGACCGGGAGCGGCCGGTCTTCGGCCGAAACAGGCGGCACGTGAATTGCCCACTGTACTCGCGGCCGACGCGTGTCAGCCGGTGAACGATGCCAGACTGTTCTCAATGCGGCACACCCGTCGAAGGCGCGGCGCCTTCCTGTCCGCGTTGCGGCCACGCAGTGTCCGCAGCTCTGCAGGAACAGCCGCCACCCTCTCCTGTCACCGAAAAAACGACGCAGCACGCGTTCTTGCCGGCTTCATTGATGGCCGTCGGCGCCATCGGTCTCATCGGCGTCGCGCTGATGGTCATGTCGCGCCCGGCCAGTCAAGCCGTCAGCGCCGCACACACTGTTGTGGCGCCAACGCCGGTTTCAGCTCCGGTCGTGCAGGCGGAGCTGACGCCGTCCTGGATCGGTCCTCGCCTGGCGACATGGGGTTACGACGGAACAAAAACGATTGCGTTCACGCTGGACGAAAGCAGTGACGTGCCCATCGGGATGGCGCGCGCACGACCGCAGCTCGTCGCTCGATGTCTGGCGCGGCAAATCGAGATGTACGTCGTGACAGGCCCGCTCACCTTCGAGCCACAGTCGACGTCTCACACCGTCGGCGTACAACTGGACGACGAGCCGGAACGGCCCGAGCAATGGCTGGCTTCGGAAAGCAGCCAGGAAGTATTCGCACCCGACGGCCTCGGCTTCGCTCGACGCCTGGCCCGCGCGCACCGAATGCGGTTTAAGTACACGCCCTTCCACGCGAAGCCGGTCGCGGCCGATTTCATCGTCGAAGGGTTCGACCAGCTTGCGCTTTTAGTGACGCGCACCTGCGGCGTCCGCGTCGATCCCGCCCCGCGACAGCGATCACAGCGACCTGCCAGCTCGAACTGAGCTGGCTGCGCTCCGTCATCTCCCTTCGGCAAACACCAACGTCGGCGTGGCAAAACCCGCCGCGTTTTGGTGCGACCCTGTCACGCCGAGTTCAAACGTTTGCCGAAGCGAGACGACGGATCGCGATCACCAACAGGATGTTCCTGCCCTTCCTGCCGTTCCCGCCCTTCCTGCCCTCCTGCCCACGCTACGCACGTGTGAAATGACTTGCAGTCCTTCCTGAATCGACGTAGAAGGACGTCGTCGGTCAGGAGGTTGGGATGAAACCGTGGCTCACCGCAGCACTTTCGGCAGCCATCATTTCGGCGCTGTCACCGTCCTTGCGCGCGCAATGGCCTTTGTTTCCTCAATCGGGAGTTCCCAAGGGGCCTGACGGCAAACCGAATCTCGCCGGACCGGCGCCGCGAACGGTCGATGGCAAGCCGGATTTGTCCGGCGTGTGGATTCGATTCGACGATCCCGATCCGAACGGCCCGCAACCAGGCCGGCCTCCGCTGGTGAAGGGCGGCAACGCAGGGGCGGGATTCAAAGACGGTCTGCCGTTCCAGCCATGGGCGACCGACCTCACGAAGAAGCGCACCGCGGAGCAGGGCTTGAACGATCCTGACGGGCTCTGCCTGCCGCAAGGTCCGCTGCAGTACCACATCGATCCGCAGCCGTTCAAGATCTTCCAGATGCCTCGACAGATTCTGTATGTGTCCGAGTCGAATTACGGCTTCCGCACGATCTTCATGGACGGCCGTTCTCTTCCGCCCCAGGGGACAGTGCAACCGTATTGGCACGGCTACTCGATCGGACGCTGGGAAGGCGACACGCTGGTGGTCGAGTCGAACAATTTTCACGGCGTCGACCCGAAGAATCCTCGTGCTGCCGGTCTGCCCGACTCGTACCTCGGCGTTGGATGGCTCGATCACAGAGGCAGCCCGTATACAGAGGCGATGAAATTAACCGAGCGATTCCGGCGCGTGAACTACGGACTGCTGGACATCGAAGTCACCGTCGACGACCCGAACGCCTATACGAGGCCGTTTGCGGTCAGAATTCTCGAGCGGTTTGTGGCAGACGGCTCGGAACCCATCGAATTCATCTGCCATGAGAACCAGACGTTTCTGAAACTCACGGGCCGGGAGCACAAATAGATGAAGAGAACACTTCTCTCGTCAGGACTGACGGTAATCGTCGCCGTGCTCGGCGCGACCATCGGCGCGCAGCAGAACGTACCGTTCCGCGGCAACACGCCGATTGCGCCGCAGGGCCTCGCCATTCCCCCGCTGCCGCAGCAGCCCGTTGAATTTCACACGGCCGAAGGTCAGGACATCCGCGTCGTCATCGTCGCGAGAGGCATCCCGCATCCGTGGAGCCTCGCGTTCCTTCCCGACGGGAGCATGCTGGTGACCGAGCGTGGAGGCAGGCTGCGAATCATTCGCGGCCGCCTTCGCCAAGGCTCCGGCGAGCCTCGCCGAAGCGAAGCGGAGGCGGGCGTGCTCGATCCTCAGCCGGTCGCCGGCGTTCCGGCCGTGCGCGCGTCGGGACTGTCGGGACTCATGGACGTCGTGCTCCATCCGAAGTTCGCGCAGAACCAGCTCGTCTACCTGTCGTACACGAAGCCGGTCGGCACGGACGCGTCGACCCTGGCGGTGGCGCGCGGACGCTGGACCGGCACGTCGCTCGCCGACGTGAAAGACGTCTTCGTCGCCGGTCCAGGCACCGGCGGCGCGTCACGAATTGCGTTCGCACGCGACGGCTCGCTGTTCATGACGACAGGCGGAGGCGGCGGCACCGGCGCGCAGGATCTCGGCAGCCACGCCGGCAAAGTGCTCCGGCTTCGAGACGATGGCAGCGTGCCGCCGGACAATCCGTTTGTCGGCCGTGCCGACGCGAAGCCGGAGATCTATACGCTCGGCCATCGCAACTCCATCGGCCTGGCGATGCATCCTGGCACGGGCGAGATGTGGCAGAACGAGAACGGGCCGAACGGCGGCGACGAGATCAACATCCTCAAACCTGGACGGAATTACGGCTGGCCGCTCGTCAGCTACGGGCGGACGTATCCCGGTCCATGGCAGAACGGCAAGTCGGCGACGCACGAGGGCTTCGAGCCGCCTGTCGTCTTCTGGGTGCCGTCGATCGCGGTGTCGGGCATGGCGTTCTACACGGGCGACAAGCTGCCCAAGTGGAAGGGCGACGTCTTTGTCGGCGGCATGCGCACGGGCGAGATTCCCAGCACCGGCCATCTCGAACGCATCCTGTTCAACAAGAACATGGACGAGCTGCGTCGAGAATCGCTCCTTGTCGATTTGCACCAGCGGATCCGCGACGTCAGGCAGGGACCGGACGACCTGCTGTATCTGCTGACCGAATCGGAAGACGGCGCCGTCCTCCGAATCGAGCCAACCTCACCGGTGGCTGCTGCGCGCTAAAGGCGCCCGGAACGAATCGACCCGCCATAGGTCATGCGCTGAGTATCCTGACCGGCCGGACCTCGATCGCGCCGACCCTCGCCGGCGGGATCTTCGCCGCGAGCTGAATCGCTTCGTCCAGGTCGCGGGCGTCGATGAGGTAGAACCCCGCTATCACTTCCTTGGCCTCCGCGAACGGCCCATCCGTCACGGATACCTTCCCGTCCCGCACACGGACTGTGGCCGCCGTCTTGACCGGCTGCAGCGACTCGGCCGCCACGTAATGGCCGCCCTGGCGAAGGGCTTCGCCGTTGGCAATGCACTCGCTATCGTTCACCGTCTGCATCAGTTGCTCTTCGCCATACACCAGACACATGTATTTCATCAGGGTCTCCGGACGCACTGTCGATTTTGACCCGTGTCATTCGACGTCATAGCAGGAGGACAGGAAAATGGCCAATACCAGGGGATTGTGGACCGGACGGGTTCTGAGCGCGCTTGCCGTAATATTCCTCGCTTTTGACAGCATCAGCAAGCTGCTGAAAGTGCAGCCGGTGCTCGATGCCACGGCCCAACTGGGGTATCCCCAGAGCAGCATCATCCCCATCGGCCTGCTGCTGCTGGCATGCACGCTGGTCTACATGATTCCGCGGACCGCCGTCGTCGGGGCCGTCCTGCTGACGGGATACCTCGGCGGCGCCGTGGCGACGCACGTGCGCGTCGGGAACCCGGTGTTCGAAACGGTCTTTCCAATCATCATGGGCTCGATCGTGTGGGCGGGCCTCTTCGCGCGCGACCAACGCCTTCGAGCGGTGATCCGGGCGCGGTGATCGGTGGTCAGTGGTCCGTGGTCGGGGTGTCAGGGCGCGCGGTGCGCCCTGGCTTTTCTCTTGAGCTGAGGGCTGCACGCGTGAATTGGGCGTGGTGCACGGCGCCTCGCAGCGAGCAAATAGCGAAGCGCTGGAGCGTAACAGCCGTCCGTAAGCGCGTCACCGTGAATTCCGCGGCGTAAACAGCCTCTCACCCGATCAAACAGCTAAGTACGAGAGCGTAACGGTCTGCCGCGAAGGCGTCACGGCGAATCAGGCCCGGCTATCGGCGCCTCTCAGCGATCAAACAGTGAATCCCGCGCATCAAACTGTGAATCCCGTGCATCAAACTGCTTTTTCGCTCGGCGTAACCACTTTTCTGCACAGCGTTCGCCACGTCCGGTGGTGCCGATTGTCTACGGCGCGGGTTCGATCCTGAGCAGCGCCCCCTGATCCTCGTCGGTCAGCACGTAGAGAAACCCGTCGGGCCCCTGCCGTACGTCACGGATGCGCTGGCGCATTTCATTCAGGAAGTACTCGCGACGGATCTCTTCCCACTTGTCGTTGAAGACGATGCGCTCGATGTGGCCGGTGCGATCGATTTCGCCGGTCCGCATCGCGCCGACGAACACGTTGTTCTTCCAGTTCGGAAATCTGTCGCCCGTGTAGAACGTCATGCCGGAGGTCGCAATCGACGGCACCCAGAACACGATCGGCAGTTCCATCCCCGCCTTGTACGGAATCTCCGACTGGTTCGGGCCGGCGTACTGACGTCCATAGCTCACGATCGGCCAGCCGTAGTTCCTGCCCGCCTTGATCACGTTGATCTCGTCGCCGCCGTTCGGCCCCTGCTCGCTCGCCCAGAGATCGCCGG